>ENA-UEOR01001859-UEOR01001859.1-human-gut-metagenome-genome-assembly--contig:-NODE-1859-length-12044-cov-12.922537_pt1 | contig 12044 bp, 8 predicted proteins | sample MGYA00242887_ERZ507890 | MGnify/ENA primary metagenome ERZ507890 (study PRJEB26167, sample SAMN06115431) | human gut metagenome | host: Homo sapiens | place: China:Guizhou | collected 2014-10-21...
TGGAGCTGCTATCCAGATTCGAACTGGAGACCTCATCCTTACCAAGGATGCGCTCTACCAACTGAGCTATAGCAGCACAATCACAGCTCAATTATAATACCATAAACTCTGCCGCATTGCAAGCGTTTTTTGCAAAAAAATCTGGTATTTTGCGTTTTTTCTGCCCAGATACAGAAAAGCGGCTGCCGTTTTCCACGGCAGCCGTCTGCATTGTTGAAAATATCACTCGATAAGGCCGTTCAGCAGGGCCAGGCACTTGCGGCTGTGCAGCTTGCGGATGGCCTTTGCCTCGATCTGGCGGACACGCTCACGGGTGACGCCGAAGTCGCGGCCCACCTCTTCCAGCGTGCGGGGACGGCCATCGTCCAGACCAAAGCGGAGACGGATGACCTTCTCTTCACGGGGGGTCAGGCTCTTGAGAGCCTGATTGATCTGCTGGGCCACCATGGCGCGGTCAGCAGCCTTGCCGGGAGCCTCGGCGTTCTCGTCGGCGACGAAATCGCCCAGAGAGGAATCCTCTTCCTCGCCCACGGGGCTCTCAAGGCTGGCGGGCTCCTGTGCCATGCGCTGGATCTCACGCACACGCTCGACGCTCATGTCCATGGCCTTTGCCAGCTCTTCCGGGGTGGGCTCGTGGCCGTTCTGGTAGACCAGCTGGTTGGTGGCCTGACGCATCCGGTTGATGGTCTCGACCATGTGCACCGGGATGCGGATGGTGCGGGCCTGGTCGGCGATGGCGCGGGTGATGGCCTGACGGATCCACCAGGTGGCGTAGGTGGAGAAGCGGAAGCCGCGGTCGCAGTCGAACTTCTCAGCCGCCTTGATGAGGCCGATGTTGCCCTCCTGGATGAGGTCGAGGAAGGCCAGATTGTGGCCCACATGCTTCTTGGCGATGGAGACCACCAGACGGAGGTTCGCTTCGCTCAGGCTGCGGCGGGCGTTCAGGCCGTCGCGGCGGGTCTTCAGCAGCTCCTGACGGCGCTCCTCGGTCAGGGGGCCGTTCTCCACAGCCTCCATGGCCTCTTCCTCAGCAGCCTTTTCCTCGGCGTCCTCGCTGGGCTTCTCGTTGCCCTCTTCGTCGATATCCTCGGTGTAGCTGCGGCTGTTCTCATCCTCCTCGAACGAGAAGCGGGCGCTGTTCTTCTTGATGTACTCGGTCGCACCGTACTTCTGGCGGTCGGCCTGCAGGATGTGGGCAGCCTCGGCACCGGCGTGGATGCGCTTGCTCAGATCAACTTCCTGTTCCGCGCTCAGCAGAGGGATCTGGCCGATCTGCTTGAGGTAGTTCTTGACGGGGTCGTCCAGCAGCTCATCCATCGCAGCCTTCAGGTCGGCAGGGTTCTCCTCGGCGGCCTCTTCCTCGTCGTCGCCGCCCAGACCCAGCTCGTCGCTGTTGTTCTCGGCGTTCTCCACCTCGGCGATGATGCTGTCCACGTCCAGATTCACATCGGCGTCGGCCTCATCCTCGATGATCTTGATGCCGCGCTCTTCAAGGAGCGTATAGAGCGTTTCCACATCCATCCTGCACTGTGCAGCCAAAGTTTTGGCCTCCTGTGCCGACAGGGTGCCTTCGCCTTTCGTCAACAGTTCCTTCAAAGTCATGCCCATTTCGCTCTCTCCTTCTCACTGCGGGGGAAGCGCCCCGCAAGTGAACTTGTCTCATAGTTTCGGCCTTGATGCATAGAAGTTGTTTTCATGGCCAGAGTGTGCCGGATGGCCGTAGATTTTTGCCCGCAGACAAGGCGATTTTCCGCAGCAATCCTGACGGATTGCAAGGGAAAGCAACGCAGTATGCAGACAAAAATGCCGGCCAGACGGTGTGCAATGGCTGTGAAAACAGCTTCTTAGATCACAAGACCTCCGTTGACGCCGAACACCTGGCCGGTGATGTAGCCGGCGTCTTCTCCGGCGAGGTACAGCAGAAGCTTTGCCACCTCTTCGGCGGTGCCGAGACGGCCCACAGGGGTCTCTTCGGCCAATGCCGCTTTGTCCTCAGCAGTGAACGAAGCCATCATATCGGTGTCGATGACGCCGGGGGCCACGCAGTTCACGGTAATGCCGCTGGGACCTTCTTCTTTTGCCAGTGCCTTGGTCAGGCCGATGAGGCCCGCTTTGGCGGCGGAATAGTGTACCTCGCAGCTGCCGCCGGTCTGGCCCCACATGCTGCTCACGGTGAGGATACGGCCCGCTTTGCGGCGTATCATCCCGGGCAGGGCCAGCTGGCAGAGGTTGAACGCACCGGTCAGGTTGACGTCCAGCATCCGCTGCCACTCTTCCGGCGTGATGTCGGTGAACAGCTTTTGCTGGGCGATGCCCGCGTTGCTCACCAGCACATCCACCCGGCCCAGCGCCTGCTCGGCGGCGCGGAAGGCCAGCTCACAGCTGGCCCGGCTGGCCACGTCACACTGGACGGCCAGTACGCCCGGCAGCTCTTTTTGCAGGGCTGCGGCGGCCTCGGCGTTGGTGTGGTAGAACACTGCCACCCGGTAGCCCGCCGCATAGAATGCGCGGGCTGCTGCTGCGCCGATGCCCCGGTCGCCGCCCGAGATGAGGACGGTGCGGCCCTTCGCCGCCGGGGCAGTGCTCTGGGGCTCTGCCGCAGGTTCCGGCTCGCGTTCCGGCTCCGATGCCGGCGTGTTCTCCGGCGCAGCGCTGACCGGCATTTCCCTCGTTTCCTGCACCGGCGGTGCGGCCACAGCCGCTTCTTCCGGCTCGGGCAGGGTCGGCCTGCGCTGTTCTGTCTTCGGCCCGGCGTCTGCAAGGTCAAATGTCAGCTCAAATTCGTCGTTGTACAAGAGTCAAACCCTCCTGTCCACTATTTTCGGCCGCAGCGCCTCTTCGTGTCAAAGCCTCTGCGGCGGGAAAGGAAACAGCTTCCCCCACCCCGCCGGAGCTGCGCTCTGCTCACTTTTTCCGGTCTAGGCCGGCTCTGCGGCGCGCCCGGCGGCATTTGTGTGGTTTCGACAAGTTTCCATTGAATAATATAGCACAATCGGGCGAAAAAATAAAGTGGTCACCGGTGATTTTTTCACGCAGTTCCCACTTTTTTCACAGATTCAGGGGTTCACAGGCGGCTTCCAGCGGGGCTTTGCGGCCCGCCTGGCCCGCAGTGAAACGAAAAATTCCTGCAAAAGCTGCTGTGCCTCATCGGCCCGCAGTCCCTTCTCGATGACGGGGTGATGGTTGAAGGGCTGGGCGAAGAGGTCTGTCACCGAGCCGCAGCAGCCCGCCTTGACGTCGGCGGCACCGTACACCACCCGCTTGATGCGGCTGTTGATGATGGCGCCGCTGCACATGGGGCAGGGTTCCAGCGTCACGAACAGCTCACACTGCCACAGCCGCCAGCCGCCTAGCTTTTTGCAGGCCGCGTCGATGGCCAGCAGCTCCGCGTGGTGGAGGGCGTTTTTCTCCGTCTCGCGGGTGTTGTGGGCGGCAGAGATGATCTCTCCGTCCTTCGCCACTACCGCGCCCACCGGCACTTCGCCCAGCGCAGCGGCCTTTCGGGCCTCTTCCAGCGCCGCACCCATCAGCTCAAAATCGGTCATCCCATTCCCCTTTCTGCCAGCCGTGCGGCAAACACGAGGCAGTTATTTATAATATGTAACGCACTGCCGGGCCATACGCTCTTCGCTTTCTGAGCAGCCCAGCCGAAGATGAGTCCCATGCCCAGCGCATAGGCCCGGGCCGTCCAGCTGCCGTGCAGAGCCGCAAAAATCACCGCCTGCACTACCACAGCCCCCGCGCCGCCCAGCGGCTGCAAAAGATAGAGCGCCCCGCCCCGAAAGGCAAGCTCTTCTGCCAGAGGGGTCACAAGGCAGATGCGCAGCGCAGCCCACGCAAGGGCCGCGCCCTCGGGCAGAGCCGTCTTTTCCGCCGGGAGCAGCAGCTGTGCTCCCGCTGCCAGCAGCGCCCAGAGCACGGCCGCCTCGGCCAGGACCCGGCACTGAGCCGGAAAAGACGGCTTTTCCGTTTCCCTTATCAGTCTTTTCACGGCGCACCCTCCTGTCGGCGGACATTGTACCATACTGCCGCCCCGTTTTGCAAGCAGTTCTTCGTTCATTCGAAGAAATTTCACTCAAAAGATTGACATTCCGCCCGGCGTTCTGGTATACTTTGTACGACTTTTTTATGGATTTGTCGTTTTACCAAAGACACACGATGAACGCACCCATGGAGGTACGAGCTATATGATACGCATTCTTACCGATTCCGCATCCGACATCCTGCCCGCCGAGGCCGCGCAGCTGGGTGTGGACGTCATCCCCCTCAACGTCACCCTCGAGGACGGCACCGTCATCCGGGACGGCGTGGACCTGACTCCCAGCGAGTACTACGAGCACATGGCCGGCTGCAAAAAGCTGCCCACCACCAGCCAGCCCAGCCCTGAGCTGTTCGAAAAGTTCTACGCCGAGGCTGCTGCCGCCGGAGACGAGGTCGTGGGCATCTTCCTGTCCCATGAGCTGTCCGGCACCTATCAGTGTGCGAAGCTGGCCGCAGACCTGGCCAATGTGGACAACGTCCTCTTCGTGGACAGCACCAATGTCTGCCTCGGCGAGGGTCTGCTGGTGCGTATGGCCGCACACCTGCGGGATGAAGGCAAGTCTGCTGTCCAGATCGCCGCCACCCTCGAGCACGCCAAGGAGCACCTGCACCTCGTCGCCGCCATCGACGACCTGAAGTATCTGCGCAAGGGCGGCCGTCTGCCCGCCGCCGTCGCCGTGGCCGGCGGGATGCTTGGCATCAAGCCCCTCATCACCATCAAGGAGGGCAAAGTCGCCATGGCCGGTAAGGCCCGGGGTCTGCCCGGCGCATACGTCGCCCTCTTCAAGAAGATAGAGGAGCTGGGCGGCGTCAATCCCCGTTTCCCCTCTCTGGCCGGTTACACCATCAGCACCCGCGAGGTGAACCCCATCCAGACCTATCTGGTGGACAATCTCGGCCTTCCCGAGCCGCTGGTGCGCCAGATCGGCTGCGTCATCGGCACCCACGCCGGTCCCGGTGCGTTTGGTCTGGCCTTCTTTGATAACGGGCTGGTCATCGACTGATAGGATATGATAAAAGGCTGCTGTGCAGACGCACAGCAGCCTTTTTCGTTTTTACTTACAGCATATCCGTGATGAGCTTGCCCAGCAGGAGCACCAGCACCACGAGCATCATGGGGCGGATGAACTTTGCGCCCTTTCTCAGGGCGAAGTGGGAGCCGATGATGTTGCCGACGATGTTGCTGATGGCGCAGGGGATGCCCACCGGAAAGACCACCAGCCCGCTGCTCAGATAGGTGAAGAGGCTGGCGTAGTTGCTGGCGAGGTTGAGCACCTTGGCGTTGCCGTTGGCGGTGCGCAGGTCAAAGCCCATCAGGCTGGTGAAAGCGATGATGGCAAAGGTCCCGGTGCCAGGCCCCACCATGCCGTCGTACAGACCGATGCCAAAGCCGATGCCCAGGGCCAGCAGGGCCTTTTTCAAATTCAGGGTGCCGTCGTCCCGGTTCTCGTCCGGGAGATTGCGACGCCACAGAATGACGACTGCCGCGATGGGCAGGATGATGAACATCATCATCTGCAGCACCTCATCACTGAGCATCAGGACGATGTGTGCGCCCAAGGCACTGCCCGCAAAGCTTCCGATGGCGGCGAGGATGCCGACCTTGAGGTTCATCGCGCCGTTCTTGAAGAAGCTGGCCGTGGCGAACGTCGTGCCGCAGGCGGCGCTGAATTTGTTGGTGGCGTAAGTATAGTGAGGCGGCAGGCCCGCGAAGAGATAGGCCGGCAGGCTGATGAGCCCGCCGCCGCCCGCTGCTGAATCGACAAAGCCCGCAAAGCCGGTCATGAACACCAGAAATGCCATCATCGGCAGGCTGATTTGAATACCCATTGTTATGATTCCCCTTAATATTCCTATTTTTTCCACGATTTTACTTGTACAGCTCACCCTCGCAGGCCAAAATCTGGTCGAGTATCATCCGGGACACCCGGGCGCCGTAGACCATGGAGGGATGGTCATTGTACTCGATGATGTCGTGGAAGTCCTTGTTCATCAGGACGATGACATACTCGCCGTAGGGGGTGTGGACGATGCCGCCGTCGTTGCGGCAGGCGTTCATGCTGCCGCTCTTGCTGGCCACCCAGATGAGTTCCGGCTCGCCGGTCTCCTCGCAGTCGAGATAGAACTGAGGGAAGTCGTGGGTCAGCATGGTATTGTAGTGCTGCTGACGGAAGATGGCCAGCATCTCAGCGCTGGCCTCAGCGCTGACGAGCGTTCCCTTTGCCACCTGCGCAAACAGCGAGGCGTAGTCCCGGGGCGTCGTGGTGCCGAGGTCGTTGTAAATATCAAAGTGGAGCGGGTTGTGCAGGACGGTGTGGGCAAAGCCCATCTCCCGGATGCAGGCGTTGATGGTGTCCAGCCCCAGATAGTCGATGACCATGTTGGTGGCGATGTTGTCGGAGCAGATGATCATCATGGTGGCGGCGTCTTTAACTTTCAGACTTGCGCCCACGCCCAGCGCCCGGAGCATACCGGAACCGTCCACAAAGTGCTCGGGCTTGTAGGTGATTTTTTCCTCGAGGCTGGCTTTGCCCCGGCTGGCCTGCAGATACAGGGCTGCGAGGATATATGCCTTGATGGTGGAAGCCGTCTCAAATTCCTCGTCAGCGCCGATCTCGACCGTGTGGCCGTGGAGGTCGTCCACAAAGACGCTCATCTTGCCCTGATAGGAATACAGCTCGGCGGCAATACGCTTTTCCAGCGTCATGTTTTTATCCATTTTGGAATCTCCCTGTCGTTTTATACATTATTTAGAGGTTTTCTTCGAAGAACCGCCGGGCGTTGCGGTAGAAGATGGCCTCTACCTCGTCCTCGGTGAAGCCCTCGCGGCGGAGTGCGTCGGCCAGCAGCGGGAGCTTGGAGCAGTCGTCCATTTCCAGCTTGCCGCCGATGCCGTCGAAGTCACTGCCCAGACCGATGATCTCAATACCGCCCACCTGCTTGAAGTGGGCCGCGTGCTTTGCCATCAGGGCCGTGGTGCTGCGGCAGAGCTTTTCTTCGGGCTGGTTGTCGAGGAAGCCGCTGCAGTAGTTCAGACCCACGAGGCCGCCCTTGTTGGCGAGGGCGCGGATCATCTCGTCGGTGAGGTTGCGGCAGTGGGGTGCGAGGGCGCGGCAGTTGGAGTGGCTGGCCGCAAAGGGGCGGGTGGAGTGCTCCACAATGTCCCAGAAGCCCTTGTCGGACAGGTGGCTCACATCTGCGATGATGTGCAGACGCTCCATCTCAGCCAGGAACTCGAAGCCCTTTTCTTTCAAGCCCGTCTCGGTGTTGGGGGCGCAGGGCCAGATGTTGTGGCCCCCGCCGGGGACGACGTTGGGGCTGGCAAGCTCGTTCTCGTGGTTCCAGGTCAGAGTCATCATGCGGACGCCCAGCTCGTACATCCGGCGCAGCACACCGATGCTGCCCTTGCAGCAGCCGCCCTCTTCAATGGTGAGCATTCCGCTGATCTTGCCCTCGGCGGCGTTTTTTCGGATGTCAGAGGGTTGATATACCGGTGCAATATCCTCCGGGTATTTTTCCATGATGCGTTTGAAGACGTCGATTTCTTCCAGCGCCGTCACCAGCGGGTCGGCACCGGGGGTCTTGTCGCCCAGATTGACAAAGGCGGCGAAGCACTGCAGCATATAGTCGCCCTTTTTCAGTTTCTGCAAGTCGATGTGCAGATCATTCTGCGCAAAGCTCTTGGGCGCGCCCGCCTTTTCGGCGTAGCGCAGCTCACTCAGGGTATCACAATGTAGATCAAAGACTTTCATGGTTATCTCCTTTTAGAAAATACTCCCCACCGCATACAAACACTTCACCAGATCCTCCCGATACAGCGGGTCGCTCGACTCAAGGCTGTTGATGACCACACCGCCGCTGACGGCGGCACCGGTGGAGTGGATATACCGCCCTTCGCCCAGATAAAGCGCCACATGGCCGGGGAAGAAGAGAGCATCGCCGGGCTTTTTGTTCTCGAAGGCCACCTCATGCATCGGCCAGCCCTCGATGATCTTTGCGTCGCGGTAGATGAGCACACCGCACTGCATGTAGGCGCTGCTGACAAGGCCTGAGCAGTCGATGCCCCGGCCCGACTTGCCGCCCCAGCGGTACTCGGTACCCATATACTTCTTTGCCTGCTCACAGACAGCGGCGCGGAAAGCATCTTCGCTGCCGCCGTACCAGCGTGCCACAGCTTCCGGCACGAGCTTGTCTGCCGTCGTGTCCAGCGTCTCGGCCAGCGCGTCATTGAAAGCAAGGCCCTCTCTCTGGGAGAAGACCGCCGTCATCGCATATTTCACCGGCTCCAGCGCCACGTCCCGGACATAGCCCGTCCGGCCATCCGTCAGCAGGACTTTCGCCCAGCCCTTGTGGGCCTCGGCCTCTTCGGCCGTCTCAGGCTGGCGACGGAGAACGCCTCCCCGCTCCAATTCCATCATCCGGACGCCCTGCACCTTGGGCAGGCTGAGGACATCCGTAGCGCGGCCCACGAGAACGAGGTCTGCCCCCAGATACTCCCACAGCTCCTCCTCGCGGACAAACTGCAATTCCCGCTGATTCACATAGCCATGGTAACCGTAAAAGCTGACCACTTCGGCCACATCGGGCGGCAGCTGGACGCCCGCAGCGGTCACGCCGCCGGGCGCAGTTCGCACCTGACAGGCCTGCCCATACAGGCCTTCATCTCCGATTGTGGAGACAAGACCCGCCTCGCCCTCTTTGATGGTCTGGGGCAGGTCGTAAATGGTGCCTACCGGCACCGAAAACAATGCGTATTTCATGGTTCGCTCCCCTCCAGCAGCTGCAGCAGCTCATCCGGCCGCATCGAGAGGATGGCACCATCGGCGGTGCCGGTCACGGTGTCGGCCAGCGACTGCTTGGCCTGCTGCAATTCCACGATTTTTTCTTCAATGGTATCCTGTGCAATGAGCTTATACACCTGCACCGGGTTCTGCTGGCCGATGCGGTAGGCGCGGTCGGTGGCCTGATTCTGGGCGGCGACGTTCCACCACGGGTCGTAGTGGATGACGATGTCCGCCGCCGTCAGGTTAAGGCCGGTGCCGCCGGCCCGCAGCGAGATGAGGAAAACGCTCACCTCTCCCCCGTTGAACCGCCGGACCAGCTCCGCCCGGACGGGCTTCGGCGTCGAGCCCTGCAGCGTAAAGTGGCTGATGCCCTCGGCGTCCAGACGCTTTGCCAGCAGCTCGAGCATCGAGGTGAACTGGCTGAACAGCAGGATGCGGTGGCCGCCCTCCACGGCGCTGGAGACAAGCTCCGCGCAGGCGTCCAGCTTGGCACTGCCGCCCTCCCAGTTGTCTGCGATAAGGCGCGGGTCGCAGCAGATCTCCCGCAGCCGCATGAGGACGGCGAACACCGCCATCTTGTCCTCGGGCTTTGCGGCCTGCAGCTTCTCCCGGGCGTCCACCACAGCGGCCAGATAGAGCTTGCGCTGCTCCTCTTCCAGCTCGATGCGGTAGACATTCTCGGTCTTGGGCGGCAGCTCCTTCAGCACATCCGACTTCATGCGGCGGAGGATGAAGGGGCCGGTCAGCTGATTGAGACGCCGCACGGCGGTCTGGTCTTCCTCCTGCACGATGGGCTTCTCGAACCGGCTGCAAAAGCTCTTGTAGGGCGGCAGATAGCCCGGCATCAGGAAGGAGAAGATGCTCCACAGCTCGCCCAGCCGGTTCTCCACCGGCGTACCGGTGAGGGCGAACCGCACCCGGCTGCGCACTTTGCAGACGGCCTTGTATTTCTGGGTGGTGTGGTTCTTGATGGCCTGCGCCTCGTCGAGGATGCAGGCGTAAAACTCCTGCCCCTCGTAAAGCGCCTCGTCACGCCGCAGCAAATCGTAGCTGGTCACCACGAGGTCGGCGGCGGGCCAGCTCTCAGCCAGCTCGGCGCGGTGGGCGGCGTCGCCATCCACCACCACGCAGGAGAGTTCGGGCGTGAATTTCTGACACTCCTCGGCCCAGTTCAGCACCAGCGAGGCCGGGCAGACGATGAGGCTGGGCAGAGTCTGGCCGTTCTGCTTCATGGCCAGCAGGTAGCTCAGCACCTGCACCGTCTTGCCCAGGCCCATATCGTCGGCGAGGATGCCGCCCATGCCGTAACCGTCCAGCGTCCGCAGCCAGCGGTAGCCGTCCCGCTGATATTTGCGCAGGGTCTTTTGCAGGGAGGCAGGCGGGGCATACTCGCTGTCCTTGACGGCGTGGAAGCTCCGGCTGATGCGCCGGAAGGCGTCATCCCGGTTGAAGCGCACACCGGTCTGGCCCGACAGCGCCCAGTCGAGGCTGGGCGCACGGTAAAGCGGAAGCTGCGCATGATTCTGGCCCAGCTTTGCGCCGGAGAGTTCCAGCGTTTCGTTCAGTTCGTCCAGCACTTCCAGCGAGTCATCCAGCCGCAGCAATCGGCCATCCCGCAGGCGGTGGTAGCGCTTTTTCTGGTGGAGCGACTTGAGCAGAGCTTTCAGCTCGCTCACCGGGAATTCGCCAGTGTCCACCTCCAGATCAAGCACACTGCCCTGTACCGACACACCCACCGAGATCTTCGGCGGCGCAGCCTGCAAGTCGCGGAATGCATCGCTGAGGTAGACTTCGCCCTCCGCCAGCAGGGCAGGCACACCCTCTTCAAGGAAAGTAACAAGGGTATCCTCGTCGTCTGTGCCATATTCGGCGGGGCTGGTGTCGGTCTGCTGGGTCAGATAAGTTTGGAGCAGCCGCCCGGCCCGACGCTCTGCGCGGGCGTCCCTCAATAAATCGGTCGGGGCCGCAAAAGGCGTCACCCGGTCTTCCCCATACAAAAATTCCGGGTGGGCGCGGACGGCCCCCATGTGGGGCGCATCCAGATAAAACTGCACCACCGGCTCCAGCGGTATCTGATTCAAAAGCAGCCGGTCAGGGTCGTCGATGGTGATCTTCCGGCCCAGCTCCGGCAGCACGAAGCTGCAAAACGACACGGCATCCTTGCTGGTGAAAAAGAGTCCGCTGCCGCAGAGGGCGTTCAACGCGGGCAGCAGACGGGCCGCTTCGGCTCGTTCCAGTTTCCAGATGGTGTCTTCATTATAAAGGTAGCTGTAGTCGAGGCCCTGCAATGTGTACAGACTGGGCTCCACCACGATGTGTACGCCGCCCCTCTTCTTCTCGACCCGCAGCGTCAGCGCGGGCAGACCCTTTCGCAAGGCGTAACCGCCCACCTCGCCCCTCGGCTCATATAAAGCCACCAGTTCATCCAGCAGCTCACCCGACAGCGGCACACTTCCAGCGGGGCCATTTGCGATGCTGCGGGTCGGGCGGCCTGTGGCGGCTTCCACGCTCTTTACCGTGTCCTGCTGGCGGCGGAGCAGCGTCAGAATTTTCTGTGCCTCGGAGGTAAAGGCGTCCCAGCGGTGGACAAAGGCCAGCGTTTTGCCGTAGCTGACGCTCCGCTCTTTCTCGATGGCCGTCAGCAGTTCCGGGATGCTTTTTACGACATACTGCCGCCCGCCGTCCGAAATGCGGAGGCGCAGCAGCGGCGGCTGTCCGGAGCAGTCGAGGATGAGTTCCGGTTCCAGTTCCGCGAAGCCTCGCTGCTGGCCGTCCGAGGCCGTCAGACTCTCCACCTCGGACAGCGCGTCCTCCTGATAGGCCCGGAGAAGCTCCTGTGCCCGCACATCCGAGACAGGTTCATCGCCTCGCCATTTCCTGCCGAACAGCATCTCGAGACCGGAGACGTAGCTATCCTTCCGAGCTGCGGCTTCTTTAGCAAATTCTGTCCCGCGCTGCACACCCGGGATGTCCAGCAGTGCCTTCTTTTCCGGTTTTGACTCCGTCTTTTCTTCCGGCTCATCCACCTCATGCAGCAGCAGCGCACCGATGTGCTTGCAGCAGGGACCTTCGCCGTTTTCATTGAAAGGGCAGGTGCAGCTCGCGCTGACAAAGCTTCCGTTCTGACGCAGCCGTGCCTGTGTACGGTAGACATTCCGGCCACTGCCCCGCACGTCGGCGCTCAAATGACGCACGCCGTTCTCCGCCGTCTCACATTCC
>ENA-UEOR01001866-UEOR01001866.1-human-gut-metagenome-genome-assembly--contig:-NODE-1866-length-12011-cov-4.681917_pt1 | contig 12011 bp, 5 predicted proteins | sample MGYA00242887_ERZ507890 | MGnify/ENA primary metagenome ERZ507890 (study PRJEB26167, sample SAMN06115431) | human gut metagenome | host: Homo sapiens | place: China:Guizhou | collected 2014-10-21...
GCTTTATGAACTAGCTCCTATTATAACTTAATCGTCCATCCGCCTTACAATGCCTGTAAATAGTCGTTGCCGTTTTCGCATAATCATGGTAGAATAGTAATAGAATACACGGTAAGGAGGAACGGATATGCGATATACTGTAGCTGAAATCAAGGAAATCGTTGCGGCTTTGGCGGCCCAATATGGGGCAGACCGGATTTATCTGTTCGGCTCCTATGCCAGAGGGGATGCTGACAAGGACAGCGACATTGATCTGCGCATTGATAAAGGAGCCATCCGCGGCTTGCAGCTTGGCGGCCTAGCCGCTGACCTGGAAGATGCGTTGGGAATCCCTGTAATGTCGATAAAATGGGAGAACTGTGTGAAAAGTGTTCCATTCGTTGCTTTTTGGTGACAGATAAAAAGCCTTCGAAGGTAAACCGTCCGGTTTCCTGTCCGGAAATTGCCAGAGCTGTAATTGCTGCACTGGGTCCCGGAACGGCAGTGACGGGAATGCCCTGTTCTTTGCAGCATCGTACTAAAATTTCGCCCGGGTCAGAAATGCAGGGCATGCCGGCATCGGTAACAATGCCGCAGGTTTCTCCGGCAGCAATTCGCTGTAATAGTTGTTGGGTGACGAGTTGCCCGCTGTGGTCATGATAGCTGACCATCGGGGTGTGAATGTCATAGTGGCTGAGCAGTTTTCGAGTGACACGGGTGTCCTCTGCTGCAATGAAATCGACCTCTTGCAACATTCGCAGCTGCCGCAAGGTCATGTCTTCAAGATTTCCGATGGGATATCCGCCGGCAGCTTCCCATTGCAATTTGTATCCGCTACCTAATACTTTTCCGGTAGTAGGGTGTACCGGCAATGTAGAGAATGTGTAGTGATTGTCTTCAATATTGAACAACCAATCGAGGAATTCGGCCGGACGACAATCTGTGAACAAGAGGGAGTTCTCGTCGGAGAATGCGTTTTTGTAACCGGCCAATTGACGACATTTTCCAGTGGATCCGCTCATATCCAATTGTTTGCAGTTTAAATTACGACGAACGTGCATATAGCAATCCTTGTCTTCGTTCGTCATTTGGATTCTTACAGTATCCAATTGGGTATTGGAGATGTGGACAACGGTAGCTTTACAATTGGTTAGTGAGAATTTTCCTTTCAAATTTTTAACGGCAGGCAGTACCGGATACCATCTATTATCTCCTTCGGAGTTTGTCCAAGATAAAGAACTCGTTTTTCCATTGAACGGAGCGCTGGCATTTGCACATACCCCAAAAAGGGTTTCAACATATCCATCGCTGTATTTATGCCAAATTTTTCCCTCGGAGTTTTTCCACGTGTTCATGTCGTCCCAAGAGAATCCTTCGCGATTGATGTCGATACCCATTACTTCGGCATTGCATTTTCCTTCAATGGCAGAGGGCTGTTTGAAGAATGCCGCATACTCTTGGGTTTCTGTTGCGTCGAAATTGAATGTTTGAGTATCTTCTTGGGCGAAGCCAACCAAAGAAAAACAACATAAGAAAGCAGACATAGCGACTTTCTTACCTAAAAAAGTAAACTTTTCCATACTTAGAATTTTTTAGTTAATGATAAATTAATATTTGGGTGTTTATTATAAAGACAGATGCTTTTTGCGAGAGGGTAGTCTGTCGGTCTATTTTTTTTAATAGATTGTGAATTTTATATTTGGATAGAGAATGCAGGTGCAGAAGTTATGCTTCTGCACCTGTATTCCATGTTATACACTTAGAAGTCCAGCCCGTCGTTCCAACCGGGGTTCTGTGTTAAAGCTCCGTTGGTGAGCGATCTTTCGGTGGTGGGTATCGGGAAGAAATAGTCTCTTTCTTCGTTCCACTGGCGGGGTTCTTTCTCGATGTCGTGGCAGATGATGTTGCCGTTGTCTCCATCGGTCAAGACGAACTCTTCGCCCAGCTTGTAGAATTTACGAATGTTCTTCACCGAAGGTTTTTTGCCTGTGTAGATGCAGATGTCCACTTTTTCTTTGTCACCTGCGATTCCATCGTTCATGTCGAACACGTCGTAGCGGTTGTCTCCCGATCCTTGTGTCAAACCGGGGAAGTACATGCCGAGGAAAGGCTGCTCGAACATTTTTCCTTCTTTCCATCGGATAATGTCGTAATAACGGTGTCCTTCGAGGCAGAGTTCGATGGTGCGTTCGCGACGTATTTCGAGGATCACGCCTTTGTTCGGGTCGGTGACATTTCTATAACCGGTCTCGGGTGCGCACAAATAGGGGTCGGGGTTTGCGTTGGCGGCAAGCATGTCGATGTTGGGCATGCCCACGCGGTCGCGGATTTTCTTGATGGAGATTTCGAGGTCTTCCTGTGTCAAGGTTCCTAACTCGGCTTTCGCTTCGGCGTAGTTCAAGTAGACTTCGGCGGCGCGGAACAGAATGTAGTCGTTGGAAGATCCCATGTATCCGTCGCCCGATGCATCGGTTACCCATTTGGTGATTTGGTATCCGGTGGTCGAAGCTCCGAAGTTGGGAGACGATACGGCGTCACTGTTGATACGCATGTAGCCCGGGCCTACGACGGTTTGGGTGAGGCGGGGGTCGCGGTTCTGCATTTCGTCGTAGTATTGCATGGTTTCATAGCCGGGTTGGTCGGTGAAGCGGTCACCGTTGGTCATGAGGTAGCTGTTTACGATTTTCTTGTTCATGCCGGGACGTCCGTAGGTTTGTGCCATGGTGTTGTAATTAGCCTCGTGCTTCACACCTTTTGTGTAGTCGTAGTCACGAGCCAATATAACTTCTTGTTGTATGGCGTTCATCGAGGCAAAAAGGTCTCGATAGGGTTTGTCTCCCGACGTGTAGATGCTGTAAGGGCTCTCATCGATAAACCGCTTGGAAATGGTGGCGCATTCTTCGAGGAATGTCTCGTATCCTGCGATTCCATGGTATTTACGGAATGTTCCTTCGAACAGGCATATTCTCGATTTGAGGGCCATAGCCGTCCATTTGGTCACGCGGTACAGTTCGGAGTTGTCGTCACAGTAGTTGATCGCATAGTCGATGTCGGACATGATCGAGTCCATGACGAGTTGGCGGGAGTCGCGAGGCTTTTTCAAGTCGGGGTCGTTCGATTCCAACGGTTTGTTATACCAGGGTACATCGCCGAATCTTTTTACTTTCTCGAAGTAGAAATAGGCTCTGAAAAAACGTGCGATACCATCGTAGTGCTCCCGAGCTATTTTGTTGTTACAGCGATGGGAGTATTTCAAATAGAGATTGATTTCACGCAGGTAGTCCCAGTTCCAGCCGCCTCCTTTGGTGGGGACTGTGCGGGTGAGCCCGATCGTCGTTGCGGGTAGAGTAAAGATGTTAACTATGTCTTCGGATTCTCCGTAACCAGACGCTGCGCTCGGGAACTGGCTGTAAAAATGGTTCGTGAAAGTCTCCAACTCTTCCTCTGTGTTGAAATAGGTTTCGGGAGAAAGAGAAGAAAGCGGGAAGCGGTCAAGGTCGTCGGTACAGCCGGTCAACCATAAACCTGCAACAGCCGCAACTATATATTTAATGTTCTTTTTCATGAGAATAAGTAATGAAAGTTATTAGAATGTAATATCAAGACCGAAAGAGAATGTTTTGGCAAACGGATAGACCCGGGCGCTACCATCGGTAGAGAATTGTTCGGGGTCGATGTATTTGCTTTTGAGAGCCGTCCAAGTGACCAGATTGTCACCGCTGAAATAGACGCGCACGCGGTCGATCCGGGCTTTCCGGGTGAGGTCGACCGGAAGGGTATATCCGACAGTGAGGTTTTTCAAACGGCAGTATGCGGTATTTTGCAAATAGCGGTTGTTTACTTTTGCCAAATGGCGGTCTCCCTGAGCTGCATAACCTCTTAATTTAGGGAAGTAAGCGTCGGGATTGTCCTCGCTCCAAACATCGTCCAAGAAGTGCTCGGGCACGAACGAAGAGTAGGGACGGGCATATCCACCCCAGAAGAGCATGGCGTTGCCGTCGGGGTAACGGTGCTGACGACCTACACCTTGAAAGAAGGCCGAAATATCGAACCCGTTCCAGCCGAGGTTGATGCTTCCGCTGTAATTGTAACGGGGGCGGGAGTTGCCGATGACACGCATGTCACCACGATTGTTTGCCGTTTTTTCACCGTCGTCGATGCGACCGTTTCCATCGAGGTCTACGAATTTGGGGTCACCGGCTTTCAGACCTTTGTATTTGCCCGTTGCCGTTTGCAAGATGTTTTTGGCGATGAGCGAGTGGTCTATTTCGGCTTGGTATGCGGCAGCCTCTTCATCGGTTTTGAACAAGCCGTCGATTTTGTATCCCCAGATTTCGCCGATGGTCATGCCTTCGTAGTATTGAGAAACGTTGAAATCTTTGGTGGGGTTATCGTATTTCGTGATTTTGGAGATGTTGTCACCCAAAGCGAAAGATACGCCATAAGTGAAAGGTTTGCCGGCGAGGTTGAATTTGTCGTTCCAGCTCAAAGTCAGTTCATAACCTTTGGTGCGCAAGTCGGCGGCATTTTCTTTCGGTGAAGCGGCTCCGTATACTCCGGGTAGTGTCTTACCGGGGACGAGCATGTCCTTCGTGTCGCGAATATACAAGTCTCCGGCGAATGTCAACCGGTTGTTGAAAAATCCGAGGTCTAGACCCAAGTTCCCATGAACAACGGTTTCCCAAGTGAAGTTACCTGCTGTGGGAGCGGAGACGGATGCGTAGGTGAGGAATTCGCCGTTTACCAGATAGTTTTGTTGCAACAAATCCAATGTCTGTATATAGGGGTAGGGGCTGGATATGGCCTGATTGCCGAGCGACCCGAACGATCCGCGGATTTTGAAATTGGAGAATGTGTTGCGTATGGGTGCGAAGAAAGGTTCTTCACTTACACGCCAACCGGCCGAAACCGAGGGGAATACCGCTGCTCTCTTGTCCCTGCGGAAACGCGAAGATGCATCCCAGCGGAGGTTTACTTCTGCCAAGTATCTTCCTTTCCAGTCGTATCCTACACGTCCGAAGAAACTTTCGAGTGCCCATTCGTATTGTCCTCCTTCCAAAGAGACACCTTCGGTGTGGTTACCCAAGTTGAAGTCGTTCAGGTTGTTGGATTGTATATCCATCATTGTGGAGTAAAGATTCTTTTGATAATCTTGCTCGTAGTTGAAACCGACGAGTCCTCTTATGTGGTGGTGGTTGAATGTGTTGTCGTAGCTTAAATAGGCATCGACCATGTGGTAGTACTCGCTATTATTACGTTGACGCAATTTGTTTTTGAACAGGTCTCCTGTTACCGGGATAATGACTCCGGGCTCCGTCGAATATTCTGCGGGGGCTGTACGTACGACTTTGTCTTGTGTGTCGTATCGGAAACTGTAATTGGCGTGCAATGTGAGCCCTTTATAGAGTTTGAATGTAGCGTTCACCGAGGTTGTCAACCGTTTGAATTTATTTTCAGAAAAAGTCTCGCCATCGGCAGTCATGATGTGTACGCCATCGGTGGGTTGTTGCGCGATAATCGGGGTACTGAACACATGGGAACCATCGGGGTTATAGGGCATAAAGAATGGCATGGCATGGAACGTGTAGTTCGCGATGTTGTTACCGTTGTCCAACCCGGGCGCTTTGTAGCGGGAGTGATACAAGTGGCTGGTAACCGTCAGATTGAACCAGTCTTTTACGTCGCCGCTGATGCGGGCACGGATATTGGCCGTTTCGAATCGGTCGGTGTTTTGTTTGTATATACCGTCTTCGGTATGGTAGTTGGCGCTAACGAAGTAGTTTAACTTTTGTGTGCCACCGGTAATGCTCAAATTGTTGTCCCAAGTGGGTCTTGAATTGCTAATGAGGTAGTCGTACCAGTCAAAGTTGGCGTAATGCATGTATTGGTCTACTCCACCTACGTTTTTGATAACTGTCCACGGGCGTTCGGGATTTTCGGTCTTGTCATACCGGCGAGCTTCCAATTCGGCGAAGTCTTCTTCGGTGTATTTGGTGTAGCGTGTCCCGTTGTAGGACATCAAGTATTCATCGACCAATCTTGCTGCATCGTAACCTGTGGTAAGGAAATTGGTCTTGACTGTCGAGCTCGAGAAGCTGAATCGTCCGTTGTAGCTGACTTTGGCCGTGCCGTCTTTTCCTTTTTTCGTGGTTACCAAGATTACACCGAACGAGGCTCTTGCACCGTATATGGCTGCCGAGGATGCATCTTTCAACACCGAGATGGACTCGACGTCCCGGGGATTGATATTGTCGAGGTTGCCTTCGACACCGTCGATAAGAACCAATGGTTTGGCATCTTGGTTGATCGAGCCGAAACCGCGGATATTGATGTTCGTTCCTTCATTGGGCTTTCCCGATCCATAGGTGATATTGAGGTTGGGCACGGCTCCTTGCAGGGCACGACCGAGGTTGGAAACGGGGCGGTCTTCGATTTCTTTCGAAGATATGGCATCGACAGCTCCGGTCAGATTGGCTTTTTTCTGAGTTCCGTAACCGATGACTACGACTTCGTTCAGTGCTTTCGTGTCTTCGGTCATTTGGACGTTGACCGTCTTTTGTTTGTTTACTTTGACCGATTCTTGCAGATATCCGATATAGGAAAACACAAGAGCGATACCCGGTGCGGCTTTGATAGAATAGTTTCCGTCGATGTCGGTCACCGTGTTTCCATGCCCTTTCGCAGTGATGTTTACACCGATGAGCGGCATTCCTTTCTCATCGGTAACTTGCCCTACGACTGTAAAAGTCTGGTTGTTTTTTGTACTGTTTCTTTTGGATAAGACGATGTGATTGTCTTTTACTTCATAATCGATGTCTTGACCTTGAAGAATCTGAGAGAGTGCTTTTCCGAGGGGCGCATCTTTTAAGTCGATATTTACCCGATGGTTTAGATCTACATCATTCACATTGAAGAAGAATGATTTGCCTGTTTGCTTTTTCACTGCTTCGATGGCCTCCTTTACGGTTACGTTATTCAATTTCAGAGAAACGTTCTGAGCTTGAATGACAACCGTATTACAGAATAGCGCAAACACGAGTAGCAGGGTTCTGTAATGCTTAATCATTGATTGGTTTGATTAAAGGTTAGTATTAAAGTTTTTTAGTTAATAGTCATAAAACAATATTCTTGTTATATAATTAGGACAAGTCTGTATGTTTATCGGGTAGTCGATAACGAAATATTTTTTCGTGATTTTTTTGTTACCGAATGAAAAACTATCTAAAACTATATGAGTGGATACGCACCTGTATTGATTTATTCGGCTTGCGGTGTCGATTCTTTATGCCATGCGATGTTCTTTTGTTTCCATCGAGGAATCAATATTTGGGATAGGGAGGTCGAGAACCGGGTGAAATTTTTTTTATTTTCGATAGTCCAACCAGATTCGGCATAGGCTGCTATGCGGGGAAACACTTGGCGTTGCATATCTTCGATGCGAGGTATCCATTCGCTCCACATTTGACAGCCCGATCCCAACAGCAGCGGCTTGTATTTTCGGTCTATGCCTTTGGGAAAAGGAGAGAAATCGTAGGCTTTTTTCAAAGGAATTTTGGTATAATTATAATCGAGGTAAGTATCCCTGTGCGATGAGTTGATGACTCGATGACCTTGTTTCAGCGCTTCGGCTATGAGGGCGGTGTCTCCTTTCCAAAATTGAACGACGGCGTAAGGAGCGAGGGCATGGGTACTTTCGTTATCGGAGTCGGCCCACTCGTGAATGTTCTTGCCCATGATGTCGTTCCACCCGATCATCGTGCGTCCTTTGCTGTGTATGAGCGAGGCGACCCGGTTGGTAAACAGCATTTGCACTTCGCTATAATTGTCGAGATTCTTTTCTTCCATGAAGCGGCTGATGTCGCTGTTGGCTTCCCACGATTCGGGGTGGACTTCGTCTCCGCCTATGTGTATGTAGCGACTTGGAAACAAGTCGAAAATTTCGTCGAAAACATCTTGTATGAATTGTATTACACGCTCGTCGGCCACGTTGAATACTCCCCACGTGGGGTTGAAATATGTGGCCACGGTAGGGGGTGTTTTCAAGGAACCGAGCTCGGGATAGGCGGCTATGGCCGCCGAGGTGTGTCCCGGCATTTCGATTTCGGGGACGATTTCAATGTGCCGTTCGGCCGCAAAGTCTACGATTTCCCGTATGTCTTCTCGGGTATAGTAACCGCCATGAATGTTGACATCGTAGAGGGGACTGTTCCAACCTCCTATTTGGGTGCTGTCCCGGTATGCTCCTATCTGGGTGAGCCGCGGATATTTTTCGATTTCGATGCGCCACCCTTGATCGTCGGTGAGATGCCAGTGGAATTTATTCATTTTCAAATAGGCCATCTCTTCCAGAAGTTGCTTTACGACGACTTTCCCTTTGAAATGGCGTGCTTCGTCGAGCATAAAGTCTCTCCATTCGTATTCGGGTTTGTCGAATATTTCCATGCAGGGTATGGCCAGTCTGTTTTGTGCCGCTAGCTGTCGTAACGTTTGGATTCCGTAAAAAACGCCGGCATTTTCAGCTCCTTCGATGACGATCGAATCAGCCGAAATGTTCATGCGGTATCCTTCGGCTCCCAGCGATTCTTTGAGTTTTCGGTTCGTGATTAGGAATATATTGTTGTCGCCTCGTTGTTCGTGGAGGTTAATATTGATATCTTCTTCTATATAATGTTTTAACAGCCGGGCGTTATTCTTGTCGCTGAGATTGATAATGCCTGTTTTTGCGGTGAGGGCGAAATATCCTTCCCGCATCTCTATCGATCGGGGATATGGGATTAATAACGGTTGTGCCGTCGCCGTCACCATGTACAAAAAGCTGACTATTAAAAAAATAAGTTTTTTGTTCATGAGGTAAGACTTAATTTAGTTCGATCCATTTACACCCGAGAACCGATTTCTCGCGAATCTTTTTGCCGGTCGCCTGTATGGAAATATTTGTTTCTCGGGCGGTATTCAAGTGTATCTTAGAGATGATGGCTTCATCGGGTATAATATGCAAAGTGCCGTTTTTCTTGTGAGCCTGACAATTGTAAGCCAGAATAGAGCCGTCTTTTCGTATGAGGACATAGGCTGATGTGAGAGCGCACTCTTCCATGACTTTGAAAATTTCTTGAACCGTATTGTCTCCGGCTCCTCCTCTTTCTTTAAATTGACAGATGGTATTTTCGTCGTCGGGACGCAACCACGGACTTATCATATCTAAGTATTGTTCTCCCACGATAGAGTCGACGACTAATCCGTGGTTTTTTTGCTTGGGATTTTCTACATATAGCTTGGCTTCTATATAGGGGTCGGGAATGAATCCCCAGCGTAAATGACCATCTTCTTTCATGATTTGGGTGCAGGCCCCGAGCGTGTCCATGAAATCGGTTAGATAAAATTCTTCACCAGTCAGCAGATACAAGTAGTAAGAGGCGTAGATTTTCCATGCCGTCCAGCCATGCGGAGAGTTCATGGCTTGATTGGGAATAAAGTAAATGTCGAGAGCTTCCCAGTATCGTAGTGTGGCTCCCCTCATACGGCAATCGGGAATTAATAATTGTTCAAGACATTTATGTTTGTCCATCAGATATCGGGCGGCTTCGCTGTATTTCTTCTGCTGTGAAGGTTCAGTAGTTTGCAATCCATACATGCCTAATTGTAGGGCGCTGCAAGTAATCATGCCGTCTTCGAAAGTCATGTCGCCTTCGGTCTCTATGTCGTCGAGTCGTCCGCGCAAATCGTCTACGGCTTTTCGGGCCGAGTTTAAATGTCGTTCGTGGCGTTCTTTCCAAACGGGATTTGCGATGAGCTTTTCTTCGGCAGCCACCAATTCGAGCATCGATTTGGCTGTATAGATAACAGCCGTGTAATGAGTTCCTTGCGAGCGATAAGCTCCGTCAGGCCCTTGTATTTTATCGGAACAGAGATAGTCTGCGATGTGGGCGGCTTTTTCCAAGTAATGTTTTTCTCCCGTATATTCCCATAGATCGACCAGCATTCCCATTAGGGCAGAGAAGTTTTGTATGCGGTGAGGCAGTGATTTCGGGTTAGGCAGCCATGTGGTTGTGTCGATAATTAGAGGCAGTGTGTTGTCAAACCGTTTTTGCAAGGCGTTGTCTTTTGCCGTGTCGGGGAAATGTTTTGCCGCAAGAAAGGCGGTGTAGTATCCGTAAAATGTTTCACAGGCGTTGGAGAATAGGGGTTGGTTCTCGGCTACAAAGTCTCGGGCATTTTTCATGTACCACGACCACGGTTGCCGAACGAATATGCGGGCTTCTGCCGTTTTCCCCGATCGGGTTGTCGCCGTGATTTTATACTCTCCTTTTTGAATCGGGCGGAAACAGGTCGTGTACAGATTGCCTTTTTTGTCGGTCGTGAGGCTTTTTTGATTTTTTATGCCGGGGCCTTTTATTGCGATACTTATCGAGTCGGTCGAATATCCCCGTACGGATATGCTTTCTTTCGATGTTATGGTGTAGCGGTCACACTCGATCATGGGAACAGCAGCCCATTCCGAAAGTTTCGATTTTACTTCGGGAAGGGACTGTATTTGTCCCATGTGTATATGCCAGCATTTCGTCTCTCCGGGAGCCAGCTCCGTTAAGTTCTGGGGATGCCTTTCCGGCAGAGGTAAACAATGTAGCATATCTAAACTGGCAGTTCTTATTTGATGTCCCCATTTCCATTTAAGCCAACCCTCGTAAATGTAGTTTATGGTGTATGAGGCAACTGGTTCGGCCGTTGTAAAACCGAATATGGTTTGTTTCGGAGACATGAAATAGCCCCATGCGAAGTCTTTTTCACAACGTAGCAGAGTGGGGAAAAATTTAGTGTCCCATTGAGGGTAGGCGTGCATTTCACTATCGATACCGAGAATCAGCCTGCTTTGTTTCGGAGCGTATGGTGTACTCCCCGTGTTGGTCATGGAGCATTTGACGATGAGATGGTCTTGCGCCGGGACGTACGAGATATTGTATAAAATGTGGTCTTTTTCACCGATAAACGATCCCGGATTTTTTTTATCGTGAGCTAGCATGATACCGTCCCAAGCCGGTCCGGCCATTCGGTCGTGGCGAAAGGGTATGGTTTTCCATACGCCATGTTCCCGAAATTCATATCGGTCTACTGTACCGTCCGAAAGACGAATAAAGGCTTTCCAGTTTTCTCTTTCGATGATATATTCTTCTCCGCTTTGCTTAGCAAAAACATTGAAAGAGAATAGAATACCGAGTAGTAAAATGAATCTTAACGGATAAACCGAACGGCAAATAGTAACTGTTTTGAGCATGGTTTTAGGTATGAAACGGGTAATTAGACAAATTGGATTTGTCTATTACACCAATAAATATCGAATGTGTTTATTGAAATATTTCTATTTCGTTTTTACGGATTTTATAGTGGTAGTTAAATTTGTTTGTGGCAGCCATGATATTCATAATTTCATCGATATTGTTCGATTCGATAATGAAGTCGCCGTAGAATATCATTTTTTTCAGGGTCTCGTCTTTAATGGTAATATTCACATCGAATGCTCGTTCCAAAGCCAAAGCGATGGTTTCCATGTTTTCCTCGTCGAAATACAGGTGACCGTTTATCCACGCGCTTGTATTTTCTGCCGCTATGGTCTTTAATGTGGTTTTTTTGTTTTGTTTGTCGTATTGTGCTATCTGATTCGGTTTTAATATCGTGCTTTCAAGAGAATCGTATAGCATCACCGAACCTTCTAACAATGCGACTTTGATATTCGGATCTTCTGGATAATTTTTGACATTGAATTTTGTCCCTAAGACCTCTACTTTTATATCGTCCGATACGACCTGAAACGGGAGATTTTTGTTTTTGCTGACCTCGAAGTATCCCTCTCCGCATAGCGTGACATCGCGGTTGTTGATACCGAAGTTGTTGTCATATAATAGTTTTGAATCGGCATTGAGCCATACCGATGTTCCGTCCGGGAGAGACAGTTTTAATTTCGATCCTCGTGGAGATTCTACCGAATAGGATAGTGTTTGATCGGAGAGTCTTTGATTCCCAGTAAAGTACATTACTCC
>ENA-UEOR01001867-UEOR01001867.1-human-gut-metagenome-genome-assembly--contig:-NODE-1867-length-12002-cov-367.309434_pt1 | contig 12002 bp, 12 predicted proteins | sample MGYA00242887_ERZ507890 | MGnify/ENA primary metagenome ERZ507890 (study PRJEB26167, sample SAMN06115431) | human gut metagenome | host: Homo sapiens | place: China:Guizhou | collected 2014-10-21...
CTCCGGTGTTTTTTTTGCAACTCTCCCGTATCGCTCGGCAAGGGTTGTCTTTGTGTATGGCAAAGATAGTTTTTTTTCCGGAAGTATCTTTGTCTGTTGTGGATTTAGTAGTGTATTTGTGTCAGAATTGCGCAGCCGGGGGAATGGGGGCGAGCCCCCATACTAGATAAACTAGAAAGTTTCGTGGTAAATGCTTTTTGACTTGTTATATGTAGGTTTTTTGAATGATGTTTGGCGGTTTGGAATGAATTACCTACTTTTGGGCTGAGAAAAAACGAAAGCCCGAAGGCAGTAACCAACGGGCTTTGTATTTTAAGAATTAGCAATCGTTTGTGTTCGTTCTTGGCGGGGCGGATACCAAACGAAAGCCACATCAAAATTTCATATGTGCAAAGATAGAACAAATATAACCAACTGCAAAGAAAGTCCGTTAAAAAACGGTTCTGATAGTCTTAAAAAAAAGGCTAAAGTAAAAATCATATCCCATAATTTTACTCGAAAACTTTCGGAAAAGAATCCGGATAGTAAGCTGATGAAAGCATATATGGATGCCCATGTGTGTTCAAATGTTTATACTGTGCAGGGAGGTAAGGCGCATTCCCATTATTGTCATCGGGCTTTTTGTCCTATCTGTCAGCGTATTCAAACGGCACAAAATGTAAAGAAGTTCCTTCCGGTTATGAAGTATTTGGCTTCGGAAGGCAGAGAGTTTTATTTTGTGACGCTTACCTTGCAAAATTGTGTAACCGATGATGCAAGGGTATTGCGAGATTTCATGCGTAGATGTAACCGGATGTGGGCTGATGGTATAAGGACGAAACACAAGTTTCGTTCACTTGGTATTTCGGGGGTGATTAAGAAGGAGTGTACCTATCATGTAGTAAAAAAGGATTTGTTTTCGTTCCATTATCATTTTCATATTATTGTTGATTCATTGGAAGCTGCAAAATATGTAGTAGCCCAATGGAAGAAATTGCATGGTAGTACGGTTGCTGATGCCCGTTTTCAGAAATATAAGAAGATAGAGGATTTTGAAAATGCAGCGATAGAGGTTTTTAAGTATGCTTCAAAGGCTTCTGTCTCAAAATCGAAAGGTCGTGACGGTAAAAAAAAGATTCAGATAAATTATAAGGCTTTGGATATGATTTATACTGCCATGCATGGGATGCAGCGCATGAGTAGTTTCGGACAGTTCCGCACCATGATCGGAGATGAAGCGTTGAATGATTTTAGAGATGAGGATTTGGTTCTTAATATTGAGGGATTGAATGTTGAAGATGGTTGTTATACTTGGTATATGTCTGTGAAAGATAAGGTGGCTGATTGGTATAATATGGAAACTGGGGAGGCATTGTGTTGTTATAAGGTCACCCGGAAGGATGAACTTTTGCAGGATATTTATTTAGATGAGGATATTTTTCCTAATAGTGGGTAGTTGTTAGTTTGTTGTATTGTTTTCTTGGTATGGTGTGAGTTCTATGTATTCTCTATTCATGAAAGGATCGCCAAATTTTCCACTTCTGTCATAGAAGGAAAATTTGTTTTTAGTAAGCTCGTCTATGTCCCAGTAATGTTCTCCACCAAAATAAATGGTACTGAAACTTGGATCACCGAATGACCATTGTCCGTAGATATTGGCTTCTTTTTTATTTCCTTGTTTGTCGATTTCTATATTTGTACGGGTATATGTTCCGTTTTTATTGAATTTGTATGTACCTTGCCAGACACTGCCGTTTTCGTCTGTTGTTTTTTTACCAGCCCATGTAATATCACAAATTAATGAGATTATGCTTTCTTCTCCATGGTTGTAGTATCCTTGTTTTTCAACACATCCGGTGTTTGAAATAAGAAAAAGTGATACTGTTGAAATAAGTAAAGAGATATGTATTATTCTATTCATAGTTAAATATTTAATATTCAATGCAAAAATAGGAGAAATTTTATATTTTTGGGCGAAACCTTTATTTATTAACTTTAAAAAAGGAGGATTTATGAAAAAAGTAATGTTTATGTTCATCAGTCTACTGACTGTTTTGGGTGTTTGTTCGTGTAATGATAATGAAGTAATAGAACCTGTGGTTAGTGATTCTGTATCTGATATGGAGGTCTTATCTCGTTTTGTTGATGTAAATGAGATTACAAATGAATACTATTTCAATGAGAATAAGAAAACGAGGGCGTTGTCTTATGTAACAGGTTCGGATTGGCAGGATTTAGAAAAAGTTAGTCCTTTGAGTATTGAGAAATATAAGAATAACCTGCAGGTTTTAAATGCTCAAGTGGCAAGTGCTATTTCAAATCCTAATACCGCTTATGTTGTTTTTTCTGTAAATGGAAAGACTTTGGTTAAAAAGGTGAAGGAGGATGCTAATTTTGATTTTTCAGTATTTAGGGATGTTGTAACGGAAACGAGGGCTGTTCTCCCTTCTTTGAGTATTAATGGAGGTTCTCAAAGCACTACCGGAGTTTTTTACGATTCCAGTCGTACTTTAAAGATGCAAGTTGATTTGAATGCTTCAATACAGAATAATTATTATTTCTTTGAAGTATTAAATCCTAATGCTAAACCAAGTCCGGATGATAATATAACGACACCTGAAAGTGTTGCTTTTAGTGGAACTGGACCGTCAGGAAAAAGAAATCGTGCAGAGAAAATTTTGCACTTATTGCATCAAAGTTCTGCATGGAGAGGCACTGAATTATCTTGATGAGCTGGAACGACAGAGAGAACGGGAAGTGACTTTTTCTGAACTTCTGCAGAAAGATCTGGATGCTCTGTATAGCTGTGACGAGTATGATATGGCAGATTATTTCACCGTTATGGGCAGGCAGGTGCCTGTCCGTGACGAGTGGATCAGCATGGCACTAAAAAAACTTCCTGTAAAAAAGCGGGAAATTATTCTGATGCTTTATTACCAAGAACATAATATTTGTCCGGTTCTTACCGACCTGCCCTTGACGACTGACACGATACAGATCAGCGATCGTATTCATTTGAAGCAGATTGCTGATGTTTTGGAGATTCCTATGGACCTATTACGAGGGCTTAATCCGCAATATCGAAAAGATATTATTCCGGGAGATACCCGTTTGAGAACGTTGTGTCTGCCTGCGCAGCAGGCTTACGCTTTTATCGATGCGAAAGATTCTATCGTCAATTATCAATCTGAGATATATGGTCGGCGAACAACTGTCGAACCTGCAGGTTATTATGCTTCGACCGGAGGCGGCAGTTGGGTATATCATCGTGTAAGAAAAGGAGAGTCCCTTTCTGTTATCGCCAATCGTTATGGTGTTTCTGTCCGGAATCTTCGCAATTGGAATCATTTAAAGAATAATAATATCATAGCCGGGCGAAGACTGAAAGTTTATCGTGCCGAACTCGCTCGGAAAACTCCTTCTAAAAAAGTCGAGAAACCGGATAGTATAACTGTCATGTCTAAAGATTCGACTTTTATTGCACAATCTACGAAAGAAGTAAAAAACGAAACTGCCGTTATTTCTCCGGTTTCGAGTAGGAAGAATATTTCGACGGCACGTAATCCGCGCAATCCTGCCTATGATCGTTATCATTATCATAAGGTCACTCGGGGAGAGAGTTTATGGACTATTTCGCAACGTTTCCCGGGTGTTACTACTAATTTGTTGAAAAAAATAAATAATTTGCATTCATCCTCCTTGAAGGTCGGTCAGATCCTTAAAATTCCGGAAGTTTAAATCTGTGTGATATTTATTTCCGTAATTTGTGATATATACCCTTCCAAATTTGTTAATTTTATCCGCGCAAAGCTCACATTTGTGGTATTTCTCTCCGCTTTCATTCCGATATTCCGCTATTTGCACATCTTCTACCGACTGAATTGACAAATTCAGATACGTACAGCCCGAAGTCTTATGATACACGGTTCCCTGTTCTGCAATATATACCCATCTGTCACCATCCTGGATACCAAGTTCGTCTTTCCATCCTGTCCACTTTCGATAAATTGTCTGCTGCGAGAGCCAGAATGACTTTTTCCCAAGCAGACTAACTGGAAATTTCATCTGATAATGGACTCTGAGACAAATATCATTTCCCTCAAAACACGATTCTGAAAATGTAATTCCGAAAACATTTCCCGTCACAAATTTTCGGATATTATCATCTTCACGCGCCTTTGCAATAAACATACTTTTTGCAAGTACCGCATACTCTTCTTCCTGACTGTCCTTTACGGCTGCATAGACAGACAGCGTGCGTCCCGTATCTTCTAATGCATCCTGCACGCAGAGCTGCACCTGCATAACACGAAAGAAAAACAACACAAATGTAAACAGACAGGCAAGTATCGGCACCACAACTGCTGCCTCCAATGTCATAGAACCGGACGGACAGGTGCATCCGGGTGTCTCTTTGGGTGCATTGGTCCAAGCCGGACCTTTCCTAAAAGAACATCTTTCAGGGAGAGATTTTTGTTCATTTTTTATAGTTTTGGAGAAGATAAGAGACACCCGGACACACCTGCCTTTCTTATGGAATGTAATTGATCTGATTTTCTCTTCGGAAGGAATATTGTTTTAATTTTTCACTATTTATAAAAGACAACCTGGAAAAAAGAGGTTCTGCCGCAAATTCCACCTCACACCTGAAACAAACGATCATATGATCCATTCTGCAATCTTTATATTCCTCATTCTGGATCAAGTCCTGCTCCATTACATTGAGCATGCGGCAGGATAATGTTCCATCCTTTGTAAAAAATAAAATCTGCTTTAAATAATCCTGATATTTTAGACCATTGCTGCATTCTTTTGCCCTTGTCTGGCTTTGAAACGACTGTAATAGATGCGACAAATCTGTCGTCCACTGCTCTTTTGACTTCACCAGCGCGATTTTTCCTCCCATGAGCAATGCCCTGATATCCTGGATACTTTCGATATATGCCCATGCACCGACAACCGCTATCTGCACCGTCTTAATGATTGCCGGATTTCCGGTAAAGCCAGCTAATGCAGCAGCGATTGTCTCGGACTGTAACATTTTTTCTCTGTCTGACAGTAAATATGTGACATTCGAAGCACAGCGATACAATAGCAGTCTGTTGACTACCTCTTCTAAATTCTTTCGTTCTTCTTCATGTCCTCCAATTAAATATTCCAACTCATAGGAATATGCATGGTTTTCTTTCGGGCTGCAGTAGTTTGAAAAATTTGATTCCACATATTCCAGCACAAGAATTTTCCGATACCAGTCACTTTCTGCTTCGTAATTTATATTTCCTTCACTGCAGGTTCTTTTTTCAATCGCCTCTGCAAGATTCATGCGTTTCGTAGAGATTTCGCCGGCGTTTTCCACAACCAGTCCAAGTGTAGAAAGACTCATCGATTTTCTGATTTCATTCACAACATCCAACGGATTTTCTTCCAGAGGCTGTGTATCTTTTTCATTTGTCCTATTCGCAATAGATTCATTTTCCTGCCTGCCATTTTCTGCTTTTCCATTGTCTGTCTTTGCTTTCTCTGTCTTTTCCTTCTCTGCCCTTGCACTCTCAATGCTCTCTTTCGCCTGATCAATGGTTTCTTCGACATTCGTCGTATTATTTTTCATGTCATTCTGGTTAATATATCTCTGACGAATCTCTTCTGCTGCCTCTCTGGGCAGATTTTTCTTCATATATGCAGAAATCATATCAAGAAGCACTTCGCCATCAGCATCTGTGACAAGCAAATATTTTGGCTCATAAATGTGGCTGGTCTCCATCTGAAACAGATTCATATCCGGAAACTGCCATCCAAAATTCTTCTGATTCAAATTTTCATCCAGTTTCTCTTTCATTCTCCCTGTCACATTGCCGATTTCAAAAAAATATGTACTATAGCTACCATCCATTATATCAATATGCAGCCAGTCGGCATCACTACGATTTATTTGTTCTATGTCTGCCTGTAGATTAGCAAAATTGGCAGACAACAAAGAAGGGGATATCAGAGGTCTATTCATGGTTCACTGTTCTTATTCTTTTTATACAGAACAAAGATAACCATATTTTATATAAGAACAGTGAAAAAGTTCATTTTATTTCGGCAAAGTAAACCGCACACCCAACTGTATATTAAAATTAAAAGGATGTTCCTTGCGAATCGTATTTACATTACTGCCGTCATCAAAGTAATAAACAACTCCCGGCTCCGCATAAATACCCAATTTCTCCGTAATCTTAAACTGCACCCTTGCTGGAGACCGTCCGCTTCCAGCTGCCGTCTGCCGTATCTACAGCTTCCGCGCAGGGCGCATCGGCAGGCAGGCTGAATAGCTTTTCCTGCAGATTCCGGCCTGCACGCAGGGCAATGCCCCGCAGCAGGGTGCTGTCGGCGTTCTTTTCCAGCCAGCTGCTGCGCGCCCACCGGTAGCCGATGTACAGGGTGCCGTCTGCATCCACAGCAAGCGCACCGGGATACCCCGGCAGGCCGGAAACAAAGCTCTGGCAGTTTTTACCGCCCGCCGTCAGGTCGCGGGCATCGGCGGCAGCGCTCCACACACAGCGGTTCCCAAGGTCAGCCACGAACAGCGTGCTGCCGTCCCGGCTCAGGGCCAGCCCGGAAGCACCGGCCACACCGCCCAGCACCTTCTGCACCGTGCGTGCTGCCGGGTCGTATACATACACGCAGCCCGTGCCGGTGTGGGCCAGCAGTTCGGTGCGCAGAGTGCTCTCCAGCCCGTCCGCGGCACTGGCAGCGGCAGCAACCGCAAAGTAGATCCTGCCGTCCGGCGCGGCTTCCACCGCTGAGACTGCCCCCAGCGGTGCACCGTCGATCTGGGTCACTACCTGCTCCACCGCCGTGCCCCAGCTGTCGTGGGCGGCGCGGCACAGGCTGCCGCCGCCGGGCGTGAGGATGCTCAGCCACAGGTCCCCGCTGCCGTCAAAGGCAAAACCGGTCAGCTCACCGTCCACGGAAAGGATGGCCGCATCGTGTCCGCCGTTGGTGCGTACAAGGTCGCTCGTGCGCTTTTTTAAGGCTGCACCGTCGTATGCTACGGCATACACAAGGCCGTCCTGTGTGCGGATGCAGTCCACACCCTGATATTCGCCCAGATCCAGCGTTCCCTTATGGTCGGCGGCAAGGGCCGTCTGTGCTGCACCGGTGTCCTGCCGGACATCCGGCGCGGTGTAGCCTTGTGGCGGCGTATCGATGGGCCGGAACACCAGTGCATACACCAGCGCCAGCAGGATGCACACGCCAAACACCGTGCTGGCCGTGCGGAACCGCTTGAGCAGCGCGTCCCGCTCCACCGCCATCTGGGCCGCATACTCGGCACGGCGGCGGGCGGCGCGGGCATTGGCGCGGTTTGCCCGGCGCATCCAGCGATCCACGAACAATGCCACTTGCGGCCCGATGGTGAGCGACGCAATGGCAAGGATGAGCAGAAATTCAATAAGTCCGATCCTCATAGGGCTTTTTCCTTTATCTTCAGAGCTTTTTCAGGGGGGTATCCCCTTATCGTTTCAGTATAGCATCTGTGGCGCGGCAGTTCAAGCACCCAACTCTGTCTCCCGGCTTTTGCCGCCGCCTGCCGCCTTTTTCTCCATCTTTCCTGCCAAAGCCTTTTTTGCCGTGCTGAAATATGCTATACTGATTATAAATATGGCATTCTGCACCGGAATGCCGCGTGTCAGTGTAAAAGAGGATAACATGGAAGCATTCAAATATCATGTACAGCCGGGCCGCTACCGGCATTTCAAGGGCAACGAATACGAAGTGCTGGGCATGGCCCGCCACAGCGAGACCGAAGAGGAAATGGTGGTGTACCGCGCCCTGTACGGGGAACGCGGGCTTTGGGTGCGTCCTGCCGCCATGTGGTGCGAGACCGTGGAGCGGGACGGCAAAGTGCAGCCGCGCTTTGTGCGCATTGAGGAGTGAACCGGCAGTTTTTGCCGATGGGATAAAACGGAGGGTGATACTTTTGTACAGTGAACAGAAACAGGCGCTTGCCGCCGAACTGAGCTTCAAGCATCCGGCAGTGCTGGCTGTCAGCGGTTCCGCAGGCAGCGGCAAGACCGCTCTGCTGGCCACGCTGCTGCCGGTGCTCAAGAGCCGCGGGCTGAAGGTGGGCGTGATCCGCGAGGCTGACGATCTGCGCCTGCCCGCCGAGACCGACCGCCTGCATGAGGCCGGTGCCGAGGGTGTGGCCGTGTTTACTGCCGGGCGCTATCTGCTTACCGAGCAGTTCCGCCTGAACGAGCAGGACCTGCTGGCTTTGTTCGAGCGCCACGGCTACGACCTTGTACTGCTGGAAGGCTTTGGCGACGGCGGCTGGGCCAAGATCGAGGTGGTGCGCAGCTCGGTCAGCCCGGTGGGCACCGCGTTCCAGCCCATGGCCATCGTGGGCGATGTGCCGGGCGCTGATTTTGCACTGGACGATCCTACTGCTCTGGCAGACTGGATCGAGAACCAGATGCCGTCCCTGTAACGGAGGTTCTGCATGAAACTCATCCGTACCGAAGACGCTGTCGGGCAGGTGCTCTGCCACGACATCACACAGATCATTCCCGGCCAGTTCAAGGGAGCACGCTTCCGCAAAGGGCACATCGTCCAGCCGGAGGATATCCCCGTGTTGCTTTCCATTGGCAAAGAAAATCTCTATGTCTGGGAGAAGCGCCCCGGCATCCTGCACGAGGACGAAGCCGCTGCCCTTTTGTACAAGGCAGCGGCGGGCCGCAACATCCACGGCACTGAGCCGAAGGAAGGCAAGATCGAACTGGTTGCCGACTGCGACGGTCTTTTGAAGATCGACCGCGCCGCCCTGCTGGCCGTGAACCGCACACCCCAAATGATGATCGCTGTCATCCACGGCGACCTGCCCGTGAAAAAGGGCCAGAAGCTGGCCGGCACCCGCATCATCCCGCTGGTGATCGAGCAGGAGAAGATGGATGCCATGCAGGCTGCGGCAGGCAGCGAGCCCATCCTGAACGTGCTGCCTTTCCACCCGAAAAAGTTTGCGGTCATCACCACCGGCAGCGAGGTATTCAAGGGACGCATCGAGGACAAATTCACCCCCATTCTGGTGGGCAAGCTGGCCGAATACGGCTGCGAGATGACCTATCACAAAACCTGCGACGATGACCCCGCCGGGATCACCGCCGCCATTCTGGAAGCAAAGGCCGCAGGCTGCGAGCTGATCTTTACCACCGGCGGCATGAGCGTAGACCCCGACGATCGCACGCCGCTTGCCATCAAGAACACCGGTGCCGAGATCATCACCTATGGCGCACCGGTGCTGCCGGGTGCCATGTTCCTTGTGAGCTATCTGGACGGTGTGCCGGTGTGCGGCCTGCCCGGCTGCGTGATGTACGCCAAGCGCACCATTTTTGACCTGCTGCTGCCGCGCCTGCTGGCCGACGACCCCATCACTGCCGAGGACATTGCCCGGCTGGGCGAGGGCGGGCTGTGCTTAGGCTGCGCCGAATGCCACTGGCCCAACTGCGGCTTCGGGCATTGCTGAAACCCTCTCAGTCAAAGCCTGACGGCTTTGCCAGCTCTCCCAAAGGGGAGAGCTTTATCAAGGTAAAAATTATGAGCGAAACAAAACTTTCTCATTTTGATGCGTCCGGCAGCGCCGTGATGGTGGATGTGAGCGAAAAGCCCGTCACGGCACGGCAGGCTGTGGCCCGCGGCATCATCACTATGAATGCGGCAGCCTTTGCCGCTGTTCGGGACGGCACCGCCCAGAAGGGCGACGTGCTTGGCGTGGCCCGCATTGCAGGCATCATGGCGGCCAAGCGCACCAGCGAGCTGATCCCCCTGTGCCATCCGCTGCCGCTGAGCAAGCTGACTGTGGATTTTCACCTTCTGCCCGAACAGCAGGCCGTAGAGGCCGTGTGCACCGCCAGGACCATCGGCGTGACCGGCGTGGAAATGGAAGCTCTTACCGGCGTTTCTGCCGCGCTGCTCACCATCTACGATATGTGCAAGGCCGTGGATAAGGGCATGGAGCTGGGCGAGATCCACTTGGTCGAGAAGACCGGCGGCAAGAGCGGGCACTATGTGCGGGCCGAGGGCGGCTATGTTTGATGCATACGGCCGCAATATCCACTATCTGCGCCTTTCGGTCACCGACCTGTGCAACCTGCGCTGCCGCTACTGTATGCCGGACGGCGTGCCAAAGCTGGCCCACGAAGATATTCTGACCTATGAGGAATTTCTGCGGCTGGCTGCGCTGTTCGCCCAGTGCGGCATCGACACGGTGCGCATCACCGGCGGTGAACCGCTGGTGCGCCGGGGCGTGGAACAACTGACGGCGGGCCTGAAAGCCATTCCCGGCATCCGCCGCGTTGCCCTTACCACCAACGGCGTGCTGCTGGCCCAGAAGCTGCCCGCCCTGCTGGCGGCGGGCCTTGACAGCGTGAACATCAGCCTTGACACCTTGCACCCGGAGACCTTCCGGCGCATCACCGGCAAAGACGAGCTTGCCGCCGTGCAAAACGGCATCCAGGCGGCCCTTGCCAGCGGCATTCCGGTCAAGCTGAACTGTGTGCCGCAGCCCGGCGTGAACGAGGGCGAGCTGGAAAGCCTTGCTGCCTTCGCACAGGAGCATCCGCTGCAGGTGCGCTTTATTGAGATGATGCCCATTGGCTTTGGTGCCGGGCTGCCCGGCCTTTCCGGCCCGAAACTGCTGGAGCGCTTTTACCGCCGCTGGCCGCAGCTGCAGCCGGTGACCGGTGCGGCCTTTGGCGATGGGCCGGCGGTGTATTATTCTGCGCCCGGCTGGCGCGGCAGCATTGGGTTGATCGCTGCCGTGCACGGCAAATTCTGCGCTTCCTGCAACCGGGTGCGGCTGACAAGTCAGGGCTTTCTGCGTCCGTGCCTTGCCAGCGAATCCGGCACCGACCTGCGTGCTCTGCTGCGCAGCGGCGCGGACGACGCGGCCCTTTTGCAGGCCATTCAAAACACGATTCTGGCAAAACCCCGGGAACATCACTTCGGCCAAGGCTCCATGCCCGCCACACGAGGGATGTACCGGATCGGAGGATAACACAAATTTATGGGTAAAATTCTGGCCATCTGCACAAGCCCCCGGCGCGGCACCTTGAAAACGCCGGTGCCGTCCGCTGTTCTCACCCCGGAGTGGGGTATTGTGGGCGATGCCCACGGCGGCAGCTGGCACCGGCAGGTCAGCCTGCTGAGCGCGGAAAAAATTGAAGCTTTCCGTCAAAAGCTCTGGGTGGACTACGGTGCCTTTGGCGAAAATCTGGTGGTGGAAGGGTTCGATTTTGCCACCCTGCCGGTGCCCAGCTTTTTTGCCATTGGGGATGCCGTGCTGGAAATGACCCAGATCGGCAAGGAGTGCCACAGCGACTGCGCCATCCGCCAGCAGACCGGCGACTGCATCATGCCGCGGGAGGGCGTGTTCGCGCGGGTGGTAAAAGGCGGCACCATCCACACCGGCGACGAGATGAAGCTGCTGCCCACCCCGGCAGACCTGCCCCTGCGCGCGGCGGTGATCACCCTTTCCGATAAGGGCAGCCGCGGCGAACGGGAGGACAAAAGCGGCCCGCTCATTGTGGAAATGCTCACCGCCACAGGCTACAAGGTGGAGGAAGCACTGCTTCTGCCGGACGATGCCGCCCAGCTCAAAACCCAGCTGCTGCGCCTTGCGGATGCCCGTCAGGTGAACCTGATTCTCACCACCGGCGGCACCGGCTTTGCACCCCGGGATATCACCCCGGAGGTGACTTTGAGCGTAGCCGAACGCAACGCGCCCGGCATTGCCGAGGCCATGCGGTACCATAGCCTTACCATCACACCGCGCGGGATGCTGAGCCGTGCCGCCAGCGTGCTGCGCGGCAAGACCCTGATCGTGAACCTGCCGGGCAGCCCTAAGGCCGTAAAAGAAAACCTCGAGTACATCCTGCCCAGCCTTGCGCACGGCATCCGCCTTGCCGCCGGGCTGGACGGCGAATGCGCCCGGAAGTAAAAAAGTATCCCGGTGGGCGGCACCGCATCCTGTACCGTATCAAATGCAA
>ENA-UEOR01001869-UEOR01001869.1-human-gut-metagenome-genome-assembly--contig:-NODE-1869-length-11999-cov-6.225717_pt1 | contig 11999 bp, 10 predicted proteins | sample MGYA00242887_ERZ507890 | MGnify/ENA primary metagenome ERZ507890 (study PRJEB26167, sample SAMN06115431) | human gut metagenome | host: Homo sapiens | place: China:Guizhou | collected 2014-10-21...
GTGGACGGTACAGGACTCGAACCTGTGACCTCCTGCACGTCAAGCAGATGCTCTACCAGCTGAGCTAACCGTCCATACGTCATATCGACTTGGATAGTTTACCACAGCTTTGCACGAATTGCAAGGCTTTTTGCAATTTTCTCTGAAAATTTCTTACAGCGCCTTGCGGATGATGTCGTACAGCACCGGTTTCATGCTGTCGATGTTGTCCGGCTTGCCCTCCAGAATGCTGGAGTAGCACACCGACATGCACATGCTGCCCAGCGCCGTGATGCGCTGATAGACCTCACGCTCGGTGCGGCCGGCCATTTCCGGGCTGGTCAGCACCACGTTGAGCAGCTTGCGCATCAGCGGCTCGGCGTCGCGGCTGGCCTCGATCTGGTCCAGCCCCGGCCACACGAAGTTGCGCTCCAGGAATTTGAGCACCACCGTGTCCCGCCGCAGCGCTTCGATAATATGGTCGATCATGGCCACCATCTTGTCCGGGAACGTCTCAAGGCCGGTCTGCCGCTCCACAGCCTCGCACGCATTGTTCAGCAGCTGGTAGCTCACCCGCCCCAGCAGGGCCTGCATCACCGCACCTTTGTCCTGAAAATACAGGTAAAAAGTGCCTTTGGCCACCTTGGCCCGGGAGGTGATGTCCTCCACGCTGGTCTTGGCGGTGCCGCGCTCCAGAAACAGCTCGTAGGCTGCATCCAGCAGGGCCCGGCGCTTTTCCTGTTTTTTGCCTTCCACGGTACTCATGCTCTGGGTCGATTCCTCTTTTCTCTCTTTTTCTCACGTTCATACGTTGCCCTTGTTGGTTGTCTCAATCATTTTAGCAGTCCTGCCGCAATTGTGCAAGAGCGTTTTCTTATACAATCGCCGGCCCGTGATAAAAAAACTGACTTTTGGTCATTTTTGTGCTTGACACCCGGTTTGTCATGGTTATAATAGTGTTTGCTTGGAAATGACCGTCGGTCATTTTACTAAGATTCTTATCCATTTCTGACTCTGGAGGGTACTCATGAAAAAGATCGCACAGGGCATTGTGCGCTTCCGGAAGCTGATTCTGACAGTAGCGTTCCTGCTGTTGATTCCTTCCGCGATCGGCGCAGTTGCCACCCGCATCAACTATGACATCCTCACCTACCTGCCGCAGGATCTGGACTCCATGATCGGCGAGGTAGCCCTCGAGGATGACTTCCATCTGGCGTCCACCGGCATGATCACGGTGGAAGGCCTGCCGACCAACGAACTCATTGCCATGAAGAAGGACATCGAGGCCGTGCCCGGTGTCATGCAGACCTTCTGGCTCAGCGATGTGATCGATCCCAGCATCCCCACCGAGATGCTGCCCGCCGACGTGCAGCAGTTCATGTTCGGCAAGAACGATTCCACCATGCTCATCGTCCGCTTCGACGCACCCAGCGCCAGCGACGAGACGATGAACGCCGTCAGTCAGATCGAAACGCTGCTGCGCAAGGACTGCTTCTTCGGCGGCATGAGCGTCATCCTGCAGGACACCAAAGCACTGGTCAACCAGGAAATGCCGCTCTACATCCTGATCGCCGTGGGTGCCAGCCTGCTGGTGCTGTTCCTCTCGCTGGAAAGCACCATCACCCCGCTGCTGTTCATGCTGGGCCTGCTGTTCCCCATCGCGTACAACTTCGGCACCAACATCTTCCTGGGCCAGATCAGCTACATCACCGAAGCACTGGCCACCGTGCTGCAGCTGGGCGTGACCATGGACTTCTCCATCTTCCTTCTTCACCGCTATCAGGAGGAAAAGGAGCTGCGCTCTAATAATGAAGAAGCCATGGTCAGTGCCATCTGCAAGACCATGACCTCCATCTCCGCTTCCAGCCTGACCACCATCGCCGGCTTCCTGGCACTGTGCGCCATGCGCCTGACCCTGGGCCGTGACATCGGCACCGTCATGGCCAAGGGCGTGGCGCTGGGCGTCATCTGCACGGTGGTCATCCTGCCTGCCCTGATCCTTACCTTTGATAAGTGGGTGGAAAAGTACAAGCACCGCACGGTCATCCCCCAGCTGAAAAAGCTCAGCTACTTCGTCTCCAACCACGCAGTGCCCATCGTGGTGGTGTTCATCCTGATCATCATCCCCTTTGCCATTGCGCAGAACAAGACCACCGTCTACTACACCCTGTTCGATTCTCTGCCCCAGGACCTGACCGGCATCGTGGGCACCAACAAGCTGGGTGAGGACTTCGGCATGACCACCAGCCACTTTATCCTGGTGCACGATGACCTGACCGCCACCCAGGTGAGCGACCTGTGCGACGACCTGAAGGACGTGGACGGCATCACCCAGGTGATGAGCCTGGATTCCATCACCGGCCCGGGCTTCGATACCTCGCTGATCCCGGACGGCGTCATGGAGATCCTGCAGTCCGGCGGCTACAAGCTGATCCTGGCCAACAGTTCCTACAAGACCGGCACCGATGCCATCAACAACCAGCTGACCGAGATGAACGACCTCATCAAGGCTGCAGACCCGGAGGGCGTCATCACCGGTGAGGGTGCCATGACCAAGGACCTGATCGAGGTCGCGGATGTGGACTTCAAGAACGTCAACGTCTGGTCCATCCTGGCGGTTCTGGCCATCATCGCCATCTCCTTCAAGAGCATTTCCATCCCCGTGCTGCTGGTTGCCAGCATCGAGGCCGCCATTGCCATCAACATGGGCATCCCGTACTTTACCGGCACCGAGCTGCCGTTCATTGCCAGCATCGTCATCGGCACCATCCAGCTGGGCGCTACCGTGGACTACTCCATCCTGATGACCACCCGTTACCACGAGGAGCGCGTCTTTGGCCGCACCCCGAAGGAAGCCGCCCAGCAGTCTCTGGAACATTGCAGCCAGTCCATCCTGACCAGCGGCCTGACCTTCTTTGCCGCCACCGTCGGCGTGGCCGCTATCAGTAAGATGGAGCTGCTGAAGAGCATCTGCCTGCTGATCTCCCGCGGCGCTCTGATCAGTATGATCGTCATTCTGGTCGTTCTGCCCGCCGCCCTGATGCTGTGCGACTGGATCATCCGCCACACCACCCTCAAGTGGATGGTGCCGGAATCCGCCAACGCCAAGAAATCCGAAAAGGAGTAATCTGCCATGAAAAAATCGCTTCGTATCGCCAGTGCGGCGCTGGCCCTGACCCTCGCCGCCAGCTGCGCTGTGCCTGCTTTTGCCGCCGGCAGCAGCAGCTTTTCCAAAGATGAGACCGTGTACGCTGTGATGAACGGCGACGGCTCCCTCAAGAGCACCACCGTCAGCGAGCACCTGTACAACGCAGGCGGCCTGTCCTCCGTGACCGACAAGTCCACCCTGACCGACATTCAGAACACCGAGAGCAGCGCCGAGTTCACCCAGAACGGCGACGAGCTGGTGTGGAACACCGATGACACCGACGTGTACTACAAGGGCAGCACCGACAAGACCCTGCCCATGGATGTGAAAGTCACCTACGCCCTGGACGGCCAGGAAGCCGCCCTGGAGGACCTGATCGGCAAGAGCGGCCACCTGACCGTGACCGTGAACCTGAAGAACAACGAGACCGGCACCGTGGAGGTGAACGGCCAGACCCGCAGCATCGTCACTCCGCTGATCACCGCCGTGGGCGTGATCCTGGGCAGCGATGCCTCCAACGTGACCGCAGAGCACGGCGTGGTGGAGAGCGCCGCCAAGAGCAATGTAGCCGCCTTTGTCACCCTGCCCGGCGTCAAGGACTCCCTGTCCGGCCTGCTGCCCGATGAAGTGAACAGCATCGAGGATTACCTGCAGGACACCGTGACCGTAGAAGCCGATGTGACCGAGCTGACCTGCCCGCAGATCATGGTGGCCTGCGCCACCAGCACCGAGGCTCTGGGCACCGGCAATGTGTTCGACCTGAGCAGCATCAATGAGCTGACCGACGGTATGACCCAGCTGAATGACGCCATGAGCCAGCTGATGGACGGCGCTTCCCAGCTGGTGGACGGCACGGCCCAGCTGGCCGACGGTGTGCTGGCCCTGCTGGACGGTGCCAACACCCTGAACAGCGGTGCAGCCGCTCTGGACAATGGTCTGGGCCAGCTGACCGACGGTCTGGACACCCTGACCTCCAACAACGCCGCTCTGAATTCCGCTGCACAGCAGGTGGCTGACGGCGTACTGGCTTCTGCCAACAGCACCCTGAAAGAGGGCGGCCTGATCGACAACGACATGACCTGGAGCGACTACGCCTCCGTCATCGACAACATCCTGACCATGAACGACAAGACCCTGGCCGCCGGCCGCCGCAAGATCGTGCGCACCGTGTGGGAGCAGGAGCCCAGTTTCAAGGACAGCGAGCTGGACCTGGCCCTGTACCTGGCTGCCACCAAGACCAACCACGACCTGGAAGCTGCTCTGAAACGGATGCAGAGCTATGACCCCTCCATGATCACCGGTCTGGTCCAGCTGCTGACCAGCGAGGACGCCAAGAACGCCGCCCACGAAGAACTGGTGTATCAGGTGAAGAACAGCCAGGATATGGCCGATGTCGCCGCCCTCAAGACCAGCCTGTCCCAGATCCAGGTGTTCGTCTCCAGTGTGAACCAGTACACCGCCGGTGTGCAGTCCGCTGCGGACGGTGCCCACTCTGCCAAGGACGGCAGCGCCCAGCTGGCCGCCGGCACCCAGACCCTGTACGATGGCGTGAACACCCTGAACAACGGCGCAGGCCAGCTGAGTGACGGCACCGTGCAGCTGAACGACGGCCTGAACCAGTTCAACGATGAGGGCATCTCCAAGCTGACCGGCGCTCTGGACGCTGACCAGCTGCATGACCTCAAGACCGTGCTGGATGCCATGGCCGACCGTCTGGAAGGCTACAACAGCTTTGCCGGTGCACCGGACGGTGCCGACGGCAGCGTGAAGTTTGTGTACAAGACCGCTGAGACCGTGGCCGCTGCGGACACCACCGCCGCCGAGACCGAGACTGTGAAGGAAGGCAATGTGTTCACCCGCCTGTGGCAGCGCATTGTGAACCTGTTCAAGTTCTGATTTTTCCCTCATGCATCAAGCGGGGCCTGCGCTGGCAGGCCCCGCTTTTTTGCACCCTGCCGAACCTGCCCCGCAGCCCTTGCAAAATGCCCGCAAATCCAGTATGATAAAGGCAAAGAAAATTTCCCGCACACACAGGGAGAATTTGAAAAGGAGCGGTTGTTTTATGCCAGAAAAAGAGAGCAAGGGGATCAAGAAATTCTTTGAGGAATTCAAGGCCTTTGCCATGCGCGGCAACGTGCTGGATATGGCAGTCGGCGTGGTCGTCGGCGGTGCGTTCACGGCCATCGTCACGGCTCTGGTGGATGACGTCATCAACCCGCTGATCGGCCTGTTCTTCAAGGCAGATTTCTCGGATGTCGTGATCAGCCTGGGCGGTTCCAGCATCAAGATCGGCGAATTCGTCAACTCGGTCATCAACTTCCTCATCGTGGCCTTTGTGCTGTTTGTGGTGATCAAGTTCATCAACGGCCTGCACAAGAAGCCGGCAGCTCCCGCCGCACCGGCAGAGCCCACCACCAAGGTGTGCCCCTACTGCCAGACCGAGATCCCCATCAAGGCTGTGCGCTGCCCGCACTGCACCTCCAAGCTGGAGGGCTTCCCGGAGATCAATGCCTGATCTCGCAACTCCTGTACCTGAAAAAAGCAGCTGTACCAAGCGGTACAGCTGCTTTTTTGCGGTCAGCGTGCGCTGCGGGGCCTGCCGCCGCCCAAACGCCACAGCAGCCAGGCATACAGGTAGTTCACCCCCAGCAGGCCCACGGCCCACAGGACGGAAACATACACCGGCTGGTGGTACACCTCAAAGAAGGGGTACGGCCCCACGATGACCCGCAGGATGTTCAGCGGCAGGATGGCCGCCGCATATGCCAGCGTGGGCAGCAGCGCCCAGCGCACATCGCTGCGCGGCAGGTGGGGTTCCCGCTCCAGCAGCAGGTAGGAGAGGAGCGCCGCCATGGGGTTGAGCAGGTGGTGGTACAGCATGCTGCTGGTGCACAGCAGCATATACAGCCCGCCCTCGCCGTTCATGGGGGCCAGCACGAACACCACCGTCAGGAAGGTGAGCAGCAGGCAGCTGGTGGCCATGAACTTGAGCCGCTTGAGCCAGCGGGGCAGCTCTCCGCCGGTGAAGATGCACCACAGCTGGCACACCGCCACCATGGCGCACACCACCGCCGCAAAGATGTTGGAGTCCTCGGTGTAGAAGGTAACGATCTGGGCCTGGCCCATCTCCCAGCTCAGGGGCAGGGCAATGGGCTCTGCACACAGCACAAAAAGGTTCAGGGCAATAGAAAGCAGCCTGCGGCAGGCATCCAGGAATTTTTTCATAAAAATTTCCTCTCGGTAAACAAAAAAGCCCTCCCCCTTCCGGCCTTTGCCGGGGGCGGGAGAGGGTTTTCCACATTTTTATTTTGCAGTGTTGATAAAGCTGCGGTTGTCCCACAGGTACTTGATGCCGGAGATGGCGGTCACAGCGGCCACCAGCCAGCACAGGGCGATGGAGACCACCACCACGATGGAAACACTGTCCACCGTGCCGCGGTAGCTCAGCGCCGTGCCGAAGAAGTAGAAGATGATGCTCAGCATCTGCAGCACGGTCTTTACCTTGCCCCACATATTGGCGGCGATGACCTTGCCGTCCTTGGCACCGGCAGCCACCATGCGCAGGCCGGACACCGCAAACTCGCGTGCCAGAATGATGCACAGCACCACGGGGCTGCACACGCCGTCCCGCAGCATGTAGATGAAGGCCACGGTGGTCAGCAGCTTATCGGCCAGCGGGTCGGCAAACTTGCCGAAATCGGTGACCATGTGCCACTTGCGCGCCAGATGGCCGTCCAGATAATCGGTAAAGCTGGCAGCGGCGAATACGATACCTGCCAGCAGGTAGAAGGTGGCGTTAAAATTGCCGTCCACGATGCTGTCCAGACTGGTCAGGGACACAAAGATCATGAACACCGGCACCAGAATGATGCGGGTCAGGGTAAGTTTATTGGGCAGATTCATAGATTTTATCCTCCAATTCGTTATTTTACGACTGTACCATACAGATCGTAAAGGTCGCTGTCCTCTACCAGCACATCATAGAACTGGCCGGGGTACAGCGGTTCCTCGCTGGAAACGCAGACGCAGCCGTCCACTTCCGGCGCATCGCCGGTGGTGCGGCAGAGGTACAGACCGTTTTCCTCGTCGATGCCGTCACACAGAACGTGCACGGTCTGACCCACCTTTTCGGCCTGCTTCTGCGCCATGATGCCGGTCTGGATCTGCATTACCAGCTCGGCGCGCTTGTCCTTGACTTCCTGCTCGATCTGGCCGTCCATCTTGGCTGCCACAGTGTTCTCCTCGGCGGAGTAGGCAAAGCAGCCCAGACGGTCGAACTGCACTTCCTTGACGAAGTTGCACAGATCCTCGAACTGCTCCTCGGTCTCGCCGGGGAAGCCCGCGATCAGGGTGGTGCGCAGGGTGATGCCGGGGATCTCGCGGCGCAGCTTGCCGATGACCTCCAGCAGCTCCGCACGGGTGGAGCGGCGGTTCATGTTCTTGAGGATGGTATCATTGCAGTGCTGGATGGGCAGGTCAAGGTAGGGCACCACCTTCTCGTTGCGCTTCATGGCGGCGATGAATTCATCGGTGATGCGCTCCGGGTAGGCGTACATGATGCGGATCCATTCCAGCCCCGGCACCTTGTTCAGCTTGTCCAGCAGCTCACAGATGCTGCCGGGCTTGCCCCAGTCCTCGCCGTAGGCGGTGGGATCCTGCGCCACCACGATCAGCTCCTTCACGCCCTCACCGGCCAGCCAGCGGGCCTCGGCCACGCAGTCGGCCATATCGCGGCTGCGCAGCGGGCCGCGGATGCCGGGGATGGCGCAGTAGTGGCAGCGGTTGTTGCAGCCCTCGGCGATCTTTAAGTACGCATAGTGGGCGGGCGTGCCGATGACACGCTTGCCGCCCAGCGGGAAGTCCTTTTTGGCACCGTAGCTTTCCAGATGATCCTCGCCGTGGAACAGCCGCTCCACGATGGTGTCAATGGCCTTGTTGGAGGCGCAGCCTACAACGGCGTCCACCTCCGGGATCTCTTCCTCAATCTGGCTGCGGTAGCGCTCGGCAAGGCAGCCGGTAACGATGACCTTCAGGTTCGGGTTCTGCTGCTTATAAGCGCAGGCTTCCAGAATGTTTTCAATGGCTTCGGTCTTGGCGCTCTCGATAAAGCCGCAGGTGTTCACAAGGATGACATCGGCTTCGGCCAGATCGGCCACAGTCTCGTGCCCGGCAGACAGCAGGATGTGCACCATCACATCCAGATCCACCTGATTCTTCGGGCAGCCAAGGGAAATACACGCAATTTTCATAAGGGATGATACTCTCTTTCTCTTTTGAGGGATGCTTTTAAAATTTTACGGGAGGGTCATTCCCCCTCCTCCACCCTGCGGATGGCTTCCTTGATGACGGGGTAGGCAAAGCCGCGGCGCTGCAACGCGGCCACCACAAGGTCGCGGCGGCCGATGGCCAGCTTTTTGCGGTAGCGGCTGTCCACCAACGCGGCGGCGGCCTCCAGCTCCGGGTCGTCGCCGTCCTCCGGGGCGTAGACCGCTTCCAGCGCGCCCGCTACCTCGGCGGGGGCAAGCCCCTTCTGGCGCAGGCTCTGGGCGGCGGCGCGGCGGCTTTTGCGGGCAGCCAGCAGGCTGTGTGCCCGTGCTTCGGCGTAGCGAGCATCGTTCACATAATCCAGCTGCACCATCTCCGCCACAGCGGCGGCTGCGGCCTGCTCGGTATAGCGGCGGCACAGCCGCTCATACAGCATATTGGCAGAGACCTCCTGCCCGGCCAGCGTTTCCAGCGCGCTGGCCCGCGCCTTGGCGGGGTCGGCGCACTTTTCCGCATCCGGGCGGGGTCGACGGCGGTAGAAGGCCATTTAGTCCTCCACCATGATATCCAGCTCGCTCTCGCTGCTGCGGGTGGGTGCCTTGACCACCGGCTCCTTTGCGGCGGCGGGGTCGGCGGGCTTTTCCGCTGCGGCAACAGCGCGGCCTGCCGGGCGGCGGGTGGCGTACAGCTTATCAGCGTTGGCGCGGATCTGACCCTCGATGTCATTGGCGATCTCGGGGTTATCCTTCAAAAACTGCTTGGCGTTGTCGCGGCCCTGACCCAAACGGATATCGCCGTAGTTGAACCATGCACCGCTCTTCTGCACGATGCCCAGCTTGACGCCCACATCGATGAGCTCGCTCATTTTGGAGATGCCCTCGCCGAACATGATGTCGAATTCGGCCTCACGGAACGGCGGGGCCACCTTGTTCTTCACGATCTTGGCGCGGGTGTGGTTGCCAATGAACTGACCGGAGGAGTCCTTCAGGCCCTCCACGCGGCGGATGTCGATGCGCACCGAGGCGTAGTACTTCAGGGCACGGCCGCCGGTGGTCACCTCCGGGTTGCCGTACATGACGCCCACCTTCTCACGCAGCTGGTTGATGAACACGCAGACCGTGTTGGTCTTGCCGATAACGCTGGTCAGCTTGCGCATGGCCTGACTCATCAGACGTGCCTGCAGGCCCACATGGCTGTCGCCCATCTCGCCCTCGATCTCGGCGCGGGGCACCATGGCGGCGACCGAGTCTACTACAATGGCATCAATCGCGCCGGAGCGCACCAGCGCTTCGCAGATCTCCATGGCCTGCTCGCCGGTGTCCGGCTGGCTGACCAGCAGGTTGTTGATGTCCACGCCCAGCGCCTCGGCATAGGTGGGGTCCAGTGCGTGCTCAACGTCGATAAAGGCCACCTCGCCGCCCTTCTTCTGGGCTTCGGCAAGGATGTGCAGTGCCAGCGTGGTCTTACCGCTGGATTCCGGGCCGTACACCTCGATGATGCGGCCGCGCGGCACACCACCCACGCCCAGCGCCAGATCCAGCCCCAGACTGCCAGTGGAAATGGCATCCACCTGCATGGAGGCGTTGTCGCCCAGCTTCATGACGGCACCCTTGCCGAACTGCTTTTCGATCTGCGCCAGCGCCGTAGCCAGCGCATCCTTCTTGGCTTCCGGCTCGGTCTTCTGGGTGGCCGGTGCAACGTTGTTGTTCTGATTTTTTGCCATAGCCTGCTGCTCCTTTTATCCTTTGGGCCCGCAGAGGGCGGGCTGTCCTTCGCTTTCCTTCTTAGTATAACACAAAATCAAAATATTACAACAAGAAGTTGTTTGTTTTTTCCAATTTATTTTGGGCGGCGGGCAGTCACGCAGCGGTCGTTGCCGCCAAAGTCCTGGATGCAGCGGATCTCTGCCCAGCCGTTCTCTGCCAGCAGGGCGGTTACGGCTTCCCGCTGCTGCCAGCCGATCTCCAATACCAGCGCCCCGCCGGGGCACAGTGCGTTTTTGTAGTGCTGCGCCAGTGCACGGTAGAACACAAGGCCGTCCTCCCCGGCTTCCAGCGCCATGGCAGGCTCCTGCGCCACCTCGGGCTGCAGCTGCTCCATCTCGGCGGCGGTCAGGTAGGGCGGGTTGGAGACGATGAGCTCCAGCTGCCCCTCCGGCAGCGTTTCCCAGTAGGTGAACAGGTCGCCCTGCACCGGCTGCACCGTGTAGGCAGGCTTTTTGCTTGCCCGCAGCGCGTTCAGCGACGGGCCCCAGTCAAAAGTAGGCGCATCCGCCTGCTCGAGGGCAGAGGGCTCCAGCACATTCTCGGTCTGTCTGCCCTGTCCGGTCAGGGCGCAGCGGGCATTCTTTTCCAGATAGGCAAAGGCCGCAGGGCTTTTTTCCACGCAGGTCACCTGCGCGGCGGGGCAAAAGCGCTTGACCCCCAACCCCAGACAGCCTGTTCCGGCGCAGAGGTCCAGCACCCGGGGCGCTGCGATGCCCGCAAGGGTCTCGGCGGCGGCCTGTGCCACCACCTCGGTGTCTGCCCTGGGGCAGAGCACCCCGGGGCCTACCGCCAGCTCAAAGTCCAAAAAGCTCCAGCTGCCGCAGAGATATTGCAGCGGCTCCCGCGCGGCGCGGCGGGTGCAGAGCACTTCCAGCGCCGCCGCCTGCTCTGCGGTCAGCGGACGGTCGGAAAGCCGCACGTCCCGCCCGGTCGCCAGCCGGAACAGCTCCCGCGCGTCAAAGTCTGCGTCCGGGCAGCCTGCGGCGGTCAGCCGCTGCTCCACCTCCCGCACCGCTGCGCGGGGGAGCATTGCTTCGCTTACCATTTACCCTCCTCCGGGTTTTCAGGCAGCACGGGGGTGATGGCTGCAATGGCCACCTCGATCATGCTGTCGTCCGGCTCAAAGACGGTGAGGTGCTGCACCCAGATGCCCGGCTGCCGGATGATGCGGGTAGCGATGTTATCCGACCGGCCGCACCACTTGAGCAGCTCGTAGCTGATGCCCATGACCAGCGGCAGCAGCAGCAGCTTGCACACCACCCGCAGACCGATGCTGCCCCACGGCAGCACGCTGTACAGAAACACGCTGACGATGACCACCAGAATGAGAAAGCTGGTGCCGCAGCGGGGATGGAAGCGGGTGTACTTGCGCACATTCTCCACGGTCAGCGGGTCGCCCGCTTCGTAGCAGGCAATGGTCTTGTGCTCTGCGCCGTGGTACTCAAACACACGATGAATTTCCTTCATTTTGGAGATGCCCACCATATAGGTCAGGAAGATGGCCACCTTCAGCACGGCCTCCAGCACCACCTTGCCCCAGCGCCCCAGCGGCAGCAGACGGTTCACCCCGCCCACAAGGAAGGTGGGCAGCACAGTGAACAGCACAATCGCCAGCAGACCGCCCAGCACCGCCGCAACGGTCAGCAGCGCATTCTCGGCTTTTTCGCCCAGATGTTTCCCCACCCATTTTTCAAAGGCGGTCTCCTCCTCGGCGGGGTCGTAGTCGTCCCCCATGCTCACCTGTGCCGAGTACATCATGTAGCGGTAGCCCACGATCATGCTCTCGATCATGGCAATGGCACCGCGCACCAGCGGGATCTTCATCCATACCCCGTGGGTGG
>ENA-UEOR01001870-UEOR01001870.1-human-gut-metagenome-genome-assembly--contig:-NODE-1870-length-11997-cov-7.528523_pt1 | contig 11997 bp, 10 predicted proteins | sample MGYA00242887_ERZ507890 | MGnify/ENA primary metagenome ERZ507890 (study PRJEB26167, sample SAMN06115431) | human gut metagenome | host: Homo sapiens | place: China:Guizhou | collected 2014-10-21...
CGGGTCTCCACCTCCTCCACACCCGGATCTCCCATACCCTTCCACCCGGGTCTGAAGAAACTTTTCAAGTTGTTTTCACCAAAAAAGTAGCTTGTCTTCATGAAAAAACGAGCCTTTTTATGCTGTTTTGTGTCAACTTCGGGACACATCATAAATTTGATAAAATACTGATATATAATAATTTATTGTTTTTCCCCATGATGGTTATGATAGATGAATGATAGTTGAAAACAGGAACTATCATAGAATAACAAACTGTTATACAGTCATATAAATTCAACTATGATAGTATGACAGTTGTTTTGCGAAAAAACTTTTATACCATATATACCTTTCTCGTTCAACGCCTTGAATGCCACTTTTGCAGGTATCCCCTCTATCAAATTACCTCCTTCCGGAAAAAAGGTCAGTTTAGCGACTCGCGTATCCGCGAGGTACGGAGGAATCATATCCTTTATTTGCTATAGTCTTTACGATACGTATCTTCTTAGGATAAAAAGGACGGATAGTATCGTCCAAAAAGGAGAATCTGGTATAGGCATGGATACGGTAATCTTCCAGGATTCAGCTCCTTATCTATATAAATGTAACCGTCAGCAATGCCGGCTTGTACCGGATATTTTTCTTGCCAGACAATGCTGTCCTTCTTATCAAGCATTTCAACAAACTTGGTATTGTGCACCAACATTGGTGCAATCGGCAAAAAGCACCAATCCCACAATCCCCATAATCCAACACTTTTTCATCTTCTTCCCTTCTTATATCTTGGCAACTAATTCCCGGAAGAGAATGGTCATGACCGCTGCCGCTTGATTGGCGGCGACAATCACATCGGCCCCGTCATTGACGAAATCATCGGCAAAATGATAGCCTTCATTTGTAATCACGGACATACCGAATACACGCAAACCGGCATGACGAGCCACGATTACCTCCGGAACCGTACTCATTCCGATCGCGTCACCTCCGACTCTGCCGTAGAAAGCATACTCAGCCGGAGTTTCGAAAGAAGGACCTGTCAGTCCGACATATACGCCCTTCTTCAATGAGATACCGTGGGATGCGGCAATTTCTTCGACAAGCCCAATAAACTCCCGGTCATACGCGCGCGTCATATCCGGGAAACGGGTTCCGAACTGTTCGTCATTCGGACCGATCAGCGGATTAGGCATCATATTGATGTGATCGCGTATGATCATCAGGTCACCGACTTTGAAACTCGTATTGATACCGCCTGCGGCATTGGAAACCAACAGATTCTTAATACCCAAGAGCTTCATCACCCGGACGGGGAAGGTCACTTGCTGCATGGTATAGCCCTCATAATAATGGAAACGTCCCTGCATGGCAAGCACCTGCTTCCCTCCTAACCTGCCGCAGATGAAGTTTCCTTTATGTCCTGCGGCTGTCGAATGCATAAAATGCGGAATCTCACTATAGGGAATAACCACAGCTTCTTCGATCTGGTCGGCAAGGGAACCCAAGCCACTGCCTAAGATAATAGCGGTTTCCGGATTACCAGTAATACGAGACGACAGGTAACCAGCCGCTTCCCGATAAATAGTATTGTCATTTGTATTCATATACATTCAAATTAATTGTTCAACGTCACAAAAGAATAGGTTTCATATCGAGGGTACTTCGGTTTTCTCGCCTACGGTTCTCTTACCAACTTATAGGCAAGTTCGGCTGTATGCTCCATAATCTCCTCCTCGCCCGGAACCTTTTTGTCTTGCATCAGGATTTTACCATCACAGATAACGGTATCGATACAACTGCCGTTTGCTGCATACACGAGATTGGAGACAAAGTTATGATTCGGGGTAAAAGCCGGGATATCCAAATCGACCAGACAGAGATCCGCCAGATAGCCTTCGGCAATCCGTCCGGCTTTCAGTCCGATAGCCAAAGCACCGGCTTCTGTCGCCGCCTGGAATATTTCACTGGCTGGAATCGCCTCCGGGTCTTTCCGCCAGGCCTTGCCTAAAAGCGAAGCAAGTTTCATCGCCTCGATCATATCCAGATTATTGGAAGAAGAACAACCGTCAGTACCCAAAGCGACAGTAACACCGGCCTTTCGCATCTCACAAAATTTGAATTGAATGCCGGAGGCCAGCTTCATATTGGATGCCGGATTATGCACCACTTTCACTCCGTGATCCGCCAGCATACGAATCTCGTCATCATCGACATAGATACCGTGCGCAATGATCAGACGTGGGGATAATATACCTAATTTATATAAATAACGTACAGGAGTAAAGCCGAACTGTTTGATTGAGTTTCTGACTTCGCCTTCCGTCTCTGCCAAATGCAGATGAATCGGGACGGAATGCTCGGCAGCAAAACCATGTATCCACTGTAACAGTTCGCCAGACACGGTATAAATGGCATGGGGACCGACCGCATACCGTATGCGCTTGCTATAGTTTTCCACATCGACAACAAGTTTCTCGTTTTCACGCTTGCTCTTTTCTGCCAATTCTGGTTTGAAATGATCGAAACAGACGCCGGCAAGCAATGCACGCAGCCCCATTTCTTCGACAGCATCGGCCGTAGCCCGGAACTTATGATACATATCGAAAAACGTTGTCGTCCCGCTTTTTATCATTTCGAGACAAGCTAGCTTCGTTCCCCAATAAACATCCTCGCGCGTCAATTTCGCTTCATTCGGCCAGATCTTCTGCTCCAGCCAGGGCATCAACGGCATGTCATCGCCAAAACCACGGAAAAGCGTCATAGCAGCATGTGTATGCGCATTTACGAAACCAGGGATCAAGGCTTTACGCCTTCCGTCTATCACCTGATCCGCCTGTACCTGAAGATCCGTCCCTACCTGCCTGATCTCCTTTTTCTCTATATAGACATCAGTTACAGCACCATCCAATAAAGCGCCTTTTATCAATATGCTCATATAAACTTAGCTTTCATGTTCTTTATCTTTTCATTCCGAATACGCCCCAGCAAACCGGATAGTTTAGTCCGCTTGACAGCTGCGAAAGCGCAACTTTCCTTTATCTCGACTATGCCTAAATCGTCCTTTTCCAGTCCACCTTTCTGAAAGAGGAAGCCGACCACATCCTTCTTGCTCAATTTGTCCCGTTTCCCCCGATTGATCGTCAGTGTCACCCACTCGGAACGGACGGGCTTCTTTGCCACTTCCGGCAAGAAAAACTCATCCGGCTCGCGGGTGATATATTCAGGAATCGTCTCTTCCGCATTCAAGATCAGATAAGCAACCCCTTCCGCGTTCATACGAGCCGTACGTCCGTTACGATGCACGTACGCCTCTTCACTCACAGGAAGATGATAATGGATCACATTCTTCACTTCTGGAATATCAAGACCGCGAGAGGCCAAATCAGTAGAAATAAATACGGTAGCACTGCCGTTACGGAAATGCGACAAGGCACGTTCACGTTCCGGTTGCTCCATTCCTCCGTGGAAGTATTCGTTATCTACACCCATTTCGGTCAGATAGTTGCTCACCCGTTCTACCGTCTCCCGATAATTGCAGAAGATAAGGGCAGAACCACCTTTCAGTTCACCTAAAAGCTTGTACAAGGTTTCCAGCTTGTCCTTAACTGGAGACTTGACCACACGCAAAGCCAGCCCTTTCGACTCCTTCACATCTTTCAAGAACGACAATCGTACCGGAGCTGTAATCCCGGTGAAAGCAGGAATATCGACTGCTGCCGTTGCCGAAGTCAGCACCCGGCGGCGCACGCCTGGGAGATGTGCCAAAATCTCCTTCATTTCAGCAAGAAAACCCAGTTCGAGCGATTTGTCAAACTCATCAAGGATCAGCGTACGCACACTGTCCAGATTGATATTACCCCGTTCCAAATGGTCGACGATACGCCCCGGCGTGCCGATCAGGACCGTCGGCGGATGTTCGAGACTCTTCTTCTCCGTGCGGATGGGATGCCCTCCGTAACAACAATTCACCTTATATCCGGCTCCCAACGAACGGAATGCCGTTTCGATCTGCAAAGCCAGCTCACGGGAAGGAGCGATGATCACGGCCTGTATCTTTTTGTCCTCATCCGTCAACGTCGTCAGCAAAGGCAAAAGGAAAGCCAACGTCTTGCCCGACCCTGTCGGACTGAGCAGCACCATGTCTTTTGTCGTCCCGGCATCCAATACCGCCTGCTGCATCTCGTTCAGAGCAGTAATGCCTGTATTGGCAAGCGCACGAACAACTATTTCATTATTTGTCATATCAATTGAATCGTTTATAAAATTCGGCTACCGACTCGATTCCCTTATAAAAGAAGTCAAGCGTACAGCTTTCGTTGGGCGAATGAATCGCATTCTGTTCGAGGCCGAATCCCATCAGGACAGTCTTGATGCCCAACACCTGCTCGAAAGTCGAGATAATAGGGATACTTCCGCCACGGCGCACGGCCAACGGACGTTTGCCAAAAGCTACGGCAACGGCTTCCTCTGCCGCCTTATAAGCGGGAAGATCGATCGGACAAACATAACCTTGTCCACCATGTTTAGGCGTCACTCTTACCTTGACATAAGCCGGAGCCACACGAGCGATGTACTCTTCAAACAGTTTCGAAATCTTCTCATGATCCTGATGCGGAACCAGACGGCAGGAAACTTTGGCGTATGCTTTGGAAGGAAGGACCGTCTTGCTGCCCTCTTCCATATAACCGCCCCAGATGCCGCAGATATCGAAGGAAGGACGGCAACTATTGCGTTCCAACGTGGAATATCCTTTTTCACCGAACAACTCATCCACACCGATGGCCGCTTTATATTTCGCTTCATCAAATGGAATCTGGGCGATCATCTCGCGTTCGGCAGGCGAAACATCTTCCACATCATCGTAGAAACCGGGGATTGTGATGCGCCCGTCAGCATCTGTTATATCGGCCATCAGCTTACACAACACATTGATCGGGTTGGCAACCGCACCACCGAAATGCCCGGAATGCAAATCGCGGTTAGGACCTGTGACCTCGATCTCCCAATAGGCGAGCCCAGCGATGTGAACAGCCACCCGCATTCGACCCCGCGTGTGAGCATTGTGCACAATGGCATCATTGAAAATTACGGCTTGCTCAAGGAGCGCTTGGCCGCAAAAGGCTATACCTTCCAGAGTGAGACGGACACCGAAGTGCTGGTAAAGTTGATCGACAGCTGCTATACCGGTGACCCGCTGCGTGCACTGCAGCAGGCGCTTGCCAAGGTGCGCGGCAGCTATGCGCTGGCCGTGCTGTTCCGGGATTACCCGGACACCATTTTTGCAGTCAAGCGGGAAAGCCCGCTGATCGTCGGCTGGGGCGAGGGCGAAAACTTTGTGGCTTCGGATATTCCGGCACTGCTCAAGTATACCCGGAAATACAGCGTGCTGGAAGAAGGGGATATGGCCGTCTGCACCACAGAGGGCATCCGCTTCTACAACGAATTTGGTGAGCCGGTGGAGCGCCAGCAGCTGACGGTGGACTGGGATATGGAAGCTGCCGAAAAGGGCGGCTATCCCCACTTTATGCTCAAGGAGATCAACGAGCAGCCTGCGGCCATTATGGCCACGGTCAGCCCCCGTGTAGAGGACGGACTGCCGGTGCTGCGCATCCCGGAGCTGACCGATGAAGTGCTGCGCGGTATTGGCCGGGTGCATCTGGTGGGCTGCGGTACGGCTATGCATGCCGGTATGGTGGGCAAATCTGCCATCGAAACGTTGGCCCGTGTGCCCGCCGAGGTGGACATTGCCAGCGAGTTCCGTTACCGGGATCCCATTCTGGAAAAGAACGATCTGGTCATCATCATCAGCCAGTCCGGCGAGACCAGCGACACGTTGGCAGCGCTCAAGCTGGCCAAGAGCCGCGGCGTGCCGGTGCTGGCCATCGTGAATGTGGTTGGCAGCTCCATTGCACGTGCCGCAGATTATGTAATGTACACCTACGCCGGGCCGGAGATCGCGGTAGCATCCACCAAGGCGTATATGGTGCAGATGTGCGTGCTGTATCTGTTTGCACTGCGGCTGGCCTATGCGCGCGGACGGCTGAGCGAGGCAGAGACCCGCCGCTATACGGCCCAGCTGCTGCGCGCACCGGAGGTCATCAAGCCGCGCCTTGCAGATTGTGAGCAGATCAAGTACCTTGCCAGCCGCTATGTGAACACCCAGAGCTGCTTCTTCATTGGGCGCGGGTTCGACTATGCGCTCTCGCTGGAGGGCAGCCTGAAACTCAAGGAGATCAGCTATGTGCACTCGGATGCCTATGCAGCCGGTGAACTGAAACATGGTACCATCAGCCTGATCACCGATGGCGTGCCGGTGATCGCACTGGCCACCCAGAAACAGGTGTACGAAAAGACCATTTCCAATGCCAAGGAGACCCGCAGCCGCGGAGCAAGGGTGCTGCTGTTTACCACAAAGGATGCTGTGGTGCCGGAAGGCGTGGCAGATGCCGTGATCCGGCTGGATGAGTATGAGGATATCCTGATGCCGCTGCAGCTCATTGTGCCGCTGCAGCTGTTTGCCTATTATATGGCTGTTCTGCGCGGCTGTGACGTGGATAAGCTGCGTAATCTGGCCAAGAGCGTGACCGTGGAGTGATGGCATAAAACGCAGCCAGAAAGCCCTGCACGAAACAGAAATAAAAAAACAGGACCTGCGCTGAATCACTGAAGTGCATGCTGTCAAGTAGAAAAAAATAATATAAGGTTTTTGTTCGCCGTTTCCACAAGGAGACGGCGAATTTTTTGTGCAAAATCGGTATCAGGCAGCTCGGTTCATGGCACCGACATGAGCCTGCATCGACATCTGGATGAACAGACGGTGCTGGTAACGGCGGTTGTTGCAGCAGTCAATCGTGAAGAGTGATTGTTCTTTCTTGACATGAAAATACCCCCAGAGTACGCAGAGTTTTTGTCTCTGTCTACTCTAGGGGTAGCGTATCACATGGAATGCCGGGGCATTGTGATTTATAGATTATTTGCTTCAGCAGGAGATGCTTCCGATGCAGACGTTTCTACCGGAACATCGTCCTCCGGGTCACCGAAGTTGTCGTGGTAAGTCTGCAGCAGGTCGATCTCCTTGTTGCGCTTCAGGCCGTGGATGACCAGCTTTTTGATCACATCATAGATGACTGCAAACAGCGGCACACCTACGATCATGCCAACAAAACCCCACAGACCGCCGAACAGCAGGATGGCGAACAGTACCCAGAAACTGGAAAGACCGGTGGTGTTGCCCAGGATCTTGGGGCCAATCACGTTTCCGTCCAGCTGCTGCAGCACCAGAACGAACAGGACGAACCACAGCGCCTTGATGGGGCTCTGAATGAGGATCAGCAGGGTGGCGGGCACGGCACCGATGAACGGGCCGAAGAAGGGAATCACATTGGTCACGCCGATGATCACGGAAACCAGAAGGGCACTGGGGAACTTGAAGATCAGGACACGGAAAATATCGTGGAGGAATTAAGTAATTCCGACCAGAATTTACTCCTGAATAAATTGATGGACTACCCGGTCATCGGAGGTTACAATAATAAGCTAAGCAAGCATATAAACGGGAAACTTGCCTTGGCTATCGGTATTTTCTTCCCACTGGGATTGCCGATCTACCTATTGGCTACGTACCAACGTAAATTGCTACGGCATGATATCGTCATGGTACAAAAGACCAGTAAGGAGCTGATCAATATGATATATTCATTACATTTGCTAAAAAATAACTCGGATATAAATAATCAATAAATATGAGCGAGATTCAATTAAACACCATCGAAGAAGCTATCGAGGATTTCCGTGAAGGAAAGTTCTTAATCGTTGTAGACGACGAGGACCGGGAGAATGAAGGAGACTTTATCATCGCGGCCGAGAAAGTAACCCCGGAAAAAATCAACTTCATGTTGAAAAACGGACGAGGTGTATTATGCGCCCCGATCACGGAAGAACGTTGCCAAGAGTTGGAGCTGGATATGCAAGTTGCCAATAACACCTCTTTACTAGGTACCCCTTTTACGATAACAGTAGATAAATTAGGAGGGAAATGTACGACCGGCGTTTCCATGTACGACCGTGCGGAAACGATCTTGGCGCTGGCTGATCCAAAGACCAAGCCATCCGATCTGGGACGTCCCGGACATATCAATCCGCTCCGTGCCCGCTCTCGTGGCGTACTTCGCCGTGCGGGTCATACAGAGGCTGCCGTGGATTTGGCCCGGTTAGCCGGTTTATATCCCGCCGGAGCCTTGATCGAGATCATCAACGAGGATGGAACCATGGCACGTCTGCCGCAATTAATTGAGGTAGCCAAGAAATTCGATATCAAGATTATTTGCATCAAGGACCTGATCGCTTATCGCCTCCGGACCGAATCGATCGTAGAGAACGGCGTAGAGGTAGATCTCCCTACCGAGTACGGACATTTCCGTCTCATTCCTTTCCGCCAGAAAAGCAATGGATTAGAACATATAGCTTTGATAAAGGGTAAATTCGAAAAAGACGAGCCTATCTTAGTACGCGTGCACTCATCTTGCGCTACAGGTGATATCTTCGGTTCCATGCGTTGCGAGTGCGGAGAGCAACTGCACGAGGCTATGCGCCGCATCGACCAAGAAGGCAAAGGCGTTATCGTTTACCTGAACCAAGAAGGACGAGGCATCGGATTGATGGAGAAGATGAAAGCATACAAGCTCCAAGAGGATGGTTTGGATACGGTGGACGCGAACTTGCATTTAGGCCATCAAGCGGATGAGCGAGATTATGGTGTCGGAGCACAGATCTTACGTCATATCGGCGTAACGAAAATGCGCCTGATGAGCAATAATCCGGTAAAACGCGTAGGTCTGGAAGCTTACGGACTTGAGGTAGTAGAGAACGTTCCTATCGAGGTGAAACCAAATCCATACAACGAATTCTACATGAAAACGAAGAAAGAACGTATGGGGCATGTGCTGCATAACATTAAATAGTTATCAGAACGTTGCAAGAATTCCGATTATTGATTACTTTTGTCGCATAATAATAAAACAACCTATACAAAAAGCAATGTCATGACACAAGTCTCAGATCGTTTAGCGAGTTTATCGCCTTCAGCAACATTGGCGATGTCACAAAAGAGCGGTGAGTTGAAAGCTCAAGGTATCGATGTTATCAACTTAAGTGTGGGAGAACCCGATTTCAATACTCCCGACTTCATTAAAGAAGCCGCGAAGAAGGCGATTGACGATAATTTCTCACGTTATTCTCCCGTAGCGGGTTATCCGGCATTACGTAATGCTATCGTTGCCAAATTGAAGAACGAGAATGGACTGGAATATACAGCAGGCCAGATCTCTTGCGCAAACGGTGCCAAACAATCCGTTTGTAACACGGTCATGGTATTGGTAAATCCGGGGGACGAGGTTATCATCCCTGCCCCTTTCTGGGTAAGCTATCCGGAGATGGTGAAGTTAGCGGAAGGAACTCCCGTTATCGTTCCGGCTGGTATCGAGCAAGATTTCAAGATCACTCCAGCTCAGCTGGAAGCCGCTATTACCCCTAAGACAAAAGCGTTAATCCTTTGCTCTCCCTCCAACCCGACGGGTTCTGTTTACAGCGCCGAGGAATTGGCAGGTTTAGCGGAAGTATTGAAAAAACATCCGGATATCATCGTTATAGCGGATGAGATCTACGAACATATTAACTATATTGGTAAACACAACAGCATCGCTTCTATCGAAGGAATGAAAGACCGTACGGTTATCGTAAACGGCGTTTCCAAAGCGTATGCGATGACTGGCTGGCGTATCGGTTTCATCGCCGGACCGGAATGGATCGTGAAAGCGGTTAATAAATTACAAGGACAATATACCTCTGGCCCTTGCTCCGTATCTCAAAAAGCGGCGGAAGCGGCTTATACAGGCTCACAAGAACCCGTTGAGGAAATGCGCAAGGCCTTCGAACGTCGTCGTGACTTAATCGTTAATTTAGCGAAAGAAGTTCCGGGCTTCGAGGTGAATAAGCCGGAAGGCGCCTTCTACTTATTCCCCAAATGTAGTTATTATTACGGCAAGACAGATGGAACCCGTGTAATCAACAACGCTGATGACTTAGCTATGTATCTCTTAGAAGTAGCGCACGTAGCTTGCGTAGGTGGTACCTCTTTCGGGGCACCTGAGTGTATCCGCATGAGTTACGCTACCAGCGATGAGAATATCGTGGAGGCGATCAAACGTATTAAGGATGCGTTGGCCGCATTGAAATAAGAAAAAATTAAACAGATATACTTACTTGGCAAAGTAAGATATACTGCATTGGACAAGTAAGTATATCTTCTATGGGCAAGTAAGCTATACTTCATAAAAAAGGCGATACATTGGGTTGTACCGCCTTTTTCTTTATATCAAATACGTTACCGCAATTATTCAGCACGCAAAGTGAAACGTTTGAACGCCAAGATTTGTAACTCAGGATCGATCTCCTTCATTGTCTCTCTTACAGTCTTCTTGCCATCCATAATGTCTTCTTGGTTCAACAAGCAAACCTCTTTCAAGAACTTGCCCAGACGACCCTTAGCGATATTCTCGATCATCTGTTGAGGTAAGTTAGCCGCCTTCTCAGCGGAAACAGTAGCAATGATTTCTTTAGCCTTAGCTACATCCTCTGCCGTGATCCAACCCTTATCCATGTTACTTTCCATGTGAGCCTCGCTATCTACATGCGAAGGATTAATACCAGCCTTCTTCAATGCAGCCTCTACAGCCTTCTGTACCTGCTCAGCCTTCGTCTTCTCGATAGCAACCTGGATCTCTTTCTCTTTTACAGACTCAGGAACACCAGCCTCATCAATAGCAATCGGATTCATAGCGGCGATCTGCATAACAATATTGTGAGCGGCTTCCTCAGACTCCTTGTTGAAAGCGGCGATCGTACAAAGTTGGTTCTTACCCATATGGTTGTATACAGTAGTGTAAGCACCTTCAACTACGCAGTAGCCATCCAACTCCATTTTCTCGCCAGTGATACCGCTACGATCCGTAACAGCTTCTTGGATAGTACCCTTGCCCATAGGCAAAGCTTTCACCTCGTCCAAAGTACGGCATTTGTTAGCCACGGCAGCGTCCAAGATAGCTTGAGTCAAAGCTACGAAGTCCTCATTCTTAGCCACGAAGTCTGTTTCGCACTTCAAAGCGATGATAGCGGCAAACTCGCTAACACACAACCCTCGGCAGCCTCACGATCAGAACGTTTAGCGGCGATAGCCTGTCCTTTTTTACGGATAATTTCCATTGCTTTCTCGATGTCACCGTCAGACTCTGTCAAAGCCTTCTTACAGTCCATCATACCAGCTCCACTCATTTTGCGCAGCTTGGTAATATCAGCCATTGTTACAGCCATAATCTTATTTCCTTTATCTTTAAAATGTTTATACTTTCAAAAATTGACAATGGACAGTTGCCAATTGACAAATCCTGTCAAAAGCCAACTGCCCATTGTATTTGTATTCTAATTGTCAATTGTCAACGTCAATTGTCAATCGAATTATTCTTCGTCTTTCGCGAACTTACCGGCAACGTTAGCGTTCAACGCATCGTCGTCTTCTTTCTTCGTACGTTCTTTCTTAACAGCAGCTTTCGCCTTACGCTCTCTTTTCGGAGCTTCCTCAGCAGCCTCTGCGTCAATTTTCTCAGCCTTACGCTCTTGCAAGCCTTCGTTCATAGCCTCGCAGATAGCGCCCAAGATAACCTCTACAGACTTTGTAGCGTCATCGTTAGCCGGGATAACGTAGTCGATATTGTTCGGATTAGAGTTCGTATCAACCATACCGAATACAGGGATACCCAAACGGTTAGCCTCGCGAACAGCGATATGCTCTTTCATCACGTCTACAACGAACAACGCTGACGGAAGACGAGTAAGGTCTACGATAGAACCTAAAGTCTTCTCCAACTTAGCGCGTTGGCGAGTGATTTGAAGTTTTTCTCTCTTAGAAAGATTATCAAATGTACCATCTTTTGTCATCTTATCGATAGTAGCCATCTTCTTGAT
>ENA-UEOR01001873-UEOR01001873.1-human-gut-metagenome-genome-assembly--contig:-NODE-1873-length-11976-cov-49.942348_pt1 | contig 11976 bp, 9 predicted proteins | sample MGYA00242887_ERZ507890 | MGnify/ENA primary metagenome ERZ507890 (study PRJEB26167, sample SAMN06115431) | human gut metagenome | host: Homo sapiens | place: China:Guizhou | collected 2014-10-21...
AAGGCAGATCCCCCAGTGGCTTTAAAAGCTTTCCTGTAGGGCCCAGATCCAGGGCTACATATCCTCTGCCAGCTTCCTCTACCGCTTTTCTTGCATTGGCAATAGCTGCCTCTACAATGGCCTTTAGCTCCCCGTCCTTGTCATATTTTAACCGGTTGGCGCCAAAGGTATTGGTAGTCATAATATCCGCACCTGCTGCCAGGTATTTTCTGTGCACATCTGTAATAACTTCCGGATGGGAAATATTCCAGCGCTCTGGCAGTTCACCGGCAGCAAGTCCCGCAGCCTGCAGCAGACTTCCCATACCGCCGTCACAATACAGGCGGCGCACTTTCATTTCATCTAAAATGCTCATATTAAACCTCTTTTGATCTATTTTATCTGATCTATTTAAGCGTAACAGTTCATAATGACTCTGTCCGCTACCGCCTGTACAGGCAGTCTGTTTTTCCGCAGGCCTCACAGCCCTTTACGTCACAGCGGTGGGGCTTTTGGCTCACTCCGATCACTGCTGTTACGGATTTGGAAGGCATCATCAGAAAACTGTCTGTCAGTTTGATCCCCAGGTGCTTTCCTGCATCCAGTGCATCTAAAACAGCGCTCTGGCAGCTTAAAGAAAAATCCCCGTATCCGGGACTGAACCTTGGCCGCAGATACAGGCCTTTTTCTTCGTACTCTTTTTTCAGGCCTTCACACACCTGATCGCAGTATTCCTCGATCATAGCCGCAGAAGCAGCCTGCAAGATCACTGCCCGGCTCATTTCCAGGCGGTTGTACTTCTGGATCAGGTAATCCGCTCCCACACCCAACGTTGCGGCAAAAACCAGTATTTTTTCACAGTCTTTTAAATTAACAGAAAGATTTCTGCTTTTTGTCTGGAAAACTTCCCCATCGATCCGATTGTCTGCTCCCAGAGTAAGAGGAAATTCCCGCCCCCGCCCAATAAAGCACCTAACACAGGGGCAGCAAAACACATAAGAGCAAAACCTCTAGTTTCATTATTCATTGAGTATAATGAAAGTATAAATAGCGTAAATGTAATAAGCGTACCAGGAACTGCAGGAATAGGTATATAAATTAGGGTTATCATTAACCATATACCGTATGTTATCCAGCGGTTGAGCGGATTACTTAATGTATTTGTTGTATTTAAATCTGTCATATTATTAGAGGAAATTTTATCTTCCACCTATAAGTGCTTCCATTGTTTTAGGTATAAAACGCTTCAATATATTATACATTATTATGCATACGAAAAGACATACAAACGGAGTTAAGAAGTAACTTATCCCCCCTGAGTGCTTATATAAATCACTAATATATAGAGTTTTATCAATTAATAAACTTGTAAAACCCCGAGGAGATGCGACAACTATGGGAATAGTATGTACAACGTAGATAAAAAAGGAAGCATTCGAGTGTTTAAAAATAAATTGATTTATATACTTGAGTTTTTTTATCATTGTATTGGCTAAAAGGAAAACAGCAATGATGCCAGTTACTTGATATATATGCCGTATACTCGTAGATATAGGCATGTTGTCGGCAGGGACAAGCATTATTAGTAATGCTATAGATAATGGAATAAGCCACTTGTAACTTTTGAAAGTATCCAGAATATCAAGTTTATTAACAGCCAGATAGCTTCCAAACACAAAAAAGAAAAGTCCTTTGACATGTATACCTGGTAGGGTTTCTATATTTAAGATAAAAGCAGCCAATAATATAGCAATACCCCATTTTTTTAAATATTTTATACCTTTATATAGCAACGGAGAAATTGCAGTTAAAATAATCAGGTCTCTTAAAAACCATAATGGGATATTGATAGGAGCTGCTAAATAAGATGAAAGCCCTAATGGATTTAAAGTATTATTTTCGTTGATTATGAAATAGTTCCAAAAAAAACTTAGAATGTTTGAAAGTGTTGTTATTTCATCTATTGTTAAACAATCAGATGGAAGTTCTGAAATAGATAGTTTAAGTACGTACATTTTGTACAGACCGTACAAGATGCGCAGAATGATTGTTATAATAATCCATAACACATAAGGAACTAATAGCGTTTTTATCCGTTTTTTTATTTTTGATTTATATGTATCTTTATCAAATTTTTCTGTGTTAAAGAAAAAGTAATATACTGCCGTAAAAAAGAAGAAAGGGACAGCAACAGTGCATAGATTATTGAAAAATATTCCGATAATTGAGTATATGTTATCTGGTGATAAAGATTGCCAGTCTATGCTATAAACAGGGGTGAAATGTGGATTTAAATGGGGTGTCATGTGAATAAAGATTACCAACAAAGCCATTGGTAATCTCAACCACTTAACAATCAAAGATGTATTTATATTGTCCATTTCTAATGTTGATAAAATTTATAAAATTCTTCTCTAAGCATAGTTGGTGGATTAAGTTTTCTTATTCCGCATTTGTTTAGAAACTCTTTAATGAGAATCTTCATATATCCCTTTTTAGAATATACCCTTAATTTATTCTTTCCCCATTCAGTTTTCTTATAGTATTCAAACCAGATATCTTTATAAGGGTGTATACACTCTCTATGCCAAGGTTTGATTTTATTTGTGTAATGTATGATTACCGGGTGTTCCGCTGCCTCGTACATATCTTGCCAGCGTGATTTGTCAATATATGGATTTTTGTATAGGAATGAGAATTGCGAATTATATTTCATAGGAAGATAATAGGTATCGTCATATAGAACCGCATTCAATGCATCCTGGTCATGGAATTGCAAATTGCCTTTATGCGAATCGATATATTCAAGTACCTTATTGGGTAATTCTTTTTCTCTCCATACTTCCAAATCCATTAAAAGCAGTCCAGAGTTAAAATAACCTTTTTCTCTACTATAACCCAATCTGTTAAAGTGTCTTATGTCATCACCGGATTGGTCAATTACAACTCCTACTGCCGCATTATCCATATTGACATTATATAAATCTCTTACATTTCTGGTTACAATCATATCTGCATCCAGATAAAGGCATCTTTTCATATCTGGGGGTAGAATGTTTGCTGCAAGAATCCTGTTGTATGCCGCTGCGCTTATATACGTGTTTGTGGGACAATCTTTAAAAACAACTTCATCAACAACTACAAACGAAAGCCTTTGGTTATAGTTGTCTGCAATCTTTTGCAAGCTGTTGGTACTTTCGTTTTTCAGTCCTGCCGTAATAACATGAAATTCAATTTGCTCATTCTTGTTATTTTCAAAAACGGAAGACATAAGAACTCCACATGGCATTACAAATTTGTCGTCAATTCCACATACTATATGAATCATAATTTTTTAGATATGTGTTTAAGTTCAGGACAATTAAATAGTCTACAAATAATGGCATACGTTACCAAGCCTACTAATAGACCGACAATAAATGATATATATACATTACTGATAAGACAAATTGTTAAATATATCAACAAACACATTAGGAGTCCCCCAATATAAAAAGGCTTTAATTGCCTAATTTCTTCCTTGTAGCTGATATCTGTTATTTGTCTCACAAAATATATAATGATAATTACATCACAAACCGAATATATCAATAAAGACAGTGCGACATAAATCGCATCAAATTGAATAGCTATTAGCAGAAGAGATATACTGATTATTTTTTTTACTACTTCAGACTTAAGAGACAAGTCAGAACGACCATGAACATTCAACAATTGCCAATTAAATTTCTGAACAGGTTCCAATATGTAAGCCAAACTTAGAACTTGTAGAAAAATTATCATTGCTTCCCATTTAGTACCTAACAGTATAATAACCAAAGGTCTTGCCAGGCAGCATAAAAGAATCATTATTGGGGTTATAATAAATGATGATAGGCGTAAATATTTAAAAAACATTGTTTTAAGTTGAACACTATCGTTTTGTAATCCGCATAATACAGGATATGAAACCTGATCGATAATGGTTGCAATTTGTAAAGAAGGTGTTTTACTTAAATTATTTGCCTTTGTGTAAAGCCCCAATGCTGCGCTATTGTATATTTTTCCGATTATAAGAGAATAAATGTTAGTATATACACTGTGCAACAATCCTCCTATCATAATTTTGGAACTGAATTTGAATAACGTTCTAAATGAACTTAAGGAGAATACCAGCATCGGTTTCCATGGTTTCATTATCCATATCCCAATCGTTGTAATAGCATTCATTATTATAATCTGCCAAACCAACGCATATGGTCCGAAATCATTATAAGCCATTATTATGCCGCATATTCCACTGATAATAACCGCAACAAGGGATATTTTAGCTTTATCTTTAAATCTAAGTTCTATTATCAATTGGGTCTGTTGTATGATAGATAATCCTTGAATTATAAGATTGAAAGCAAATAGTCTAAGAACCGGTATCAGTTCAGAAGAATCGTAGAATTTTGAAATTGGAATTGAACCAAAATATAAAACAATATAGAGAAATAATGATGCAAAATTATTAAAATGGAATATTGTTGAGAAGTCAACTTCCGTACGATTTTGTTTTTGTATAAGAGCATTCGAGAAACCACTATCTATCAGAGTTTGCGCTATTGCCATAAAAATTGACACCATAGCAACCAAGCCATAATCTGAAGGATTTAATAGACGTGCTATGATTATACTTAATATTAAATGAATAGCTTGAGTTGAAAATCTTTCAACTGCATTCCATATTAATGCGCTTTTTTGTTTTTTTGAACTAACGCTTGATGCCATGAATTATGCCTACACTTAATTTAAAGAATTGGAAACCAAATGAAAACATTATTTTTTTCATCAAAGGATAGCGTGCATTTAAGTCTATGTGATGAAAAGCCATCCTAAACATCTGATTTATTTCTTCCTGTTGAGTCTTATTAAATTGATGTTTTTCTTTCAAATATTTAATTCTTCTTGCAAACAGAGTTTGAAGAAAACGAGCATTTCCCAAACGAATAATTGAATTGTCAGTATATTCTCTTTTTATTAATTGGTTATATTTAATTTCCGTCAGTAACTTATCATAAGTTTTGACTCGGGGAGTATGGGTTACACTATTGTCATTTTTAAAATATGTATATTTTGCGTCACTGAACGCAACACGATTGGCTCTGAGTAATATAAAAAAAAAATCCACTTCATCTTGATATACATAGGAAGATGAGGTTACATCTTTTAGAAGTTCATCATACAATTCCTTTCTGCAAAGCATTCCATTGCATGCAATCATAGAACCAGAACCTTGTTTAAAGGTTAGAAAAGCAGCATCTTTTCCTGTCAGAACTTGATTGAAGTCAAACCCTTTATCTGGTACTTGGTTAAAGACTTCACCTTCAAAAGTTGTGTAATGCATGGTTGGAGAAACTATATCTGAATTTGTCTTCTTTGCCTGTATTACTAATTTTTCCAAATAAGTTGATTCAATAATGTCATCTGAATCAATGTTGCAGATCCATTCGCTATTACTCAAACTTGCTGCTTTTAATCTTGGAATCCTTGCCGATCCTGTATTTTTGATTGTAATATATTCAATGTTTTTATATTTGGAAGAATATTCATCTAATATATCCGCAGTTTTATCTGTGGAGCCGTCATTCACTACTATTAAATGCCAGTTTTTATAAGTTTGCAACAAAATGCTATCCAAAGTTGCAGGAAGCAATCTTTCAGCATTATATGCCGGCATTATAACAGTTATTTCATCTGTCACAAGATCTTTTCCCATTTTTCGTAAATGTTGTTTAGTAAAAATCTCCTACTGTCATTTAGAGCATTTAGAGAAAAATCTTTCCGCTTAGTTACCGATGACAAAAGCATTTTCAACTTGTTTGTAAAGTCTTCCTCGTCAAATCCATTGTTTGGCTTGGATATCATACCTGAATAGTTGTCAGATATAATGTCGTATGCGGCACTATAACTACCATAGACAATAGGAATAACACCAAAGTTCATACTCTCTGTTATCGTAAGTGGGAAACCTTCATAATCTGATGTCAGTAACAAAATTGAGGCTTTCTCATAAAAGCTTTTTGGGTTTTGAAAACCTACAAACTTAACAGACTGAATATTTTTATTTTCAGTAATATTTTTTAGTCTTAGTATGTCAGGACCATCTCCGACTATGGTTAATTCCCAGTCTTTATATTCAGATTGTATTTTGCCCCAGACATTTAAAATTCTTTCGATTCTTTTTTGTGTATACTCTAATCTTCCTACAAAAATTATCTGCTTTTCTTTTCGCTCGAAATTATATATAAAATCCTCATTGGCTATTGTAATAGGATTTGATATCAGTCTAATTTTTTTAAGATTCTTTAATCTAGATATCTTTTCGAATTCCGAGATAAAGGATTCTGATAAGAGAATATATAAATCGCTATTTTTATACACCTTCCGATAAGAGTATGCCAGTTTTAGAATATTCTTATAATACTTTAACTTGCCAGTAATATTATGTTTATATCTGAACTTCAATCCAAAACTTGGAGTATTGTGCAGTACTGATATAATCTTAATATTTAAATCTTTTGACGCATTTTTTATCAAAGCTGTTGTTCTGAATAAATGTCCACTTTGATTAATAATAACATCAACATTTTTGTCAATCAGAAAGTTCCTTAATTGAATTATCGCTTCTTTTGTACTTAATGTATGAGAATCTATTACTGAAACACCAATTCTGGAGTTTAATATAGGGTGTATTTCTTCTCCTTTTGATGGTGTAAGAGTTAAAACATTGCAATTATGTCCTTCTTGCACGAATTTATTTGACAATACATGAGTAACGGTTTGAACGCCACCTATTTTATAGTATTGTAATATAAATAGTATATTCATAATTGAGGAATAGTGCTGAATTAAAATTTTAATTCAGCACTTGATTAGGGCTTTAGTTATTTTTGAAAATTCCACAGAAATCCAATATCACCTTATCCTCCCGCCATTCCAGCTCTTTGAACGGTGTGTGTGCGGTCAAGAATACCACTATATCTGCTTTGTCGTAAGCCTCTTTATAATCAGTCAGTTTAAACACGTTATGCTCTTTTACATTCGGTTCTACAACCAAAATGTCGGCATTATTACAGCTCTGCATCACTTTCGTGGTAATATATTTCGCCGGACTTTCACGCAAATCGTCAATGTTTGGTTTGAATGCCAATCCCATCATAGCTACAACTGGCTTACGGTGATTCTTCAACTCAAACTCCAACATGGCGTTCTTCACTTTTTCGGCACACCAGAAACTCTTGTAGTTGTTTATATCACGAGCATCGCTGATTAACTTGCTTTCTGCCGGGAAATCAGCGGTGATAAAGTATGGATCTACCGCAATACAATGACCGCCTACACCGCAACCGGGTTGCAGGATATTTACACGCGGATGCTTGTTGGCAAGGTTGATAAGTTCCCAAACATTGATACCCGCCTTATCGCAAATCAAGGAAAGTTCATTAGCAAAGGCAATCTGTACATCACGACTGGAGTTCTCCGTCAGTTTACACATCTCCGCTGTGCGACAGTTGGTCTTGTGAAGTGTGCCCTGTACAAATTGCGAATAGAACCCAATGGCCTTGTCAGTAGATTCAGGATTCAAGCCACCGATAACACGATCGTTATGCACCAATTCATATATGACATTGCCTGGTAGTACACGTTCCGGACAATAGGCTATGAAAATCTTACCTTCCAATTCCGGACGTTCACCAAAAATGATGCGTGCCATAGCCTCTGTAGTTCCTACAGGTGAAGTGGATTCTATTACATAAAGATCCCCTTTTTTCAACAACGGCAATACGGCACGGGTAGCAGCTTCCACATAGCTCACATCCGGTTCATGGTTTCCCTTGAAAGGGGTAGGCACTACTATAAAATAAGCATCGCTTACCTCCGGTGTAACAGAAGCCTTCAACATACCAACTTTCACTACTTCCTGTAACATTTCCTCCATACCGGGTTCAATAATGTGCAGATGTCCCGCATTAGTCATTTCCACGACATGGGGATTGATATCAACTCCTGTTATTTGAATACCGTGCTTTGCGGCAATAATGGCTGTGGGTAGTCCGATGTAACCCAAGCCCATGAAACATGCTTTCATTTATCTTTGTATTAAATATTAAATCATTCATTTACATAAAAAACATATCAGGTCAAAGTCTTCCTGAATATAAATACGCTATATTTTACACACATTCTTCAAGAAAGACAGATTGTCTATTTTGTGCTTACAAGCTGTCACATAAAAAATAAGGGAGTGAACATCATTTCCTCCTAAATCATACATTCCTGCTTTTAATAATATTTTTGCTTTCTTTTCTATGTGCTTACCATACATTCCGACCAATGACGGTATATTTAGTTGAAAAGAAATTTGGTTATCTTTCAATATTTTATAATCCTTCATCCGCATATACTCATATCGTTCCGGATGGGCCAACAAAGGATAATAACCTTTCCTTTGGATGCGTTGCAAAATAGACAGTAACTCCATTGGTGGATTGAAATAAGAGGTTTCCACTAACAGATAATGTTTTCCTTCCTCAAAGGGTAACAAGTCATCCTTTTCCAACCGTTCCTCAAAAAGGTTATCCATCATATATTCCGCTGCCAAAGCCAATTCGATCTTTCCATGATACATTTGCTTTAATTCTTGGAACTTCTGTTGCAGATCCACTGTTTCATTGGGTATGTCTTCCATTATATGGGGGGTAAGCCAAACCTTACGAACGCCTAAACGTTCCATTTCTTCCAATATCGCCAACGACTCTTCCAACGTTTTCACCCCATCATCTACCCCGGGAAGAAGATGGCTGTGGCAATCAGTGAAACCACGGAAAAAACCGCTTTCCGCTAATACTTTTTTCTGTCGGAAAAAACACATTTCTGTTGACTGTTGGGAATAATAGCAAACAGTTTCCTTGTTTATTTTGGAATACCCCTCTATTTTGTGTTGCCGTAATAAGAGTCATACCCATTGTGGTAACCATAGCGGTAACCATAGCGTCCACCTGTACTTTCCGTACCATTCAATATCACCGAAAGGTTTTTGAACCGCTTTTCTTGATAAATACTTTCCAATTCAGGTAACAGTGAGCGGTCCAATAATCCCGCCCGTACCACAAAGAGTGTCCGGTCGGCATATTGCTCGATTATTTGTGTATCTGCCACAATATCAATCGGCGGGCAATCAATAAAGATATAGTCATACTCATCGCGTAAGTCTTGCATCAAGGTTGCCAGACTTCCATCCTCCAACAATTCCGTCGGATTAGGAGGAATGGTTCCTACTGGAATTATATGCAGATTAGGATACTTTTTGTCTATCACAAGCAACTCGTTCCAAACGACTTCCTTGTTTCCCAAGTAGTCACTTAAACCTTTCTTAGGCGACCCTACATAAGCCGAAACCGTTCCATGTCGCAAGTCCCCGTCTATCACCAATACTTTTTTTCCCTTAATGGCAAAACTCATGGCGATGTTCATGGACAGAAAACTTTTTCCACTACCCGGATTAAAAGAGGTTTCTATAAATACTTTCTGCTCGGTATTCTTGCTTTTCATAAAGTCCACGTTGGAGCGAAGCACACGAAAAGCTTCGTTGATAATATTCCGGTTACCCTCTTCCACCACAATTGCATATTCCGAAAATTTATTCTTCTTTTTTTTGTTTCGGAAATATAACGGTATTTCACCCAAATAGGGCACACTCAAATTCTCCAAATCTTTCTTACCCCGAACCTTGGTGTTCATGTTTTCTTGCATAAAGATAATAACTGCCGGTACTAAAAGCCCGAGAGCAAGAGCCACCAATAAAATGTTTTTCTTATTCGGTGCCGTTGGTAAAGCACTGCCACGTGGAGCTGTAATCATTCGCGTATTATAAGCGGTAAACGCTTGTGACAGTTCGTTCTCTTCACGCTTCTGGAGCAAATATAGGTATAACTCTTCCTTTACTTTTTGTTGACGTTCTACCGATAACAAGTATTTGGCCTGACTCGGATTAGAAGCCAACTGTTGAGTTGTTGTTGCTTCCTGTTGGCGAATACTGCGTATCTGAGTATTTAACGATACGATCAAATTATCAACCGATTGAAGAATCGTACGTTTCATACTCTGCATTGAGTTCCCTAAATCTTTCACCAACGGGTTTTTCTCGCTACTGTTGGCTATCAGCCGGTTGCGATCCAACACCATCTTGTTGTATTCTCCGATTTGACTTTCGATATTTACGTTGGCTATACCGGAGTTGGTTGGCAAAGGCTGGTTCATCTCTTTCCCCCCCAATTCGCGGCGAATAAATTGAGCCGTCGCAAGCTGGTTGGTGAGTGTCTGAATTTCTTTTTTATTCTCAGCAGACTGGCTCATATACAGACTGGAAGCGGCTTGTACGTCCGGCAACAGATGTTCACTCTTGTAGTTGGAGATATTCTCATCCACATGACCCAATTCGTTTTCAATCACGCCCAAACGTTCACCGATAAACCGTGAGGTACTTACTGCTATCTGGTTCTTGTCCTGGATCCATTTCTCGTTATAAACCTCAATCAGTGTATTCAAAATATCTTCTGCCTTTTGCACAGAAGCATCATCAATGCTCAAATTGATAATGGTGGCATCTTCGTTGCCTAATTCAGCCCGCAATTTCTGTGTATAGCTGTCAGCCATCATATCAGCCGATTCTTTACTATATCGAATAGTGCTGCCTGTAAAAGAATTCTCATATTGAGAAGTTAAGCTGATGGCCAATGTTCCTGCTGATGTTTGAATGGAATCTCCTATAATCCCTTCTAACCGTTCCTCTGTTTCTTCTCCGGCAACAATAAAGTTTGAAAGATAAAACTTGTTTTGTGCACCAACTTCTATATCAAAACTTACACTTTTTTTATCATCAAAAAGATAAGTCACCAATATCGGGCTTGATTTATACAACTCTATTCTTTTTAAGCCCCTACGAACAGTATATATCTCATTTAGCCCCAAACGCTTCACCACCTCTGTCATCAGCGTAGGAGATTTCAAAGTGAGCAGTTCGTTGTTGATATTCTCTAATCTTATCATTTAATAATCCCCCATTAATCATCACTTCCAAGAACCTCTACAGAATCATAATGCAGTATCTTTATAACCGGATATGCCATTGAAAGAATAATCGTTACCGCAATAGCTGCTATTGTCGTCAACAATGTTGTAAGATTAACGGTTATTATACCAGCCCTCGAAGTCACCACATTTATAATAACTGCACTTACTGCAAATATAATAAGAGCCGTTACGCTTAACGCAAGAATATTACATGCCATTGCACCGATTATTCTTGAATCACTCATTCCGTATATCTTCTTTACCGCAATCTCCCTGCTTCTCTGAATCAGCCAGAACTGTGACATCAGCAGGCAGTTAAATATGCAGAATACATATACCATCACATTTATCTTCATATTCTCGCCCTGAAGTGCCTTAACCACATCTGACTCACCCTTTGAGTTAAGCTTCTTGGCATTTATCTGTGATTTCGCGTCTACACTCCTTATATTACCGAATACCGCAGAATAAGAATTATCAAGACTTGTTATGTTGCTTGACAATTCAATCGTATAGCTGTCTTTTCTGCATATTTCTTTCAGGACATTAGTTCCAAGACAATCTATACTAAGAACCATCTTGTAATCATAATAATCTGATGTACTGCTTCCTATAACACCGCATATCTCATATTCTTCATTCTCTAAAGTCACATACTTCTTTCCGTCCATTTCGTATGCGTCTTTATACTTATATCTTCCAACGGCAATAAGCCTTTTGCCGCTGTCCCCCGGCTCGCTTCCCGGGAGCCGTCCGCTTACCATCTTATATGGAAGCTCCTCATTACTCTTAAGAATAACCTCGCATTTCGTATTAGCACTTATCTGTGCATATGAAAGTGACAGCTTTCCGCCGAGAATCATATAGCCTGCTGCTACTCCGTGGCGTGAATAATTAAAC
>ENA-UEOR01001876-UEOR01001876.1-human-gut-metagenome-genome-assembly--contig:-NODE-1876-length-11960-cov-19.348818_pt1 | contig 11960 bp, 11 predicted proteins | sample MGYA00242887_ERZ507890 | MGnify/ENA primary metagenome ERZ507890 (study PRJEB26167, sample SAMN06115431) | human gut metagenome | host: Homo sapiens | place: China:Guizhou | collected 2014-10-21...
GTTATGAAAAGAAAATTTGTAAAAGTGATGTTCTTCGGGGCGTTGGCACTTTCTACTGTCACCTATGTAGGTTGTAAAGACTACGATGATGATGTGAAAGGTCTGCAAGAGCAGATTGACAACATTAACCAGAAGGGGGCTGATGTGACAACAGAAGCAATGAATGCTGCTATTAGTAGTGCAATAGCTAAAGTGCAGGCAGATCTGGATAAGATTGCAAGCAAGGCAGACAAGTCAGCGTTAGATGCATTGCAGGCAGTTGTTACAAAATTGCAAGAAGCTGTAAATGGAAAAGCTGATGCTAGCACACTGGAGTCGTTGAAAGCGGAGTTGAATGAAGCTATTGCAACGGTAGATTCATCCATTCAGCCTAAGATTGATGCAGCCAAAACACAGTTGGAAGGTCAAATTGCGGCACTGGAAACTAAATTGGAAGAAGCTGACGAGGCGATAAAAGGCAGTATTGCAACTCAAATCGCTGATTTGAAAACAGAGCTTCAGGACTTAATGGATGCAAATGCCGCAGAATATGCGAAGTTGTATGCTACTAAAGTTGATTTGAATGTTCTAAGTGATAGAGTTGAAACTCTTGAAAAGATAAAGCATCTTACCACTGACGATGTATTGTCTTTTATACAGACAGATGCGGATGTGAAGAAGTATATCGACGATGAGTTTGTAGCTTTATTGCAGCAAAATCTGGACAAGCCGGAAAGCGCCCTTCGGGCATATCTTGAAGGTGTATTTACCACTGATATTATGACTCAGGTTGAGGCTAAGTGTGGTGAAATTGCTGATACCAAAATGGAGGCTCTCCGTCAGGAATGGACAACATATAAAACTGAGCAAGGTAAAGATTATAAGGCTATTGTAGAACGTCTTGCTACTTTGGAAGGATATAATTTGTCTACAATGGAGGAACTTTATAATTCCTTGACAGATCCGAAGAATAATACGATTGACAAAGCTAATACATGTTTTGAAGCATTAGGCGATATTACAGATCTGGCGACAGAGTTTGGTAAGTATACCACTACTACAGAATTAGAGGCAAACTATGTGAAGCTTACCGATTTGAATGGGAAGATTGGTGCTTACGTAGACAGTAAGATTTCTGGCCTTGATGCTAGAGTTACAACTTTGGAAGGAAAGTTGAATGCTCTTCAATCCGGATTGACCTCTATGCTTAAGAGTCTTGTTTTTGCACCGCAGAAATATGATGCTAGTGGCGAATTGGTTAGAAGTGTATCGTTTGCATCGATCTATACTTCTACTGCTCAAACTGCGGAAGGACCTGTAGTAATTTCTGCTCCGACCAGTGTGAAAGTAAACTTCCGTGTGTCTCCGGCATCTGCCGTAGCTGATTTGATTGGCGAACATCCTAAGTATACAATTACTACGGACAAACACGTCATTACTAGTCGTGCTGCAACCAATGACGGTATCCTGACTGTGGCCAGCGTAGAACAAGCTAAAGATGAAGCAGATGTAGCTATCGAAGGTATGATTACTGTGACTCTGAATGCTGCAACAGCAGTGAAGAGCTATGCTCTTTCTCTTTCTGTAGTAGGAAATAATGAGGAGGGTAAGGATGTTACCAACTTTACTGAAATCAATTCGGATTATTTTGCAGTTATTGTATCAAAGAAGTATATTAATGCTGTTGATTATGCTGCAAAAACATACGGAAGTCCGGAGCTTTTGGTAGATAAAGCCGGTAGCGCTATCAATTTCTATGACGCCGAGAAGAATTCAGAATATATCAAGGTGAAATTGTCTGATAATGAGAACGGAACTTCTCCTGAAGAGGCTGTTACATTAGCTTCTCTTGGTTTGTCTCCCGATCTCTTTGAGGTGACATTTGAAAAGACTGAATCACCTGAGGATGCGGATTACTTTGTTCTGAATCCTACTACTTATGCTCTTACAGTTAATCAAAGCAAATTACCTGCTTCTAGCAGATATAATAAGACTTGTACAGTTACACCGAAGATAAAAGTAACTACAACTGCAACTAACGAAGGCCAGCCTGTTAAGGTTGATTATACAGGAACTGTTGTTACTGCGAAGATTGTTGCAGAAGGTGTTAATTTGGAATATGCTGTGGCTGATGAGCTGTATTGGAGTAATGCTTCAGCAGCACAAACAGTTACCCTTACATCTGAACAGATTGCTGATATTGTTAAAGAGATCAACAAAGTTACTGGAGAGAATTATAGTGACTTAACTGCTGCTCTAGCTGGTGTTGTTGCTTCGGACGGTAATGTATCAACTTCTGACGGAAATGTATCTATTGCTGCATCTGGTAACGATGTGACAGTAACTATTCCTCAGGGAACGGTGGGTGATGCGGCTAAAGATTATACATTTACACCGTCGTTAAAATTAACTTACGATAATTCTGCAATAGTAAACATTACTGTTAAGGTGAAAGTTTTGGCTCCAGTTGTTACAGATTTGAAACTGGGTGCTAATACAATAAATTGGAATGGTACATCTGTTGTAGATTTGATGCCGTCTGCTGATGCTCAGGCGATGTCTGCTCTGACAGTAAGCAGAAAATTGTCTGAAGTACTTTTGGCTACAGATATCGCAGCTCTCAAAAAGGCAGTGCAAACAGATAAGACAGTACAGTTGAAGATTACTAAGGGTGGTGATGAAAGCGAAACTAATTTGTACCCTGGTACTATTAACTTCGACGACTTTACTGTGAAAGCTGCTGCTGCAACTGATAAAGCAGTATCTTATACATTTAGTCTGTATTATACTCCTAAGGATCAAGATCCGGTTGTACTCAATGCTAATCTGCTGACAGTAAATTTGAAACCTTCTGTTAAGGTTGCTGGTACAATTACAGCTCCGGAAGAAGAAGCCCGTACAATTACCAAAACTAAATTGACTGATACGTATGACTTGTCTACAGACTTCACTTGGAAAGAATTTAGAGGTGTGACAATATGGCCGACATTTGCTGCTGCAAGCGGTGGTGCTACAACGAATCCTGAAAGTGTAGAGGGTGCATTGGCTATTTATAGCGGCTCAGTGAAATATATCGTTGCAGAGGAAAGCCGTGCTACTTTCTTGAATTGTTTCAATACAGAAGGCTACACTGCTGAAACAGGTGAAATAGCTGCTGCTAATAAGACTATCAAGTTGAATGATGTTATCAGAGAACAAGAAGGTGCAATCGTTAATCCTATTACAGTGAAAATTAAAGTGATAGCTACTACAGGTTGGGGAGCACCGGAGAATGCTGAAACAGAATTGACTATTACATATCCGGCAGGTTCAACTAAATAATTAAATATTTAGAAACCGGGATATCGACAAACTTCATTGATATCTCTCGTCATTCGCTTATTCCCATTATGGACTTGTCGGAGCGGGAGATATCTTTGAATTAATAATTCAAGTTTCGTAAGTGCTGCATTCCGCATGGATTATACTGCATGGAGTATACTGCTGAGAATTATTCCGCAGGGAATTATACCGCAGGGGATTATACCGCAGGCTTCCCCTCCTTTTGGGAAGGAGGGGTGCCCAAAGGGCGGGGTGGTAGGTAGAGATAAGGTATATTCCTTATTTCTTTTAAAAAGGTAAACTCATTATTTTTCCTACCACCTCCCCCTACGGGGACTCCTCCTTCCCGAAGGAGGAGAAGCTATGCAGGATGCTTGAGAAACTTGAATCAACAAGATAAACCCTTCTTCACCCTCGTGGTGAAGAAAACTCCGAGAAGCACCAGTACGAAGTCATTCGCTTGTGAAAGTCAATTCTTCCATGCTGTGTTTCTTAAGAAAAGGGATGTCTTCCTAATAATTTCCCACTGGCATCCCTTTTATTTACTCTTAATGCATTTCCCTTATTGTGCCGGCCGTAATGCCGGTCATAATTTCCCCTATGAAAAGGGAGATGTCTTGAGGATATAGAAAGCCCGGGCTTGCGAAAGTCCGGGCTTTTCAATACTTACTCTTCGCTCCAACACTTTTCGGCGTCGAAGCAAGGACAAGCCTTGATCCATTCCTCCGGTTCAATCTCACCGTTGCCATTGAGGTCGGGACTCAGGTCACGATGTCCGCAGACACGACATCCGGGATAATCCCTCAATAACGTCAGGATAAGCACACGCAAAGAATGTTTCTGCCACGGTGTCCGGGTGTCTTTGGGATGTCCCTCGCTGTCCAGACCGCCCTCATAGCAGATACCGATACTTTCACTGTTGAAGCCACGGGCGTGCGCACCGATGCGTTCGAGAGGCCGGGTCGATTTGATGTCCCCATTCTTGCGAATATAAAAATGATACCCCACACCGTTGAAACCACGACGACGGTGGCAAACGTCCAGGTCGTGCTCGGTGAAACTCTTGTCCTCACGAGTGGCGGAACAGTGGACAACGATCAGACTGATAGCTCTCATGCGTTGCCGTTATTTCGTTGGATACACTCTTTATTGACGCATTGTAGGGCAATAGCTTCCGACAACTTACCTTTCAGCGAAAAGATTTCGGAATGCATCTCCTTCACACGGTCGCTCAGGTTGAAATAATCCTTCAATACCTTCTCAAGCTGCTGCATGAGGAAATTGTACTGCTCTTTCACTAATTCGCTGAATTCTTTGACTTCCTGCATCATCTGTTGACGCTTCTTGCGACCTCCGAAAAAAGGAAGGACGGTCATGATAATATCAATGATTTTGTCTAACATCTTATTTAATTAAAAATTGAATATTGAAAGTTGAAGATTGAAAACAGAAACCGCATGGCGTGGAACCGTAGAAGTCGGCTCCTGAAGCCATGCGGGACTGTTTTTCGGGTTTTATACTGACGGGTCCGGTGTCACTCCGCCTCCGCCCGGTTTCTCCTCACCCGAACCTCCGGAGCCGCTACCCGAACCACCCTCGTCCGGATCGCTGCCGTCGCCTTTACCACCCAATGCGAACACCACATTATTATCGCTCTGCGTGCTCGTGTGGCTCGAATTGATTAACTTCAGCGCCTTATCGGCAACGAAACGGACATTGACACGGCGGATACTGCGTACCGTGCAATCCTTCTTCACCTCCGTACCGTCACTGGTCAAGGTGATATGAAACGTTCCCAACCCGTCGATTTTCACTTTATCGCCCTGAGTAAGCGACAACCGCAACTGCTCCACAAATGCTTCAATGGTATGCTTCACATCCCCTGCCGTAAGCGACGACTTGCTTTCAATGGCGGCAGCCATTGTATCGACATCCATGACTCTTACATTGCCGGCTTTCTGGCGAATGTAATACAACATCGGAGCATCCTCCTGATTCACATACTTCCTACGCTGATAGCGTTCTACTAATACATCCATAAAATTAAAAAGTTAAGGTTTAGATAAATAATTCTATAATCTCTTTCTGATACTACAAATATACAAAATCCAAGAGGCGAAGTCAAGTAATCAACCGTTTATTTTCTCTATATTTATAAAATAATTTGGCAGATATAATAGTTGATAATCTATTATTTACTGTTATATTATTTATATAAATAACCAAAACTATTTGGCGTATTTATTCAAATATTCCATTGGAGGAACATAGTCATAAAATTTTGTAATAGACTGATTATGCCCGAAATACACATTTCCCGTCTCCCCGTTACGTTGCTTGGCAACGATAGCCACACCCAGTCCCTCTGTCGGGTAACCGCTTTCGCGGTCGGTCGGAATATGCAGCATAGCCGGTCGGTAAAGGAGTATAACGATGTCCGCATCCTGTTCGATTGCTCCGCTTTCGCGCAGGTGCGCCAGTTCCGGACGACCTCCGGGACGGTTCTCCGATTCGCGGTTCAACTGGCTCAGCAGCACGACGGGGATATGCAACTCCTTTGCCAGCAACTTCGCTTTGCGGGTGGCTTGTGCCACCTCCTGTTCCCGGTTCCGGTTGACCTGCTTGGTGCTCATGTCGCAAAGTTGCAGGTAGTCGATGATAATCATGTCACACTGCTTGCGGCTTTTCAGCAGCCGTGCGCTCGAACGGATGTGATCCATGCTGACGGAAGAACTGTCGTCCACGTAGATAGGCAGTTGTGCCAGTCCCGAGGCGGTGGTGCGTGCCTCCGCTATCTCTTGGGGATTGGGAATCCCGTTGCGCCACCGGTACGGGTTGATGTTGCAGGCGGCCATTAGCCAACGGTCCCCAAGGCGTTCGCCCTGCATTTCGAGACTGTACACGGCTACTGCGTTCCCCGCCAGAGCCGCATGGCGTGCCAGGTGGAGGGCGAAGGCCGTTTTGCCTACCGAGGGACGGGCGGCGATAACGATGAGGTCATTGTCCTGTAAGCCACCTGTTTTCTTGTCCAGTTCCGTCAGACCGGTGGGAATGCCGGTGACACCGTTCACGCTCTTGGCGACGCGCCTTTCGGCTTCTTCCATTGTGTCCGCCATAAGGGTTTCCATGTCGCGGGTGTGGGCGTTGTGGCCGGATTCACCTTCGAGACGGTCGAGGAGGTTGTGGGCGTCTATGAGAGTGTCATCGATGTCGATCGTCTCGTCCATGGCACAGGTGAGCAGCTTGTTGAAGCCGACGACCATTTCGCGTGCCAGGTATTTCTGGTGAATGATTTGCGCGTGATATTCGATATGTGCGGAGGAGGCGACTTTGCTGCTCAGTTGCACAATGGCATACGGTCCGCCTATCGCATCCAGATTTCCGCGACGGGCGAGTTCTTCCTTGACGGTCAGTATGTCGATCTTCTTGCCAGCATGATACATCGCCATGAGGGCGGCGAAGATCAGTTGGTGGTGGTCGTCGTAGAACATTTCAGGGCGTAACTTGTCCGCTATGAGCGGCAGCGCTTCCTGCTCTATCAGGCAGGCGCCTATGACGGCTTCTTCGAGTTCGGGTGCGTGTGGTTGCATATTCTTTGTCTTTTTAGTCCATATATTCGTTCAGAAAAGCCTTGTCTTTCAGGTAAGTGGAAGCGTGGGCGATGAAGCGGGTGTCGTTGGTGTGGTAGTAGACGTCCTCGATGCGGTCTATTGCCAGTTGTTGTTCCTCGCGGGTGAGCTTGTTCCATTCGCGGCGGCCGCGGGCGACGTTGACTTTCGGCTTCCGCATCACGGTGTGGTATTTGTCCCAGAAACGGTCGAAGTCTGTGGAGATTTCTTCCTTTCGGGCGTCTTTGGCTTCCGAAGGGATACGTCCGGTCCAAAGATCAAAGTTGGTGATACGGATATGGAGTATCTTTTCCTGATGAGGGATGAGGTCTATAATGCCTCCTTTGGCCAGTCGTTGAAAGAAACGGGTGGTTTTGGGGCGTGTCCAGCCGAAAATATTGCTCCAGTGGTGATAGCTGATAAGGGAGTCACCGCGTTTGCATAGAATGATTGTCCCGTTGATGTCGTATGGCACGTCGGAATAATTGGTGTGCGCCAGGATTTGGAGAAATGCTTCTGTCTCTCCGGCAGCGCCGTCGGTTGCTTGTCTGTTTAGTAATGCCCGGGGGATAGTGATGTAACCTTGTTTGAGAGATGATGTAGTTAATTGTTTCATGAATTGAAATGGTTTATTGTTTTACACTCGTTGTTGAATGCGGTGTAAATATAAGGCGATATTTCCCGTCGGCAAAATAGCGTTGGACGCTGTTGGCGGATATGGACGGCGGTGTAGTATTTGGACGGAAAGAGCCGGTAATAAATTGTCGGTATTGATAGGGAAGGAGAGAAAAACGAGGATTCTGCCCGGTCAAGGCAGAACCTTCGTTTCAGTGAAACAGAGCCTTCATTTCGGTGAAACAGAGGCTCTGTTTAGGGGAAATAGAGCCTTTGTTTAGGGGAAATAGAGCCTTTGTTTAGGGGAAATAGAGCCTTTGTTTAGGGAAAATAGAGGCTCTATTTTCGGGACTGTGACCGTGCCACCAACCGTGCCGCCCTCTTTGTGATGATAACCGTTTGTATATGAGGGTTTTGCACGGGTGCTGAAAAACGGGGCGTGCCACGAACCGTGCATATATAAATAAAAATATATATTATTCTATATTATATAGTTCGCTCAACTCATTTTTTCCGTGTTTTGCCTACTTCTGGTTTTCCGGTGTTTCGTCATGACCGTGCAGCTTAATCTCGGGAGGTCCCCAGGTGGTGAAAAGTATGCACTGTTGTTTGGGGCTGAGGCGTGCGGTCTTGTGGGTGTAGTGCGTAGGCTTTAAGTCCGCGAGCAATTGCGCGTCGTTCTCTATGTCATGGCGCATTCTTTTGATTGCAGCGTCAGTGCTGGTGTACTCCGGAAAGTATTCTACTGCTGCTATGGAGAAAGATTTGAAACCTTTAATACTCCATTCATCCTCATCGTCAATCTCTTTGACTTTTTTCATGTTTGTAAAAATTAATATTTAATTAGTTGGTGTGATTCTCTTTGAATCCCTGCAAAGGTAGTTAAAAAATAATTGTTGTGATAAAATTATAAATATATTTTGCTTTGTATAATATATAATGTAATAATTTATATATTTATTATTTTTCTTTTTGAAGCATAGCTTCCCGCCTCTTAATTTTTGACTTATTTTGTACTTATATATTTGCTAAATTTTTTTTTCTGCCGGTTTCTCAAATTAAATTGTATATTTGCGAAAGAATCGGAGAAGTAATCAGAAGAACCGAAAAAAGGGGGTCATGAACGAAAATGTCTTAGCTAAATTGAAGATACTGGCGGAGTCTGCCAAGTATGATGTTTCCTGTTCTTCCAGTGGCACAGTGCGTTCCAATAAACCGGGAATGCTGGGCAACACGGTGGGAGGCTGGGGGATATGCCACAGTTTTGCCGAGGACGGGCGATGCATCTCATTGCTGAAAATCATGCTTACCAATTATTGCATCTACGATTGTGCCTACTGCGTGAACCGCCGCAGCAACGACCTCCCGCGCGCCACGTTTTCCGTATCGGAACTGGTAGAGCTGACTATGGAATTTTACCGTCGCAATTATATCGAAGGCTTGTTCCTCAGTTCCGGCGTTGTCCGCAATCCGGACTATACTATGGAACGGCTCGTGCGTGTCGCCAAAGACTTGCGCCTGGTGCACCGTTTCAACGGGTATATCCACTTGAAAAGCATTCCCGGTGCCAGTCGCGAACTGGTAAACGAAGCCGGACTTTACGCCGACCGTCTCAGCGTCAACGTAGAAATCCCCAAAGAAGAAAACCTGAAACTGCTTGCACCGGAGAAGGATCATAAAAGTGTTTTCGCCCCGATGAAATACATCCAGCAGGGAGTATTGGAAAGTAAGGAGGAACGGCAGAAGTTCCGCCATGCCCCGCGCTTTGCGCCTGCGGGACAGAGCACGCAGATGATCGTAGGAGCGACCTCCGAATCGGATAAGGATATTCTTTTCCTCTCGTCGGCACTCTACGGGCGCCCGACGATGAAGCGTGTCTACTATTCCGGATACGTCTCCGTGAATACGTATGACAAGCGTCTTCCGGCATTGAAGCAGCCGCCTCTCGTGCGTGAAAACCGTCTCTACCAGGCGGACTGGCTGCTGCGTTTCTATCAGTTTAAAGTAGATGAGATAGTGGATGATGCGTATCCCGATCTCGACCTCGAAATAGATCCGAAACTCTCGTGGGCGTTGCGTCATCCGGAGCAGTTCCCGGTCGATATCAACAAGGCGGATTACGAAATGCTCCTCCGTGTGCCCGGCATCGGTGTGAAATCGGCGAAGCTGATTGTCGCTTCCCGCCGTTTCTCGCGACTGGGATTTTATGAATTGAAGAAGATCGGAGTGGTGATGAAGAAGGCACAGTATTTCATTACGTGCAAGGAACTGCCTCTCCAAATGGCGACCGTGAACGAGCTTTCGCCGCAACGGGTACGCAGTCTGTTGCTGCCGAAGCCGAAAAAGAAGGTGGATGAACGGCAACTGTTACTTGATTTTGGCGAATGAATTGAACTTTGCGAATGAATGTCTACCTCTACGATAAAACCTTCGACGGTCTGCTGACGGCTGTTTTCGACGCTTACTTCCGCAAGACCTTTCCCGATGCGCTGCTGTCGGAAGGAGACGCTTTGCCGTTATTCTGTGACGATCTGCACACCGTAGTCACTGACGAGGAGAAGGCGGCGCGTGTGTGGCGGGGATTGCAGAAGAAGGTTTCGTCTTCCGCGCTTGGCTGTCTCACGCAGAGTTGGCTGTCGGAGCTTCCGGAGGTCGGTATTCTTATTTTCCGTTATATCCGCAAGGCGATTGATGCGCCGCGCTCTATCGAAACGAATTTTGCCGATCCGGACGTCCTCCGGCTTGCACAGATTTGGAAGAAGGTGGACGGTGAGCGTGTGCATATAATGCAGTTTGTCCGTTTTCAGAAGGCGGCGGACGGCACGTTTTTCGCGGCTTTCGAACCGCAGTATAATGCTCTGCCGCTTACGGTGCAGCATTTCAAAGACCGCTTTGCCAATCAGAAGTGGATTATTTATGATATGAAACGCCGCTACGGTTTTTATTATGATTTGCAGGAGGTGACGCTGATTTCCTTCGATGACGACAGCCGCGAAGCTCACCTGATAACGGGAATGCTGGACGAGAGCCTTATGGATAAGGATGAAAAACTTTTCCAGCAACTTTGGAAAACGTACTTCAAGGCTATCTGCATCAAGGAACGTATGAATCCGAGAAAGCACAAGCAGGATATGCCTGTCCGGTACTGGAAGTATTTGACGGAGAAACAAAAATAGAGTAGACGCTTTTTCCGCTATTCGATCCGTTGCACCGTCACGTCCGGAAACTCCTGTATCAGAGAAAGCAAATGTCCTTCGTCATTGTTGCGTTTGGACTTGATAACCATTGTCACTTGATAGGATTCTGATTCGCCCGAATGCAATGTCTCCATTTCGTAAGATACTATCAGGTAATCTTTGGAGTTGAATCTGTCTGCAATTTGTTTCAGTGTGCTCTTGTTGACGGTAGAGAAGGATACCATTGAACTTTTCATTCCGATGCTTTTGAATAGGTAGCTGAGTAGTTCCAAGCCGACGAGTGTCAATACCATGGCGGCAATGCCGATAGTGTACATTCCTGCGCCTACTGCCAGTCCGATTCCGGCGGTAGCCCAAATACCGGCGGCGGTAGTCAGTCCGCGGACTATCTGTTTCTGAAAGATAATGGTTCCCGCGCCGATGAAACCGATGCCGCTGACTACTTGTGCCGCTACACGGCTGGGGTCGAGCGAGACGCTGTTTTCTTTTATTATCTCTTGAAATCCGTATTGGGAAACAATCATAATGAGGGCACTGCCCAGCGAAACGAGGAAGTGAGTGCGGTATCCGGCTTCTTTGGCACGGTATTCGCGGTCTAGTCCGATAATGGCTCCAAGTATTCCGGCAACCAGCAAGCGTAATACAAAATCCATGTTCAACATCATACGTTCAATCTCCTTTCTGTTTTCTTATAGTTTACGAAACAATGCTTAGACCTATAAATATACAATTATTTCCTCTTTTTGTGTCATTAATTTAGTAATATTTGAACGTAGCCGTTGCATTTTATTGTATATTCGCACGCCAAGATGAATGTTTAATCCTGTGATAGAGCAAATAATGAAAAAAAGATTTTTTTATATAATCAGTTTTTTAGTCATCTTTTGTATAGAGGTATTGATAGCTTTGTACGTACGTGATAATTTTGTCCGTCCTTACATTGGAGATGTACTGGTGGTTGTGCTTGTGTATAGTTTTGTCCGTATATTTCTGCCAACGGGGATTCCGAGAATGCCGTTCTATGTATTTCTTTTTGCCTGCTTTATAGAAGTGATGCAATACTTTCAGTTGGTGGAAACCTTAGGGATTACGAACCGGGCGGCAAAAATTATTCTCGGATCTACGTTCGATTGGAAAGACATTGCCTGCTATGCGGTGGGTTGCGTTCTGATTTTCTTGTTCGAGCGTATTTGTCAAAAGAGTTTATAATAACAGGTCTTTTATAAAGAAATAAGAGACT
>ENA-UEOR01001877-UEOR01001877.1-human-gut-metagenome-genome-assembly--contig:-NODE-1877-length-11956-cov-6.409883_pt1 | contig 11956 bp, 3 predicted proteins | sample MGYA00242887_ERZ507890 | MGnify/ENA primary metagenome ERZ507890 (study PRJEB26167, sample SAMN06115431) | human gut metagenome | host: Homo sapiens | place: China:Guizhou | collected 2014-10-21...
GGTTGTTTTGTACTGATAGCACCTTGATTAGCAATATAAGTATTTAACTCATCAATTTGAGATTGCAAACCATTAATTGTATCTTCAATAGTTTTAATCTTATTTACTAATCGAGTACGTTTACCTTTAAGTGTACTAATCGCTTTATTACGAGTTTTATCTTCAAGTTGAGTTTTATAATCTTCAATAACTTTTTGCAGTTCTTCACGTTCTTGTTCAAGAACAGTCTTTTCTACATTTAAGTTATGGAGTTTACTATCAATAGCTTTAAGGGCTTCATCTCGTTGCTTACGAAGATTAGACGCTTCAATATCGAAAGTTTGAATATCAGTATCAACGATAGCTAATTGACGACGATAATAGTCAAGTAAATAATCATCAGTTGATGCCTGAACTTTAAGAACATTGTCGAAAGGATTACCCCAACTTAAACCCATATTACGAGCATGAATATCTCGCATAATAGTAAATTCTCTACGAAGAGCATCTACGACAGGTCGTTTATTAGCACCGTAAACTTCTTCAAGTTGAGCATCTGATAATTTACTTAATTCATCAAAATATTCAACAGCATAATTAAACCCATTAGCAGAACCAATTCTACCCATAATACCAACAAGCAAACCTGAAGCAGGGTCAGTAATAGTTCTATTAACTTTCGGAGTACCATCACTATTCATAACTTGATTACCAGCTTCATCTAAAACTGGAGTTTCAGTTACTTTAATATTCATATCACCGTCAAAATCAGCAATAGCTGCGGCAGTATCTTGAATACCATTTATAATGTTAGTAGCTCGCTTATTTTCAGCTTCTTGTTGAGCTTTACCATTAAGTATTCGTGTAACACCATTACGTCCAGCAGACATTACACCACCACCGATAGCACCCCAAATAAAACTATCCCATGAAGAAGCTTGTTCAACAAGTCTTCCCATACGAGCTAACGGAGTTAAAGCAGCAGTTTCATCTTCAATTCCAAGTTCTTTTTTTGCAGCAATGACACCTTCATTAAGTGCCATATCAACTCGCATCTCTTCAAGACCTTCAGATAAAGCAACAGAAAAGAAATCTTTTGTTTTATGAAGTCCAATACTCGGAATAAGTTTGCGATTAAGTTTAGATGTTTCACTATCTAAAACAAAAGTCTTACCTTTTTGTGCAAGACCTTTTATATTACTTTTTAAACCTTTTTCAATAGAAATACTATTAACTGGAGCTTCTTTAATACCACGAAGCATACTATTAAGTTCGATAGCATTAAATAATACTCCATAAGCCCAAGCATCATTGTAACTTTCAGAAGCATAAACAGATGCAAACTTACGAGCATCATCTTCATTGAAACCTAAATCGATAGCATATTGATATTGTTCATCATAACCACGAACAATTTCTTCCATACTATCGAGATGTGCTCCGTATAAAGTACCAATTATCTGTTGAGTATAAGGATTTTGTAATGCACGACCTGCTTTATTCAATGCAGAACCTAAACGGCCAACACCGTTAATCATTGTTCCTAATTTACCAACAGCTTGTAAAGCTCGCATTTGTCCAATAACAGGAAGCATAGATGCGGCCGCAGAACCTACGGTAGGAAACATACTTGCCCACCAAGTAGCATCACCCATACCACCAGCAAAACCACCTTTTTGAGCTTGTTCTGTTTGATAAATAGGCATTGCTTTACGACCCCAATTCTCAATGTCTTTACCTATTCTTTGCCATTCAGAACCAAGACCTTCGTTGATAGCTTTGTCCCATTTATATTTGGCATTATCATCCCATATTTGACTAATAGCACGATATGTAGTAGGAAAAAAATTAAGAATACTACCAATACCAGTAATAGTACCACCAAGAATAGTAGTTCCTAATTGACCAATAGCATTTTTAGTTAAATACCAACCACTTTGATTTTGTGCTCTATTTTCATTAAGAACACTTAAATCAAGATTAGGATTTACTTGACCTCGACCTAATATGTTTTCGTATTCAGAAATATTAAAAGGTCGAATCGAAGATTGTTTTCTACCACGAGAAAGTTCAGGTTCCGGCATACCACCGGGTAAAACAGGAGTAGCTCCTACTCCCTGAACTGGTGTTTCAGAAGGAGTAAGAGCTTGCGAACCTGTAATAGGAATTTTAATATCTGTTAGATTTGGCATAGTTTAATATCCTATATTAGCATTATTTATTTTATTCATTTGAATAGCCTCAGCTGCTTCTTGCATATCAAGAACAACTCCATATTGAGTTAAAACATATTCTGCAATAGGAGCTAATGCTTCATTTATAGTTTCATAATATTGAATATTATTAGAAGTTATACCTTTAATTGTATAAAGACTATTAGGAATTGTGTTATATCCAAATTCTCCGTAATGAACAGAACCATCAGGATATTTCAATCCACTAATATCTTTTATATAATAACCTTGTGTTGTTCTACCAATCTCAACTTTACGACTATTACCGTCAATACTATTATAGAAAGGTTCGTGAATATTCAAATCATATTCAACTTTACCTAAATCATCAACAGTTCTTTGAAGGTCTGCGATGTTTGCAACAGCAGGACTATTATTAGCACCAGTAGTATTGAAATCAATAAATCCCGAAGCGTATTGAGATTCAATCATTCCAGCACTACGTTGTAAACCTTCACCACCAATTTTAGCATAAGGTTTAATGTTACGGTAATTGTCAAGAATTTGACGAGCAATAGTAGACGGGTCTACTTGTTCAGAGAAAATAATATTACCACGAGCAGCACCAGTTTCATCGAAAAGAGTAATTGCATATTCATTACGGCCTTCACGAGCTGCAATTCCATTAGCAATCGGGCTAACTTCAGTCTTATAAATATCGTAATCAAGACCAAGTTCTTTACCTGAAAGAGGTTTAGAATTTTTAGTAGCGTTACTCTGACGAGTTACACTTGTACCTTTTGAATTAATAGTAGTCGAAGTAGGAAACGCATCAAAATTCATATACTTAGCTAATTGCATTCCGGTAAGACCAGTACCTTCTCCAGATGGAGTTTGAACAACACTAATATTACCAGCACCTTTTTTCCAATTTACCATAGCAGCTGCCATGTAATTTTGTTGGAATCTTGAAGGATTAGCAATAATATCACGAGTCGCTGTAAATTCAAGAGGTGCATCAGCAATAGCTTTACGATAACGATTTGAAACATTATCTGCTGCATTAGACAGAGTAGATTCAAACTCTTCTTTTGTCAGCATATCACCAAGATATTTAGCTCCAGTTGTTACACCATCTTTTCGTACCCAAGTGCTACTATATGTTTCAGGATTATAAAGTTCTTTATAATTTTGATTTATATAATCAACATATTTATCATAACTATCAAGTCTGTTATCAAGAATAATTTTAGCTTCTTCGTTATTAACTCGATACCAACCTATACCACCTTCAATCTTATCTCGATGTTTATTCCAAGTATCAAATACAGAATTAAGTTGAATTTCGTCAGAACGAAGTTTAGCTTGAAGATTATTATAATTACGTTGAGCAGTTTGAACTTGTAAGAGTTTACCTTTAAGATTAGCTGCTGTTTCTTCGTCAAGACCTGCTGAATCAACTAATCTTTCAGCAGTAGAAATATTAAGTGTTTTAACAATATTACCATCTCCCGGATTAAGACCTAAAATTCCAAGTTCATCAGATGTAAATATCTGATTCATAGAATTTGAAAGTTTAGTCATTTGGTCAGTAATTTCATTACGACGATTAATGTTTTCTGCAACACTATTACCAGTAACTTCAAAACCACCTAATGTATCAAGATATGGAGCATATTGTTGAAGAGTTTCAAGTTCTTGTTGCTTACCTTTTGCACGAGCTTTAACATAAGCTGTATAACCGGGATTAGCAATTAAACCAACAGTAGTCTTAATATCTTGATAAGAATATAAACCTGCGGCAGCACCAGCTAAACTTTGAATATTATTGTTAATAAATTGACCAGACAAAACATTTTGTGTAAAAGCTGTTCTATCAAGATTCTCAATATCATCAGTAGCACCAAGTACACCCTTAGCGTAACTTTCAAACATTTTATCTACATAATTCTGTAAACCAGCTTGAATAAGTTCAGGTGGAACTTGAGCTTTATTCTGTAATATATCGAGAACATTAACTCCATATTCTTTATTAACAGTATCTAACAGAGTTTTAACTTCAGCAGGCAATTTAGAATTAACAGTAAACTTACCGTCTTTTGTAGGAGCACCAAGTTCATTTATATTAATACCTAAACCATTAAGAGCAAACATTGTAGGATTACCAGCGAATAAAGGAGCATAATCTTCTAATTCATAATCTCTTAAATGTCCACCAGCAGAACTATCATCTTTTACAAATCGAGTAAGAGCATCTTGATTCTGCCAAATAGTAGTAAGATAATTAGTATAATCAGGATTAGATTTGAGTAATGACATAGCATAACTCATAATCTCTTGTTCTGTAACACCTTCTCTTTCACTACCAGTTTTAACAAAGTGACTTGCTAACTTTTCACCATCAAAACCTGTTGCAACATCCAATCCATACTGACGTATCATATCAGGATTAGTAACAAGATTTTCAAATGATACTTTATCAGCCTTAGCTTTTGAAAGAATATCAAATACGTCTTTTTGATATTTATTTACATCGAACTTTTTACCGATTTGAACTCCATTAAAACCACCGCTTACGACAGTATTAGTTTCTGCATCATAAATAATATCAGAAGATTGTAAACGACTACGAAGTAGGAAAGCATTTTGATTTTGAGTATCCCAATCACTCTTTTTCAAATCTTCCATATACTGCTGTTCCAAAGCATAATCAGCTTGAACAGCTTTAAGACCTTCATTGGTCAGAATATTCTCAGTTTGCTTATAAATATAATCATCTGCTGCAAACCAATTATCTTGTTCTTTAAATTCATTAGCACCTTCAACAATCTTAGCTCTTTCAGAATCAAGAACTTTTTGTCCACGAGAAGTTGCCTTAATTTGACTTAAAGGATTAGCAATTCTATTAATATAAGCTTCACGATTTTGGTAATACTTTTGATTCAAAGCATTTCCAACAGCAGCATATACACTTCCATAATCTTGTAATTGTGGAGTTTTTAATGTATTAGTATCGTATCGACCTATTGCAATTTCTGCCATAATTTTATAATGATTAGTTTGTAAATTAGTTGTAATTCGTATGGCTCCGCCTACTGTGCTCCGCACAGCGGCTCCGCTCCCCGGTGGGGCAGGAGGTTGCACGCCCACTTGTCGCGCGTGTTTGTACCACTATTTGTATCATTACAAATATACAAAAAATCGTGAATATCGGACTATCCTATAAGAGAATAATCCGATATATCACGCACTACATTAAGCTCTTTTACGTCTTGCAAGACCACCACAAGCAAAACCACTTCTCATGTGATTAGTTACTCCACGAGGCCATAATTTCTCGTATAAGCGGGCACTTGCGTAATTATTAACTGCTCCGGCAAGACCTTCAACTCCTTGTAACATTCCTTGTAATCCTTGCGTTCTGACTGCCATTAACTGTTGATTCAAGCCGACAGCTTTGTTATATTCATTAATAGCGTCTTGATACATAATTTGACTATTAACATTTCGAGCATTAACTCGTTCTTGCCTATTCAAATCATATCTTTGACGTTGATAATCTTTCTTAGCTCCATACAATTTATTTCGAGCAAGTTGAGCATTAATTGCAAGATTTGCTACACTATTTCGAGCAGTTTGAACATTACTTGTGTTATCAGTAATATATCGAGCAGCTCTACGTTCTTGTGTGCCAAGTTCTTGTAATTCCTCACTAATATCATAATCTGTACTATATTGAACAGCATCTACTTTATTACCTTTCGGAACATGAAGCGTAGATTCAAATTCAATAGCTTTTCGATTAGCACGAGTATTAAGAGCGTTACCTACAATTCCAAATAGTGAACCAGCAAGATTCATACCAAGTCCAAATTCATTAAATCCGAACTTAAATGCAGAACCACTACCAGCACTTGCAGTAGTTTGAATTGGAGGTAAAGTAGTAAGTTTAGGAGCTGAAACTCCTGTAAGACTATAAGGTGAAGCATATCCACCAAAAGGTCTTTTCTTTCTTACCATTCCACCACAACGCATAACTGGAGCATCATTACGAAGTCCTAAAGCAGTAGCATAAAGTTCTTGAGCTTCAAACAAATCCTCTGTTTTAGCATCAATAGCTTCAGATTCACCACGAGCTTTATTCATTTTATAAACTAATTTTTCAATATTACGAATATTTGTTCCAGTTTGTAATTTGTTAGTTTTACTCTTATCTAATGCAGATAAAGATAATGTAACTCCATCAGCAAGTTGAATGACTTGAGCTTCTTTTTTACCTTTCATATCAGTAAGTTTCTTTGCGTAATCAGCGAAAGTACGATTTGTTCCGGGAACTTTAATTGTATCACTGAATACTTGACCACCTTCAGAAGTTTCACGAACAACTTCACCAGCATACATTCGACCATTTTTAGCGCCGCCGCCTTCAATTTCCGAATCACCATATATGATTCCAGTTTCACCAGTAGCAGGATTATATTGTTCATGAGTTTGACCATAAGCAACAACACTATTAGATGAATTAGGAACTACTTGACCGCCGGTGTTTAACTTTCTACGACCAACCATTCCACCTAATTTAGCATAAAATCCTGTACCTTCGGAGTAATTGCCAAGATTACTTTGTCGAATAGTTGCAACATCATTTTCAACTTTATCTTGCATATTACCCAAAGTCTGCTGACGTTCCATTTCAGCTTGTTCAGCTAAAAGTTCTTGACGACGACGTTCTTCTTGACGCTTTTTCTTACGTCCAGTAAACAGACCAACAATGCCACCAATTAATGCGCCGATACCAGCACCGATAGGGCCAAGCCAAGAACCAGCAGCTGCACCAGTAGCAAGCGCCGCGGTTCCACCAACAGCAGCTCCAATTCCTAATCCAGTTCCAGCTCCACTTAAAGCGCTACCACCTACGATACCTTCGCCATCAGCACTATATTTAGATTCGTCAATATCACTGGCTTGAACTCGCGTACCCCATTGAACACTACCGGGGTCATTAATACTTGTTCCACCCCAATAAAATTTCCTACGAGGAGTTCCAACAAGTCCACCGAATTTAGCAGTAATACCACGAGAAGTTAAAACTTCATTATTGATTTTGTTCTGCATATTTGCATAGATAAGTTTATCATTAGCAATCAACTTATCTACATAGTTCTTAACTGGGATTCCAGTATCATCATTTGTCCCATCATGATAAAGCATATCAATTATACCATTGCCGAAAAATCTATTACCAGAATCACGAGCCATTCCTAAATAATCAGCAGTAGCATCGTGTGTAGAACGAATACCACCGAAATTATATTTTTTACGATTAGTTTTACTCATATCTTCAACATAGTTATCAGGATTATCATCAGTATTAAAATTAGAAAATAATTTATTTCTAATCATATCATAATCATTAGAACTATTAGTTTTAAATATTTCTAATTCAGATTTATCTCTTCTTTTATTACCAGTAGTATATTCTTTAATAATACTATCTGTATTACGTTCATTAGCACCTTTTAACAATTTCTTATATTGTCTAAAACCAGTTCGACCTACTCGATATGCAAGATTAGACATAAGATTAACAATAGGCTGAGGTAAAGTATTGAAATCATCAATACCATATTTCTCAGAATAAATATCACGAACATCATTGTAGGCTTTCGCCATACGACGATTCAATTCAGCATCAATTTGTTTTCTTGTTGCTTTACCTTTTGCTTTAACAGATTTAGTAAAATCAGAAGTATCATTTAACTTAAAACCGGGGCCAATAGTATCATCACCACCTTCATACGAGGGATAAGGATAATAATATTTACCATCTTTTGAACGTGAACGAACAGTTTTAAGTTTATTATTTTCTTTAACACGAACAAATTCTTTATCACCAGTCAATTCGTTATCCCAAATATGTTGAGAATACTCATTAATATAACGAGTAACTTGACGAAGACTATCAGGATTAACTTTATGATTAGACATACCATTAAAAGTTTGAGTAACACGACAAGTGGGCGTGCAACCTCCTGCCCCACCGGGGAGCGAGGCCGAAGGCCGAGCCGCACAAGTTGTTACAAATTATCTTTGATTATTACGATTATCAAGAATCCATTCAGGATTAACATCAATAAGTTCCCAAAGTCTGTCATTATCACTATTATTAAACTTCATTATGCAATAAACATATTGACAAATGAACTTATTAACATCATACCATTTAGCTTTACGTTTTAATGCAGATTCATCTACAACTAAATCAGTAATCATAAAAGGTATTTGTTTGTGTATATCATTAACATTATTAAATCTCCAAAGATTTACTTTATTAACACCAGTTGTACCATTATACCAAATATCATTAAATTTAACAAGTTTATAACCAGTACATTGGTCATCATTATGAACCAATATAGCATTAATAGTTTTCTCAAATTCATTAATAGTAGGTAACAGATTATTAACAATATCAACTCTGTCTTTCCAAGCAATATTATTTAATAACTTATTATAACTATTATTATCATTAAGAATAAATTTAATATATGATTCTTTAATAAGTTGATTACCATTATCATCTTTTAAGAATCGACCATAATTATTTTTAGATATTGCATAAATACCATGTTTATCAAACCAGAATAATCCATTTCGATTGGTAATACCTACAATAGGATTATAGTCATGGAATGAAATCCAAGCATTAGCAATAGGACTAAAACTAATTGTGAATTGTTTATTATCAACATTTTGGACTAAATATAAGATATTAGTATCTTCATTAAATGCCCAAATTCTACCATTATTTTTAAACGGATTAACTACATCTTTTACAAGATTACCGTCAAACCACTTAAGAGCATTGAGCGCAGTCATATTACTTACTTTATCTCCATTGATATTAAAGATACGCCTATGAACTGCATCAATAACAAAATAACCAATAACATTAACATGAGTATCAAAATAACTTTGACAACCTATATAACCACTGGGACTATATGTAACCTCTTGAGGTTCCATATTAAATATATCAGCTGTACCTAAATACGAAGTACCTTCATCAGTATTAGAAAGTGTATCACGAAGTTGCAATAAATGCAAACCGTATGTTTGTTGAATATAAAGATTTTTATTGTCAGTTTTTAATGCGATAATTTCACCTCGATTAAAAGGCATATCTTTATAATCATCACTTCTAAATAATCGCCAATTAAGATTAGCATTTTCAGCATTCTGTAATTGACTACGAATTATACGATAAGGATGGTCTTGAGTTCCGGGAATTTCTTCAAAATAAGTAAATGTTTCAATTCCATTCTCATTGTAAACAGGAGAATAACCTTTACCAACACTACTATTTATGAAATTATCAACTTGATAACTCAATTGATAAAATTCGCGTAATTCATTACCACGTTTATCGTGATATTTGAAAGACTTATCAACGTTATTAACACTAAATCGAGCAAGAATATTAAATTTACTTTCAAGAGGAACAGTAAATATCCAACGATAAACAGTAGCATTACTATCTAATTCTTTTGCTTGAGCATCACCATAACGATAATCAGATGATGGAGCAGTAGCTCGAAGTGTTATATATCCAATAAATGTATCACCAACTAATGAAGTTATTATTTCAGAAGAACCTTTAATATTAATTACATTAGATGCAATTTGAAGTTTCTGATTATTAACATCAGAATAAAGTGTTTCAGAATTATTAATTAAATCGGCAATATATCCTCTTGCCCATTCTTCATTATCTGTACCTTTATTAAATCCATCAAAACCTTTTTCAATACGATAATAACTATCGCCAGCGATATTGTTTTGAGAACTAATATTAGCATTGATATATTCAAGTGAAACATCTTTAGTTGCACGAGAAGTATCAATTGTAAGACTATTAATGTCAGCATCTAAAAACCGAGTTCCAGATTCATTAGGATTATCATTAAATCCATCAAAATCTTCACCTTTCCATTTAGCTGGAAATACTTTTATATCATCATCAAGTTCTTCATTTTTAACAAATTTAAGAACATCAGTTTCAAAGTATAGAGGTTTAAGTTTACCTCGAATACTATTTATCTTATTATAGAGATATTCAAATGTATAAAATCTTGCATTATCTCCACCAAAAGGATTTTTGTATGTTTGATTCTTACCGAAATTGTTAGTTTCAGTATCTCGCATTGCGAAACCTTGTGTAACAATTCGAGAGTTATTAATATTATGTTCAACAAAGAAATAAACTATCGAACTAATATATTTATTCATTAAGTCTGTTTTACCAGCAAGATTAGCTTTAATATTGATATTAGGACTTAATGTGTAAGTGGGATTCCATTCAGAAGAAGTAGAATATAATTGAGTTAACCAATTAAATGTCGGAGCAGTTGAACCATCAACTTTGTCACTTAATCGAGCTTCAATTAAAATATATTTAGTTTCTTTTGCATCAAGATTAATTACGAAATTAGTTTTTGTATTAATAGTATTACCAATAAATACAGATTTACTATCTGATGCTAAAAGATTAGATTCAGAAATTTCATAGTATCCAGTTTCAACTTCAGATTCTTCTGAATCAATCTGTTTAACTACTGATGTAGCATCATAAACTTTTGTAGTTAAATTTATACCAGCAGGTATTAAACTATCTCCAGCAAATGTAGGACTACATTCAACACCGATTAATTGACTGTCAGTGCTCTCACTTGTTATCTCCAATACTACAACTTGATAATCAGAAGGATTAACTCCACCTTCAGAATCTTCAGTTGTATAAGGTAATGGAAGACTTGGTAATTTAAGTTTACCTTTCGTTAAAGAACGACCTTTCGCTTTAACAGTTGCGTGTCCAGTTGAAACTCCATATAAAGTGAAATAACGATTGCGAGCTATTGTAGGTTTTTCACTACCAACACCAGTTTTAGCAATTTCATCTATTTGTTCAGCATCACCAATATCAGGCAAACTTTTCCAACTCGTACTTATAATCTTACTAATACTTTCAGATTTATAAGGAATTTTATGAGCATTTCGATTGGTAGAACCTACGGGATAAGCTTCAATATCATAATTATTAGCTTTCCAAGGAATATGATGTATATTTACAAGGTCACCTTTATAATCATAATATCCAGCATAAAGAACATAAACTTCACCACTTTTGAAATAACGTCGAGTACTATTAATATAAGAAGAACTTGGATTCCAACTTAATTGAACATCAAGATTGTTCTCTGTAAATTCTTTAAGTTCACTATCAAGTTTACTATAATCAAGAGTTTTTACATTACCTCGAATAAGTCTATTATTGAAATTAACAAGAGTATTATCTCGAATATATGATATATTTTTAATAAAAATATCATCAAGACTTATAGTAGATAAATATGAAACATCACTTACAATATGAGTAGTACTTACACCATTAATTGAAATATCATTAGTTTCATATGATAATTGAGCTTCGTCAGTAATATAAACAATAGCAAACCTACAATGTTTATATTTAATACCACTATTTCTAAAACTAATAGTAATATTTTTATTGATTTCGATACCTAACGCATAATCTTCTTCATAATTACCACAAACAATAAGTGATGTACTCAAAGGAGAATAGTTTGTATAAGTACCATCATCAAGACGATATTTGCTTTTTTGCCAAGTCCCTTTCCCTGAAACAATTTCCGGTATTTTTTTAGTTTTTTCTTTGGAACCTGAATTTTTAATTTAACATTTGTTGAACCATATAGTCTGTTATCACTTGTTGTCCATTTCCG
>ENA-UEOR01001878-UEOR01001878.1-human-gut-metagenome-genome-assembly--contig:-NODE-1878-length-11955-cov-5.857215_pt1 | contig 11955 bp, 14 predicted proteins | sample MGYA00242887_ERZ507890 | MGnify/ENA primary metagenome ERZ507890 (study PRJEB26167, sample SAMN06115431) | human gut metagenome | host: Homo sapiens | place: China:Guizhou | collected 2014-10-21...
TTTTTCTCCGATCGTGACTCCTAATGTTCCTGGCATACTATACACCTCCTCTTGATTTTCGTGTTGCTCTTGTACTTAATTCTGTATCCATGTAAGGGGCGATTACTCTTGTAACCTCTCGACCATCTATAATCAGTGGCACTTCTATTCGCTCTGGACCGGTATAAACTATTGACTCTGATCCATTAGCTGAATCCGTTTGCACAACTGGCTGCATCCTTGTTGTGATCGTCTGCATCTGCAGGTTAATCGCATCCTGCATCCTTGACTGAATATCTTGAACGTTCAACTTCGCTTTCGCAAATTTCTGTGCCATGTTCTGAGAAATCGTTCCCATTTGTTTATACAGATTTGGAGCTTCTTTTTCATGTCCTTTGATTGCTCCCTGAATATCACGGGAACCAATCTTTGCAAATTCTCGAGATGGAGAATGAATCTTAAGTGTCTTTTTGGCTGTCTTAATAATATTCTGGCAGATTTTCTTCATGGATTTGCTGAGGTTTCTGGTTTCGCTTTCCATACCTGCAGTTAATCCCTTTGCAATATTAACTCCTGCCTGTTTCATCTCTTTCTGCAGATCATCTGTGACTGTTTTCATTTCAGATTCATAATTTGCTTGAAGTTTTGCAAGATCATCTCCAAAGAAGTTTTCAGAAAATGTTTTGGACATGCTCTGTTGCTGATTCCACTTATTAATGTAAGCCTGCTGTTCAGCTTCTGACATATGCTGAAACCATGCCATATAAGCATTTCCTGCATCAATATCCATTCCGAGAATCTTTTCCATCATAGACTCAGGAATCTTGTTTTCTAGCAACTTCAAGTTCTTCTGATACTTTTCAATATCCATGATATTCTGATCAAGGTTATAGATATTTCCCCAAGATTGCTGTTTATCAGTTAAACTGTCCATCTTGCTCTTGATGTTGTTATACGCTTCCTGGTATTCATCTGACAGATCCTGTAACTTTTCCTGTGCAATCTTATTTAATCGATCAGCTTCTTTCTCAAATGCATCATTGTATGCTGCTGCCGTTTTTTCTCCCGCAATTTTTAATTGCTTTTCTTCTGCAGCATTCTGCTTCTTTAACTTTTTCAGCTGTTTTTTTAATTTTGCTTTTTCCTTTTTATTTTTTGTCTTACTGATCTTATCTTGGAGATTTTTCTCTGCTGTATCGTGCTTCGAAGAAACTTTACTTGTCTGCTGATCAATGATTTCTTGTACAGTTTCTGATGATCTTGACTTTGCTGTGTTGAGTGCTTCGGATATTCCAGAAACAAGGTTGTTTCCAATATCGGAATAATTCCCTTTCTTGGAAGCACTCTTAGCTGCAGATAACGCTTCATTTACAGATAGCTTCATTTCTGCATTGAGTTCTGTCTGTCCTTCTCTGACACCCTTTGCTACACCTTTTGGAATATTCTTACCAATCGCATCTTTATATACACGAGATGGAGAATGGATTCCTAAGGCTGTTGCTGTAGCTTCTACCGATGCGTTAGCCATCTCTCCAGAAGCATCTTCCACATCTTTCGTATGCTTTCGGATACCTGCTGCCATTCCTAACGGCATCCATTTTCCTACGTCACTATCCATGACACGGGATGGTGAATGAATCTTACCTTCTGCTTTTGCGGCTGCAACTGCTGCTCTTACTGTTTCTCTTGCGGCTGCTGATACAGCATCAGAGTTTGATCTGATACCAGATGCTAATCCAAGAGATAAATTACCACCAACAGATACAAAAGAAGATTTCTGTGCACTTGCTCCGGAAGAACCTGCTTTAGCTACTTTTGCTCCGGCAGATTTTGCAGTTCCAGATTTTGCTGTGATTCCTTTAGAAAATTCCGATGTCATCTTTTCGCCGGCGGATTTTGCTTTTCCTGAACCAGAAGCAAGCCCTGTTGCGGTTGTTTTACTGATTTTATCTGCGATTGTTTTTGCTTTTCCGGATCCTTTTGAAAAAGAAGATAAATAACTATTAAACGATTGAACTCCAGCACTTGAATTATTTGTAGCAGTAATCTTACTTGCTTTTTTGATTGCTGTGCTATTTTTCTTAACTGTAGTAGCTGCTTTTCCTGTTTTGGTTGCAATAGCATCAAACGAGCTTGCTGCAGCTGAATTATCTACCTTGCCGATTTTTAAACTATTTTTTATCTTTGTTGCCTGGCTTTTTGTCTTTTGTGCTGTACTATCAATAGCTTTTGTAAGACCAAATGCATTCTGATCTCCAGATAAGTCTATCTTTGTTAGTTCTTTGATTGCATCTTGAACCAGCGTCTTTCCTTGTGCAACTTTCGTTGCAAGTTCTGTTGGAATCTTAGATCCATCAATTCCTGCTTTTGTTATTGCTTCCTGGAAAGAAATCACACGACTCAATGCGGCCGCTGCTTCCTTTGGCTTTCCACTACCAGATGTGATTGCATTTGCTAAATAGTCCGGTACTTGTACACCGCCTTGCTGTGCTTTAGTTTTCAGATCCTCGAATGTAACAAGATTTTTTACTGCCTGCACAGACGTAGGAACCGCATATTGTCCAGAACTAATTCCCTGTGCTACACTATCAGGAACTTTAACACCTGCATCCTTTGCTTTTTGAATCAGATCAGTCCAATTGATTGCATTCTGCATCTGTTTTGCAGCACTCTTAAATGATATGGATCCATCAGAAATTCCTTTTGACAGATACTGTGGAATTTTCATTCCCTGTTCTTGCATCTTGGCCAACTGGTCTGAATTAACCAGATTGTCTAATTTGATCAGACTCTTTAATTCTTTTCCAGAGGTTGGATTTGCGTAAACACCCTGTTTAATTCCCTCTCCAACAGACTTCGGAATATCACTTGCTTTAATCTTTGCTTGTTTGGCCAGATCATCTAAGGATTTCAGATACTCTGTATAATTTGTCTGAGCTGTATATTTGTCTGTATATGTAGTCAATTCTTTTTGTGCCGCATTTAAATTTTTACCACTTTGCTCAACTGCCTTATTGGCTGTCATCATTGCATCATAGTATTTTGTCAGATCATTAGAAGCTTTCTTATATTCATCACTACTTGTTGTTATCTTTCCCTGATTTACCTTTGCGGTAACCTGATTCATTTTTTCAACAGCAGCATTATATTTGTTTGTTGCTTCTGTCTTTTTCTTGACGGCTTTTTCATTTTCAATGTCAGCTTTGGCCACTTTAGATGCTGCACTTTCCATCCCTTGCTGATAAGCCTTAGCCATTGCCTGTTCTTTTAGCGCTGCAATATTCTTTTTGATCGCAGAAGTGGACTTATTCAGCTTATCTGCTTCTTTGTCATATTCAAGATTCAATCCTGGCAATAACTCATTTAATTGTTTAACTACACTTACAATCTGTGCTTTTGTTCCAGCACTTTTATGCTCAACATTCATCAGTTTTGTTAATCTCTGATACAGCTGATCTGCCTGAACACCATTTGCACGTGTGGAATCTACATTTTTCTGATTTTCTTTATGTAAGGTCTTGATCGATGCCGCCATCTCTTCTTGTTTCTTTTTCAACTTTGTGCAAGAAGAATAGTATCGATTTGCTTCTGTAACTGCTTTTTTCTGTGTCAAAGCATATGCTGCGACTCCTGCTGCTAATGCTCCAACCGCAACAACTCCAATTCCAACCGGGCCACCTAAAGCTGTGCAAACTGTTTTGAAGGCTGCTGTTGCAGTTGTAGCTGAGATTGTCTTTCCGGTAAATAACTGGATTGCTGTTCCTAATATCTGAACGCCTGTACTTGCACCTTCTGTAGCTGCAGATACGGTTCTAAACGCAGTTACTACTGTTGTTACTGCTTTGTATCCTTTAAAAACTGTAAGTAAGCTAGTAGCAACAGGTAAAGCTACTTCCATGTTATTGCCAACAAGTTTCGCAGCTGCTCCTAATACCTTTAATCCACCTCCACCAACTGCTTTTGCTACTGTTCCAAGATTTTCAACAGTATTTATGGCTTCTTTTGGAATAATCTCTTTTATTCCACCCTTTTTCAACTTATTAGATAGAGTTCTTAACTGTTTTGTCCCAACACCAACGGCTTTTGTTAAAGGTGTCTTAATATCTTCATAGATACCAATTCCCACCGCTTCTGCTGCCGACCCAAGATCATACAATGCTCCTTGCAGATTATTGTTCATGATATCTGCCTGTTTCTTGGCTGCGCCAGAAGAATTATCAATTGCCTTTTGCAGTTTATTGAAATCGGAATCAGATGCATTAACGATTGCCAACAGACCAGACATTGCTTCCTGTCCTGCAATAGCTGCAGCATACTGGGATTTCTGGCTGTCTGTTAATCCAGAGAACTTTTCTCTTAATTCCGCCATCGTCTGTCTCATTGGCTTCATGGATCCATCAGCTTTTGTTGTGCTGATACCCAAAGCACTCAATGCTGCTGCTGCATCTTTTGGCGGTTTTACAAGTCGTGTCAGGATAGATCTTAACTCTGTACCTGCCTGTGATCCCTTGATTCCGGCATTTGCCATCAGTCCAATTGCTGTAGCTGTATCTTCGATACTATATTTCATGGATCCGGCCAATGGTGCAACATACTTAAAGGTTTCTCCCATCATCGCAACATTGGTGTTAGAACTACTCGATGCTTTCGCTAGTACGTCTGCAAAATGTCCAGAATCCTTTGCTTTCAATCCGAAAGCGGTCATTGAATCTGTTACAATGTCGGATACTGTTCCAAGGTCTTCTCCGGAAGCTGCAGCTAAGTTCATAACACCAGCTAAACCAGACACCATCTGATTTGTCTTCCAACCAGCCATCGCCATGTATTTTAGTGCTGTTGCTGATTCTGTCGCAGAGAATTTTGTCGTAGCACCCATCTCTTTTGCTTTGTTTGATAATCTTTCTAGATCTTTTCCAGATGCTCCAGAGATCGCTTGAACCTCGCTCATTCCTGCTTCAAAGGATTTTCCTACATCAATCGTTTTCTTAGCTGCAGCAACAGAAGCAACGCCGATCGCAACCGCTGACTTTTTAACAAGGCCTGCCATTTTTGAGCATGCACTCTCTGTACTTGATACAGATTTCTGATTTGACTGCTCCCAAGACTCTTTTGCCTTATCAGAACTCTGTTTTGCTGCATCTCCTACTTTTTTCTGAGACTGCTGCATTTTTGTTGATGCTGATTCAGTTCCTTTCGCTGCCGTGTCTGCTCCTTGTTTTGCAGCTTGTCCGGCTTTTGATGCTGAATCCTTTGCGCTCTTCTCTACTTGCTTTCCTGCCTTTTCTGCTTCTTTTGCTACTTTATCAACACTTTTTTCTACTTGATCTGCTGCCTTGTCAATCTCTTGTCCTGCGCTTTTAGAAGATGATTCAACTTCCTTTTTTAATTCGTTTAATCCTTTTTCTGCGCCTGAATTATCTAATTTTGTTTCTATTGTAACTGTTCCGTCTGCCATGTATACACCTCACCAAATAACTAAAAATCTAAAAATTTCTAAGCTATTTGACGCCTTGGGTGCTCAACCACGCAGATCCAAGCCAACGCCTATTCGCTTCTTCTGACTACTTTCTCGGATTAGCCACATTCCGTTATAGTTTTACGCCTTCTCGGGCAATTTGGGTATAATAAAAGCACCTAGGTTATCCTAGATGCTCCTTTTAATTATTTAATTTTATAAATTTAACAATTGCTTTTTCTTCGCATTAAATTCTTCCTCTGTTAATATTCCTTCTTTCTTTAAATCTGCTAATTTTCTTATCTCATCTGCAATCGATGTAACTTTTTCTGGTTCTGGGGAAACTTTTGAAATCTTCGGATATTTTTTGAGCTCCATTGACAGCTCATCCATAATAGTCTTTAAATTCTTATTATTCTTTCCCATGTCAACAACGCTTCCAAATACTCCTGTTTTAGATGCAGACGTCACTTCTACAATGCTTTCTCCATCTTCTGCCGCTTTAACCGTTACTGTCACATTTTCTCCCCATGAAAATGCACTGATACCAGCTTTTAAATAAACCGTTTTTAGCAATTCATCTACAGAATCTACTTTCATCCCGTATATATACTGAGATGATTTTTTTAATGCTTCAAAAACATCTTCTACGCTGTAAGGGATCTTCACTGATGAATTATGATCTGCTACTCCCATATCTTTTTCCTCCCGAATATTTTTCTTTAATTATACAATATTAAGAAAATACTCGCAACAAAAGAACGCCTGTCTCCAGACGCTCTTATTATCAACTATTTCATTTCTGCTTTTGCAGCTTTTAATCCCTGCATGTATCCAAAGCGAAATCCGTTACATATCAGATCATACATATCCCGACTTGCATTTTTAATATCCATTATATTCTCTGCACATAAATCATATCGAATATTTATAACACCAACAGATGTTTCAATTAACTTCATCGTATTCTTTACTCTTGCCATAACTAAGCCACCTCCTGATAAACAACTTTACATTTGTTAATCTTTCCATTGGATAACTGATATTCAATCATGGTAGGGTATCCATTAGTTTCTAGCCATTCTTTTATTTTTCGGAATACGCTGTCCTTATACTGAATTGTAACACCATCATGCCCATTTCTACTGTACGCTGTTTTTACAATTTCATCTTCTGTTACATCCAATTTCTGAATAATTCCACTAACAGCCTTGTCATGTGGTTTCCCATTATTGGACATAATTCCTAACTCTTTAGCAATTCTCGTGCAATCCCATAAAACAGGAATTTCTGAAATCAAAGGTATATTGATTGGATATCCATTATCAGAATAAATCCGCACAACTTCTGCCGCTATGTACTTAGAGTCTACGCCTGCATCATGCAGTGCGCTTTTTACATTCTTAACCATTTGATTTACAGATGGTAGTTTTTCTCTTTTCTTAACACTTTCTTTCCGGATGATTCCATACTGAATCACATCTTCCATATCATGAAACCGATCGATATATTTTGCTGTAAACTCTGTTCCTTTTACTCCTGTAAGCTTATGTGCGATAAATTCACAGCCTTTCTTTGTAACATCAAAACAAGGACGAATTTCTCCTTTCCCATCCCTATATGTACTTGCTCTGAAAAATTCAACGGGCTCAATTTTGAGCTGGTTGAGTTCCTCGTTGTATTTTGTAATATCTCTCAACAAATTCTTATGCTGTTTTTCTACCATATCTGCGACTTCTAAACTACTAATTGTCTGTTCTGTCATTTTTAAATTATTCATTTTGTTGCCTTTCTTCCATAAATTGGATATTGATTTTTACACCAAAATGAAGTATCATTATAAGGATGATACCTTTTTGGTGTTGTCTCTAAGGAATAGCTATACCCGCCAAAGTATTCAGCTATTCCTTTTTTCTGTTGTTAAATCTTTTTCTATGAGATTTAATAAATACTGCTTTACTGTCTCTCCTTTAGATGCCGCTCTAATTTTTACTTTCCTATGAAGGTCTTCTTCAATTAAAATTGATAAATTTCGCATATTTTTCTCCTTTCTGCTACGCTTTCGCGTAACTTCTGAAATTATATTATCACGCTTTTTCGTACTTGTCAATACGTTTTTTCATGTTTACAAATACGCTTTTTCGTGTTTTAATTATAATATAAAAGGAGGTGATACCATGGCATTTGGAAAAGAGTTATATAATATTTTAAAAAAGAAAAATATGACTGTAAAAGAATTATCCAAGCTAACAGATATTCCAGCTACAACTCTCTATTCATTAATCAACCGAGATACCAATACTCTTAATCTAAACTATGTGAATCGCATATGCAACATATTAGGTCCATCTTATACAAATGAATTACTTTCGGCAGCCAACCTCACATCTTTTATAGATTTTAATACTAAAGCTAAAGGTGTTGCTAATGCTCTAAAACCATCATCTAAACCAAAACTAAGTTATCAAAATATTCTTTCAGAAGAAGAGAACTTAATTCGCCATTACCGCGGTTTAAATTCAAAAGGGAAAGAATTATTATATCGCTATTCAAAAGATCTTTTTGAACTTTCGCGATACAAGCAACAAAAGAAGTAATTATGTAGAGAACTGTATTAGCAGCTCTCTACTATCTTTATATCTCTTGTACTTCACTTTATCACGTCTGATATTTTTGTCAAATTTCTTATCATTTTCGATTATTTTGGATTTATGCATATTCCATAATTCAATCCAATTTTTAACCTTATTTTTGCATCACATATTGTGATGCATTTTTCGTTCCAAAATTTGTAATTTTTACGTATTTTTTGTGCATATTGCGAAAATATCATTTTTTTACAATATCCCTGACAGATCACCACCATTTAGCAGTATCTGCGTTATCTCATCCTGTCTCTTCTTCTCTTCTTTACTTATATCATCCGGAAGTGCATAGATCTTTTGCATTTCTCGTATCCTTTTTCTCTGTTCTTTGTCAAAATTCTTTAACTCTGCTCCACGATATCCGATGATCTCACAGATTTTACAATCATCATGCAAGGCACTGAATAATGACATAAACTTCCACCAATGCAAAAAATCAACCTCGAACAGATCAATCTTATAATCCTGCATAAACCCTGCATTGATATAATCAAAATCATATTCAAAGCTGATCACTTTTTTCTTTGTTTTCGCCTTTGTTTGTTCGTCTTCCTTACCACAGGAATAAAACCACAGCATCTTTTCCATTGCTTCTTCCAGATCATCAGGAATATTATCTTCGTAAAAAAGTTTTAGTGCATCATAATATTTTGCATTTGCGATCGCATCTTTTTCTTCAATATCGATCTCTTTCATCATTTCTTCTGCAAACATCTTTTGGCCATCGGTAACTTCTTTTCCAAAAATAATCCCTTCAACATTCATGATCGTTCGGAAATCAGCATCGATCTTATATGTTTCACTCCCGATATCTACTGACACCGGGAGTTCTCTTCTGATCATTCAGCTCCAATCATCTTGTGCAAATCGTTGACTCTCTTTGTATGACCAGCTAACTGTGAATCTCTGATAGAATAAAGCTTCTTAATTGCTTTCGTTCTTTCTGTCAGATCATGTTTTGATGTAAAGATTTCATCAGCGGTGCCATTTCCAAATACCTCGTCAAAAAACTCACTAATGATTTCTGACTCATACGCCACGCCCTCTGCCTTAATTTTTCCATCTTCTGCATTCTTCTCCTCGTACTCACCAAGTTTCTTCCACATTTCCTTTCCTGCATCACTAAATTTTTTCATCATGTCCGCATCCAGGAAATTAAATGCGAGCTTCTTTCCATTCCAAATAAACATATATCTTACTCCTTAATTCTAATTTCAAGCTTCGCTTTCGTTTACTCCGTTGCTGAATCCGGTGTAAATGTCTTTGTCTTTGTATCAAATTTACCCATAACAGGATCTCCTTTGTCGTGAAGTGTTCCCTCAACCTGTAATTCTCCGTCATTATCAGAGAAACTTGAAATTTCAGCAGCTACGGTAAACATACGTGCTTTGAATACTGTCCCAGTAGTATCTCCCTCTACTTTTTCATCCAGATCAACGCGAACAAATTCACGTTCTGCATCCGCTCCTGTTTTTCTCTCTTTACCAATGCTGACTAGATCTTTAATGACCTTTTCACTTGGAATCTGATCGGCTGTAAATCCGTGCTCACCTTCATAGCTTGTAATGCTTGATGTGGATGATTTATCATTGATATATTTTTTACTTGTTGTCTGTGCTCCTGGATCTTCATTTAACTCTGTAAAACCAGTTCCCATAAGTTCGAAGTTTTCTCCTACTTTTAAGTAAGAAGCTTCCTGATAACGCTGTTTTACTGTTTTACTTGCTGTTTCTGCCATTTTATATTCCTCCTAATTTCTGATAATAAATTAACTGACACTGAATCTGGTATTGCGCTTTTGTTGCATCTGCGTTAAACACGTAGCCATTTGTCAGTGCCTGTATTTTAATTGCTCTTTTTCCTTTATCCATTTCCGGAAGTTCGTTATTGATCGTACATCGTTCCAACCAGTCTGAGAAATCTTCGTAAAACTCCGCCACATCGATATTCTCTGCAACATCTGCCCCGAAGTACTCTCTACTTGCCAAGACAAAATTAAAACGGCGTTCTGTGTCGCCGTTAATATATCGCTTTTTAATTGGCTGTGATGTTACCGATGCTTCGATCGCATAACTTTTTGTATCCTCCGGAAGATGTTCCACGCCCACCAGATCATCAAATGTAGACAATCCTGGATAGTCCTGGATAAATGCTCTCACACTTGCAATCACACTCATTCTGCTTTACCTCCTACAAAATCTGCAACAGACTGGACGATCTGATCTCCATTGTCTGCCCAACATCTTTGATCCCATTCTTTTCCACGGAGTCCTTTTCCGCCATTTTCATGGTACTGTTTCTGTGCATATGGAGTTACAAACTTGATTGAGTCCACGTTCTCTATTGCGGTATCTTTTAATACTCCGGTCAAGAACGGAACGTATGGATCCATCTTTCTTCGGAACTCTCCGGTAAAAAATCTTTGTGCAGGTCCACCAACTTGAAGACCTCTTGTCTTTAAGATCTGATCTGGCGAAAGTTCGACTTTAACTTGTGTTCCCATTTAAGCACCTCCGATTCTCCAATGTGGCAAACTTCCTCTCCGGTTATCCGAAAACGATAATACTTTTCCTGTGTACTGCTGTTTTAAAAACTCTGATTCTTTTTCAAAATCTTCTAACAATCCTTTTCCAAACAGATCCCCGTTGTTGATCGTCCAATACTTTTCTGCTTCTTCGGCAGATAATCCCCGATACTTGTCCGCATCGATATATTCTCTCCCTTCTGTATCTGCAGATAACGGGATACGGATCTGATACAAATCGGCAGAACTGAGTCCTTGATCGGTAACAGTTGTCTGCTGCTTTGTGTAAAAATTAACACCTTTGATCTGAGTCTTTAAATAGATCTTTCGTGCTGTCTTTTTATCAACTCCGCGATTGTTATAAATCGTCAGATCTGCATTTGTCATCATATGGCCCACACCCCCTGTACAAGAGTCCTGTATGCGCAAGATAAGGATATGCTGCTTTCTTACAACGATGCTCTACTGTTCCTGTTGCTTTGCTCTGACTCGTCACAAAGCTTACACTGTATCCATCGTTGTTCTCACTTGCGATCTCCCTTCCTGCATCATCTTTTCTCATTCTATCCTGATACATTACATCTGCCACTGCACATGTGGCCAAGCTTACTTCTTCTGGAATCTCTGTCATATCATCGACTCTGGAAAATGTAAGAAACTTCACAAAGATACTCGCCTTTAAGACCATACTAGGGAAAGCTTTCTCCGGTATGATCTCGCCATGAAATGTATTTTCATAAAAATCCCTGTCTGCATATTCCACCATACCGGATCACCGCCTACCCTCTGGAAATGATTCTTGCGATTGGAATTGCTTTGTGATCGATCACTTTCTTATCGGAATTTGTTTTTCCGTTATCAACCAGTGTCCAGTTAGATCCATCAGCAAGTTCTGTATCTGTTGGGGATTTTGCAGCCATAGATTTTCTAGTAAATGAAATGCCGTATGGTGCAAATACTTTTCTCTGTCTCATATACAGAGTATCTTCTCCGCCATGTGTTTTTGGATCACGATACATTTCATATGGTACTTTGGCACCAATGTCTTCATAATCAAAAGCTCCGTCACCTAGCACATAAGTTGTATATTTTGTGTAAGCTTCCTGTGCTGCAACATAACCAGACTCTCCTTTTGTTCCACTTTCTTCTACTGCAGCAACTTCTTCTGTTGGCATAGAATCATCGATCAGAACTAAGCGGCCATTCCATGTTGCAAGAGTTAAGTCTCTTTCAACTCCATTTGCATCTGTCTGTGTCATATATTTTAACAGTTTCAGATTCCAACAATCTTATATCCATTGCCTCCTACCGCCTTCACCTCGCTTCCGATTTTCACTCTGTTTGAGGTTCTT
>ENA-UEOR01001881-UEOR01001881.1-human-gut-metagenome-genome-assembly--contig:-NODE-1881-length-11942-cov-20.933839_pt1 | contig 11942 bp, 10 predicted proteins | sample MGYA00242887_ERZ507890 | MGnify/ENA primary metagenome ERZ507890 (study PRJEB26167, sample SAMN06115431) | human gut metagenome | host: Homo sapiens | place: China:Guizhou | collected 2014-10-21...
GGACTGCATATAAATGGTGCCGTCAAGTGTCTCAACACCTGCGCAGTACATTGGGAGTGGATTCTGTCCACCAAGAATCTTGCTGGTATATTCTTTATCATCTTTAACCTTAATAGATCCATCTGCCAATCCGTTCATAACGGTGCTGTTGTTTACGAAATCGTCATCATCTACAACGATATCTTTCATAATGTCGTCGTCTGTTGTCATCTTTAACATAATATCTTTTACAAGATTTGCGTTATCTGTTCCCTGAGCTGCACAGATCCATGTACCACCCCAGAAGAAGCCCTGCGGTCCCTGAGCTGCGCCCCATCCGCCGTTGTATCCGATAGATCCTTCTGTATCAGCTGCCATAGAGAAGTTTACTAACCATGCAGGTCCAAAGTAGCAGAATACTTTACCCTGTGGATAGAAGCCTTTTGACCAGTCATCTGACCAGAGATCACAAGTACCTGTCTCGCCAGCATCTACCTGAGCCTTAGAATCGTCTACCCATTTCATAATGTTGTCATCGATATTAATCTTATTTCCGTCTACCCACTTAGATGTTACATTGTTGGAGTATACACGGTATGTATCGTTTGCGGAAGCAGTCATCTTGTAACCTGCATCCTTCATCTTCTTTGCAGTATCGTTATATGTATCCCAATCCTTTACATATTCCTGAACCTTATCTGGATCGTCTGTTCCGAGAACTTCTTTGGCTGCATCTCTGTTATAGAAAAGAACACCTGGGCAGCCCTGCCATGAAAGGCCTTTTAAAACGCCCTTGGAATCGGTAACGATATCCTTTGTGTACTGATACTGTTTTGACAGATCGCTGTCTGTAATTCCCAGATCCTTAATTGGCATCGTATAATCGGTATCTACATACTTCAATGCGTAATCTGCTTCTACCAGGAATAAGTCAATCTTATCATCTGCTGGAGCATCTGCCTGATTTAATAAGGTAGCATCCAGATTGTTCTGGTACGCATTGTCATCGTTTGGTGTAATGTTCCAGACAACATCAACATCACCGATCTTTCCATGTGTTGCATCAACTTCCTGATAATCCGGATAGTGAGCTGTGATACGGCTCTTGAACTCCTCGTTCCAGCAATAAATGTTTAAAACCTTTCCGGTATCTTCTGCCGGAGCAGTTACTTCAGAACTGGTATCTGCCTTTGAAGTATCCGGTGTTGTTGCATTGTCGCTGCTCCCTTTACTTCCGCAGCCAGCAAACATTGTTGCTACCATTGTTGCGCACAGCAGTGCACTTACGACTTTCTTTTTCATATAAAACCCTCCTTAATATTTGTTGACCTGTTGGTCAGTTTGTTTTGAAGAAATCTGCCGGCTTTATTCTTTCGGCTGAATTGCACCTACGGACTGTCCCGGTACTAAACTTCCTTCTATAACGACTCTCTCGACGAGAGTTGTTCTCGGTTTCTCAATGGTTCCGACGAGCCTTATTGCAGCTTCGCTTCCAATTATTTCTGTATTCTGGCGAATTGTTGTAAGTTTTGGATATAAAAGCTGCGAGATCATCGTACCGTCATATCCGGCTACCGAAATGTCTCTCGGAATTCGAAGTCCCATTTCAATAATGACATTTCTACCTCCTATTAAAGAAGTATCATCCGGATAAATGATACAGGTTGGCGGATCTTCCAGATTCAACAGTTCCTTTGTCTGTTTTGCAGATCCTTTTGTCTCAAGATAATCAGCTGAGCGGACATATGTATCGGGAATTTCAAGCCCCAGTTCATCAATTGTCCGATAAAAACTTGCGAGCCGGTCCCTTGTAACACTGGACCCTTCCTGTCCATGAATATATGCAATTTTTCTGTGTCCCTGACTGTATATGTACTTTACTAAATCTTCCATACCCTGTATATTGTTGGAAGTAACTGCGGTGCAGTTATGATGTACATAATCAATCGTAACTACAGGTATTTCACTGTTCATCAGCTCGATCACATCCGGGTCATCAAAATTGGCACATACAATTACGACCCCCTCAAAATTCCGGTACCGGCAATGTTCATAATAGGACATCTTCCGGTTTTCAAAGCAGGTATTGATAAATGTAATATCATATCCTAACTTTTCTGCCTGAATCTTAAGTCCGTTCAGTACACCGGAGAAATATTCATGGGTCAGACCTCTTCCGGCTTCCTCCTCGAAGAGTACCCCGATATTATATGAACGGTTCGTCTTAAGTGCTCTGGCCGCTGCATTCGGAAAATATCCAAGTGTCTGCGCCGTTTGCTTTACCCGGTTTTTTGTCTCTTCGCTGATATCTTTATGATCATTCAGTGCTTTGCTTACGGTCGCAGTAGAAACACCACATCGTTCAGCAATTGTTTTTAAAGATACCATATCATTCCTCCAATGTTTCGGGAAATTTTCTTAATCGTTTTCGTAGCTTTAATATACCCCCATATGCCGGTAAATGCAATACTTTTTTGTCATTTCGTCAATTTAAACACTTTATTCTTGACTGTTTTATGCATATTGTATGTGTATTTTGTGTCCGTGCATGTGCACGCTATTTTATTCTTATACGTTTACGCAATTTTTGGGTTTTTTAATGTTGCGCACGCATTTGTTGCTTTCTTATATTTTTTGTTTTCGTTTTTGTTCAAGTTGCTGGATTTGCCTGTTTTAAGCCATTTTATGTTGATTTTTTAAATTTCAGAGACTATACTCTATTTATAAAAGAGAGCGCTTAAACGTTTTCGCTCTCATAGATAAGTGGCATTTAAAACAAGCACGATGGATTAATTACTCCACCAAATGCTTCTTTCCACTTTCATCTACTATGTCACAAGTAAATAATTTTATATGGAGGATACACACATGAAATTTGGATATTTCGATGATGCGAACAAAGAATATGTTATTACCTCTCCTAAGACACCACTCCCATGGATCAACTATCTGGGTTCTGAGAATTTCTTTTCTCTGATCTCCAATACCTGCGGTGGCTATAGCTTCTATAAAGATGCAAAGCTTCTTCGTCTGACGAGATACCGTTATAACAATGTTCCTTTCGACAGCAATGGACACTACTACTATATTAAAGAGGGCGATACCATCTGGAATCCCGGATGGATGCCAGCCAAGACCGATCTGGACGCTTATGAGTGTCATCACGGTATGGGCTACTCCACCTTCCGGAGCAGTAAAAATGATCTGCAGGCAGAGCTGACCGCATTTGTTCCGGTTGGAAAGAACTGTGAGATCAATCAGCTGACTCTTACCAATAACAGTAAAGAGACGAAAGATTTTTCTGTTTTTTCTTATGTAGAATTCTGTTTATGGAATGCAATGGACGACATGACCAACTTCCAGCGTAATTTCTCTACCGGTGAAGTAGAAGTTCATGGATCTGCAATTTATCATAAGACCGAATACCGTGAGCGTCGTAATCACTATGCTCTGTATGCAGTTAACGCCCCGGTAGACGGATTTGATACTGACCGCGATTCCTTCCTTGGAGCATACGGAGAAAACTCTGCTCCTGAAGTTGTCGTGTCCGATCAGTCCAAAAACTCCATTGCCAGCGGATGGGCTCCGGTAGGCTCCCATCATCTGAAAGTGTCTCTTGCTCCCGGCGAATCCAAAACTTTCGTATTTATTCTGGCATACATAGAGAATCCTGTTGAAGAAAAATGGATCGGACGCGCCGAAGATGGAAAGATTAACCGCACACGTGCGGAAGCTCTGATGAAAGAATTTGATACCAAAGAAAAATCAGAAGCAGCACTGGCTGAACTGAAAAAATACTGGGATGAACTGCTTTCTCACTTTACGGTATCCTCTTCCGAGGAAAAACTGGATCGTATGGTAAACATCTGGCATCAGTATCAGTGTATGGTCACATTTAATATGAGCCGTTCTGCTTCCTACTTCGAATCCGGTATCGGACGAGGCATGGGATTCCGTGATTCCTGTCAGGATCTGCTTGGTTTCGTACATCTGATTCCGGACCGCGCAAGAGAGCGTATTCTGGATATTGCAGCAACACAGTTTGAAGACGGAAGTGCATATCATCAGTATCAGCCTCTGACCAAGAAAGGTAATTCTGATATTGGAAGCGGTTTCAACGATGATCCGCTCTGGCTGATTGCAGGTACCGCAGCATACATCAAAGAAACCGGGGATTACACCATCCTGGATGAAAAAACGCCGTATGACAGTGATCCTTCCAAGGCAACTGATTTTATGGAGCATTTACGCCGTTCCTTCCACTACACCATCGATCATCTCGGACCGCATAAACTTCCGCTGATCGGCCGTGCAGACTGGAATGACTGCCTGAACTTAAACTGCTTCTCCACAGAACCGGGAGAATCCTTCCAGACATTCGGCCCATCCGAAGGACCAAATGCAGAGTCTGTTTTCATTGCCGGTATGTTTGTCCGTTACGGTAAAGATTATGTAGAGATCTGCCGTCACAGAGGACTTGAAGACGAGGCAAAACTTGCAGAAGATGCCATTGCGGAAATGGAAAAAACAGTTCTTAATGCCGGCTGGGACGGAGAATGGTTCCTGCGTGCATACGATCATTACAAAAACAAGATTGGTTCTAAAGAATGTGAAGACGGTAAAATTTTTATCGAGCCACAAGGCTTCTGCGTTATGGCAGAGATCGGTCTGAAAGAAGGAAACTGTCTGAAAGCCATGGAATCCGTAGAAAAATATCTGGATACTAAATACGGTATTGTACTTCTTCAGCCACCTTATCACAGATACCATGTAGAACTTGGTGAAATTTCCTCTTATCCACCAGGATATAAAGAAAATGCCGGTATCTTCTGCCACAACAATCCTTGGATTTCCATTGCAGAAACCGTTGTCGGACGTGGAAACCGTGCATGGCAGGTGTATACAAGAACCTGTCCTGCATATATCGAAGATATCAGCGAAATTCACCGTACCGAACCTTATGTATATTCGCAGATGATTGCCGGAAAAGATGCTCCAAACTTTGGAGAAGCCAAGAACAGCTGGCTGACCGGTACTGCAGCGTGGACATTCCTGGACGTTTCCCAGTATATTCTCGGAATTCGTCCGGATTACGACGGATTGACCGTCGATCCATGTATTCCATCCACTCTGGATGGTTTCGAAGCAAAACGTGACTTCCGTGGTGTGACCTATCACATCAGCGTCCGTAACCCAAAACACGTAGAAAAGGGTGTTGCTTCCATGACCGTTGATGGCATTGCCGTAGACGGAAATACGATTCCATTACCAACCGGCAAGACAGAAGTCTCTGTCGAAGTGGTTATGGGCTAATACTTAATCACAGTAATTCTTGTTTCCGGTTTTGTGCCGGAAGCAGTTTTACCATTTTTCATTATTTTCCTACCCCCAAAAAGAGGGTGCGCATTATGCGCACCCTCTTTTTATTCATGATGATTTTATTTATGATGAATCGCTTTTTTCACCCATATAAATAAGTTTCTTACAAATACTCCTCCAAAAAAGATCTGCCAGCATAATGCCATTGGGAAGTTTAATGCAAATTTTTGCAGCCACACTGCGATCACCTGATTTCCCGGATGTGCAAACAAAACTGTGGCAATCAGACTCATTACCGGACACATCAGACATACAATCATAGAACAGATTGCAAGTGTCACAAAGACCGGCTTGTCTTCTTTCGGATTTACCAGACGAAACGCCAGCATCGTTGCCAGTTTCTCCACTACAAAATACTCCAGGATACATGCGATCGGCCACATAATCGGTATTTCATGAAACGCCAGCAGAAAAACTTCGTTTGTCATTCCGCCTTTGTCGATTGCGATGTTATAGCATACCATGGCATACACCATGACAAACGCCATAACAAGTGTAAATAAAATATTTTCGAGTCTACTCTTCTTTGGCATAATTTTGCCCTCCTTTAATATAAATAAATTTGAGCATAGAAAAACACACGCGTGTTGTTCGTTAATCAGTGAGTAATGCACACATGTGTCGTTTCCAATTATACCAATATGTTCTCTATACAATTAAAAGTGCCTAGTTCCGGAATCGAACCAGAGACACGAGGATTTTCAGTCCTCTGCTCTACCAACTGAGCTAACTAGGCACATAGTTGCGGGAATAGGATTTGAACCTATGACCTCCGGGTTATGAGCCCGGCGAGCTTCCAGACTGCTCCATCCCGCGATAGTATTTAGTTACTCTATAAAGAGTAATGGGCAGAGATGGATTCGAACCATCGAAGCAAGTTGCAGCAGATTTACAGTCTGTCCCCTTTGGCCACTCGGGAATCTGCCCATGTATTCAATTACGATACTTGCATAGTTTATCACAATAGATGTGATTATGCAAGCATATTTTATCGTAACCAAATTATTTTCTTTAATACGTGGATTGCGCGCCTGGGACGATACTTTGGTGGGGGATTGATGCCCTCGCTTTCGCTACGCTACGCTGCTAAGAGTCTGTAGGAATTATGCTTTTAATCTTTCTATGACAGACGAAACCGGCTTTTATGCGCCGTCCATGGCGCATAACGCCTTGCCCAGCCGTCCATGGCCGGGCATTTCTGCTCCTCTAAGCATAATTCTGACAGACTCTAAGCAACTTCTCTATGCGCTCCAGTAAGGGCATCAATCCCCCACCAAAGCACCATCCCGGGCACACAATCCCTTACTTTGTAGCTATAATATAGAAATTAAAAAAGACAGCCTGCGATCGGCTGCCTTTTAGGAGAAGGTATTTTTACTATGGGGTATAGCAAAAACTATATAATGTATTGGGGGGTTTTTACGGTTATTATAATATCACGGTAATGACGATAAGTGTTCACAAATTGCATAAAAATCGTGGTTCGTTTTTATGCAATTTGTATAGTACTTTAGTTGCATTTAATATTTTTCATATAGTGATTCTGTACAAAAGCATAGCTATTTTTTAAATATTATGTCCAACTGCTGTTTTGCTGTCCTCATCAAACAGTGCTTCAAACTCATCTCTTGTGATTTTCTCCTTCTCAAGAAGAAGTGCTGCACATCTGTCAAGCACATCGCGGTACTCTGCTATCATGCTCTTTGCCTTGTCGTACGACTCGTCGATGATACGCTTTACCTCGACATCGATTGCCGATGCTATGCCCTCACTGTAGTTCTTTGTGTGAGCGAGGTCTCGTCCGATGAAGACCTCCTCCTCATCATCGGCATAGCAGATAAGGCCGATATTGTCTGACATACCGTATTTGGTAACCATCTCTCTCGCAAGCTTTGTAGCCTGCTTGATGTCCTGTGATGCACCAGTGGTGATATCATCAAATACGAGCTCCTCTGCGACACGACCGCCTAAGTCTACTACGATTTCCTGAAGCATACGTCCCTTTGTGTTGAACATCTCATCCTTCTCAGGCAGAGGCATGGTGTAGCCTGCTGCGCCTGCTCCTGTAGGGATGATTGAAACTGTGTATACAGGTCCCACATCCGGAAGCAGATGGAAAAGGATTGCATGCCCTGCCTCGTGGTAGGCTGTGATGCGCTTTTCCTTGTCAGAGATGATACGGCTCTTCTTCTCAGCTCCGATACCAACCTTGACGAAGGATTTTCTGATATCATCCTGTGTGATATATTCTCTGTTTTCGCCCGCGGCACGGATTGCTGCCTCATTCATCAGATTCTCAAGGTCTGCACCTGTGAAGCCAGCTGTGGTCTGTGCAATCTGCTTTAAGTCGACATCCTCTGCAAGAGGTTTTTTCTTGGCATGGACACCTAAAATTTCTTCTCTGCCGCCCACATCCGGTCTGCCTACTACAACCTTTCTGTCGAAACGTCCCGGACGCATGATAGCAGGGTCAAGTATATCCACACGGTTTGTGGCTGCCATGACGATAATGCCCTCATTGACACCAAAGCCATCCATCTCGACAAGCATCTGGTTCAATGTCTGCTCACGCTCGTCGTGTCCGCCGCCCATTCCTGTGCCACGGCGTCTGGCTACTGCATCAATCTCATCGATAAATACGATACAAGGCGCATTTTTCTTGGCATCCTCAAACAAATCTCTCACTCGTGAAGCTCCGACTCCGACGAACATCTCCACGAAATCAGATCCTGAAATGGTGAAAAATGGTACCCCTGCCTCTCCGGCTACTGCCTTGGCAAGGAGAGTCTTACCTGTTCCCGGAGGTCCTACAAGAAGGACACCCTTTGGGATTCTTGCTCCAAGTCTGGTGTATTTTCCCGGATCACGAAGGAAATCAACTATCTCTGCAATCTCCTCCTTTTCCTCCTTTAAGCCTGCTACATCGGAAAACTTGATATGGTTCTCCTCCTGTGTGGTGAGCTTCGCACGGTTCTTGCCGAAGTTCATCATCTTGCCACCGCCGCCCTGTGCTGCTGCGTTGTTGTTCATCACTGCAAAGAGTATGAACATGGCTCCGAATACCAAAAGATACGGAAGCAGTGTCATAATCCAGCTCTCAGCCGGCACATCCGCAACTGTATAGTCGGTGTACCCTGCTTTTGTCATGGTCTTTTCGATATTGTTGACATCTGATACATAAAGCACCTTTGATGAGCCATCCTTGAACTTTACCTCCAGGCTTCCTGTCGGTATCTCCCTGTTTTGCACCACCTTTACACTCTTCACCTGATTCTTGTCAAGATCCTTCTCGAACTGACTCTGTGTGTAAGAGTTTGATGTGGCGCCGGCGCTCAGCCAGTACCAGATGCAGATTACTGCAAATACAATGATAATGTATACGCCCATTCCGCGCATACCGCTTTTTTGTTTATTCAATTTACTTCTCCTTTTTATTTTATTTCGCCCTCGACAAAGCCGATGTAAGGCAGATTTCTGAACCTCTGGTCATAGTCAAGGCCATAGCCTACCACAAACTTGTCAGGAATCACAAAACCCACGTAGTCTACATTTACATCATCAACTACACGGCGCTCAGGCTTGTCCAAGAGTGTGCAGATTGTGAGGCTCTTCGGGTTTCTTTTGGCAAGGAGCTTTGAAAGCCTGCTAAGAGTATTTCCCGAATCAATGATATCCTCTATGATGATGACATTCTCTCCCTCGATAGAATGCTCAAGGTCCTTTTTAATCTTGACATCGCCTGATGACTCTGTGCCTGAGCCATAGCTGGATACCGACATGAAATCCATAGTCATAGGCAGGTCAATTCTCTTTGCAAGCTCAGTGGTAAAGAATATTGAGCCTTTAAGTATACAGATGAGATATACTGACTGTCCCTTGTATTTTTCTGTGATTTGCGCTCCAATCTCTGCGATTCGCTTATTGAGCTGCTCCTCTGTCAGGTAAACCGAAATATCATATTTCTTTGAAAAATCCATTTTGTTTTCCTCCGTAAAATGTGATCTTAAGTACTTTTTCTGTCTGTGGTGTGACAAGTGCGCTGCAACCGGATCTGTATCCGATAATGGCATGCACCAGTGATTCATGGGCTATAAGCCACAGCCCCGCTCTCTGCTGTGCAGGGATTTTATCACCTGTAAATACCTGCTTCAGCTTCTTATGATGGCCCTCGTCATCCACAATTATATAGTCACCGGCTTTTCTTGTTCTTATTTCAAAGCCTTTCTTCATCTTATCATAATCAAACCATTTCGTATATGGTTTTTTGGGAATTTCGTCCATTTTACCATTAAAATCTTGTATACAAAGTGTGACATACGAGCCATCTGCCGAAAGCTTTATGTTTTTTTGCTCTCCCGTGGCACTCAGTGCCTCAAGCTCTTTTTGCGTAATGTGAATTTCTTCTTTTTCATCGTCACACCTTCCGGCGAAGAGTATCACCTCGCCAAATGATTTTTCCGCAATAATGCCATACGGCAGATTGATTTTTCTGCCCGACTGCTGCCCTGCAAGGTTCGACATTCCGGAACAATATCGTGGCGGATACGTTCGTATTGACTTCAGTAAAGAACCGGAACCGAACTGGGGGCTGAACCTTGCTTTTGAAAAAGCACCGGGAGAAGGTGTAGAGGGAGGATGGAAAGACATCAACAGCTATGATAAAAGAATAGGAACAAGCCGTTACTACAAGATTCCGGAAGAAGCCATTACAATGAACCCACAAATATGGAAAAATGCTAATGATAACGAATCTTGGACTATTGACATCGACGGGTTTTACCTGACCACCGGATTCGACTATTCGCAAGTCTATACCGACGAATACTTCCCGCTCGAAAGCGAGAAAATGAATCTTAAATTTTTCACCGCAGGAGAGGAAAAAGAAGACGGAACAATAATAAGTCGTGAAAATAGCTTTAATGATGCCACTAAGACCATCACGTTCGGTTGGTATGGCGGACAAATAGGTTGGGAAATACCGGCTTCCGCAGATCTTAAACAATACCAATACTTGATTTGTGTAGCCAACCCTCAGGCTAACGCCCTCGTTATTCCAAGATTCCACATAGACAATGACGATAAAGAATGCGGTTTATATGACGGGGATACTGAGATAAAATGGCAAAACGGAACAGAACGCATCATCGTTAACCTCCAAAACGTAACTTTAAAAAGCGGTTCAACCTCATTATCAATGGAAGATGTTAACAGTATAAACAGTTTCCGATTCTGGCAAAGTTGGGAGACGAGCAACCTTAACCTTCCTCTTGCCAACGTTTTCCTCACCAACGTAGAACCCAACTGGGCAAAGCCGGAAGCCCGCTCGACGACATCCGGAAACTACGGTACAGTATGCCTGCCCTATCCGGCTGTATGCACCAACGGATATGTGTACACCATCGCCGGAAAGGACGCTGAGGGTACGACCCTGTACCTCGAACCGTACAACGGTGTCATGCGCCCGGGCACGCCCTACATCTACAAGAGTATCGGTGAAGGTGTGAAGTTCTACCAGCTCGAAAGCGAAAATGCCAAAGCCGACGAAGCACTCACATACAATGGTCTCGTGGGATGCTTCAACACAACAACCCAAGGCGACACCTATTATGCATTAGGCAGCGACAACCAATGGGTTAAAATGGATGCAAACGTGACTTTTAAGAATCGTGCCTACCTCGACCTGAGCAGCGTTCCTACCCTCGAAGAAGAAGAGCCGTCTGTAGCCAACGTGGCCATGCGTGTCATCCCCGGCACCACCGGCATTGAGACCGTACAACAGGATGAAACGACAGACGACCAGGCCATCTACACCCTCTCCGGCATCCGCGTAGACGACGGTGCGAAGTTAGGACGGGGCATTTATATCCGCGGAGGAAAGAAATTCATAGTAAAATAACCATAAAAGAAATAACAGAAATGAAAGCGACAAAGAAGTATGTAACGCCACAGACCACTGTGCTCAACTGCGAATACGAAGATTTAATAGCCTGTTCTATGAGCATCGGCGATGGAAGCGTCAGCGATATTCCAGATTTCGAACCGCAGAGCAACAAAAACTGGTCGAGTGTGTGGCAGAGACGCGGATGCCGACGAAATATGGCGAATTCCGCGCGTATGGCTACCTGAATCTCTTAAATGGAGAACACCATGTGGCACTCGTCAAGGGCGATATCGGAGATGGGAAAGATGTACTCTGCCGCGTGCATTCGGAGTGCCTGACCGGCGATGCATTTGGTTCTCTGCGCTGCGACTGCGGACAGCAGCTTGCGTCGGCGATGACACAGATTGAGAAAGAGGGACGAGGCGTTCTCCTCTATATGCGGCAGGAGGGACGAGGCATCGGACTTTTAAATAAGCTGCGCGCTTACAAGCTGCAGGATGGCGGTATGGACACGCTGGATGCGAACCTTGCGTTGGGATTTAAAGGCGATCTGCGGGAATACTACATTGGGGCGCAGATTTTAAAGGATCTGGGAATCAAGACGCTGCGTCTTCTGACCAATAACCCGGATAAGGTATATCAGCTTTCGGATTTTGGCATGGAAATCAAGGAGCGCGTGATCGGCATTACCGTGGTCGGCGAT
>ENA-UEOR01001887-UEOR01001887.1-human-gut-metagenome-genome-assembly--contig:-NODE-1887-length-11928-cov-31.101595_pt1 | contig 11928 bp, 10 predicted proteins | sample MGYA00242887_ERZ507890 | MGnify/ENA primary metagenome ERZ507890 (study PRJEB26167, sample SAMN06115431) | human gut metagenome | host: Homo sapiens | place: China:Guizhou | collected 2014-10-21...
TGGTGGTGGAACAGGTCGAAGGAACGGAATTTCTGGAACGATTCGGCGTCCATGGTGACAGAGGTCGTAATGGGCTGCGACATAGACAAGCATCTCCTTTTTTAGTCATAGTACCATATTCTTTTTCGGCAGGCAAGGGAAATCTTGCACAAATGGCCCAAAACGTGGTAGAATAAAAATATCTATGGGGCAAAAAACAAGCCGGGGAGGGGAAAAACTTGCATCGACAAAGTACGCTGAAGCAGAGGATGGTGCTGTGTCTGACGGCATTTTTTGCCGCGCTGGCGGTTCAGATCGTTCTGAGCTTTTACCAGTCCGGCACGGTGCTGCGGGAGCTGGACGACCAGATGGGCAACTTCAACGCCATCAGTCGCTTTCAGAACGGGGTGGAGCGCAGCCTTACGGCGTTGGACGACTACCGCTGGGAGTACGGCGACACCGATGCGCTGCTGGCAGAGCTGGACAGTGCCTTTTCCGTTACCAATGCGTGGCTGTGGCGCATCAACGGCAGCTTGGACACGGTGAGTGAGGAGCAGTACCTGCTGTACAGTGCTGTCTGCACCACCTATGACAGCTACACCGCCCTTGTGGAGGAGCTGCGGGCTGAGATCGCCGCTGGGCAGGACGCTGCGGCGGCCCAGCTCTACTACGAAAAAGTCTCGCCCTGCGGCGGCTATCTGCGGCAGTACGCCCAGCAGCTGCTGAACACCGCCATCTCCGACGCACAGAGCACCTACACCACGGTGTCGGCCCTCAGCAGCCGGGTCAAGTGGGCCCAGACGGTGGTGGTGGGGCTGTGCCTTGTGCTGGGTCTGGTGATGGCATGGTCCCTCATGCGGCTGCTGACCCCGGTGCAGGAGATGATCGGGGCATCGCGGGCCATCATCCGGGGGGAGCTGGAGACCCCGGACATCCCGGTGCCCCGGCAGGACGAGGTGGGCCAGCTGACGGATGCCTTCAACCACATGAAGCACTCCATGGCCCAGCAGGTGAACACCCTGCGGGAGAAAAACGAGATGGAGCAGGCGCTGCACCAGCAGGAGACCCAGGCTCTGGAGCTGCAGAACCGCATGGAGCGCAGCCGGATGCAGCAATTGCGCAGTCAGATCGACCCGCATTTCCTGTTCAACACCCTGAACGTCATATTGCAGACGGCAGGGCAGGAAAAGGCCTACCGCACCCAGGCGCTGATCACGGCCCTGAGCCACCTGCTGCGGTACAGCCTGATGAGCAACGATGAGCAGGTGCCGCTGGCCCGCGAGGTGCGGATCGTGGATGAATACTACTCTATCTATCACGTCCGCTTTGGTGACCGTGTAAAAATGCGGTGGTGCATCTCGGATTCCATTGACCTGACCGAGACGATGGTGCCCTCGTTTATTTTGCAGCCCATTGTAGAAAATGCGTTTAAGCATGGGATCGCCCCCAAGGAAGAGGGCGGTGCAGTGCGCATCCGCATCACGCCGCTGCGGGAGCAGGAGTTGCTGCGGATCAGCGTGTGTGACAATGGTCTGGGCATTGAACCGGAACAGCTGGCCCGGCTGCAGGCGGGGCTGGCGGCCCCCGGCGACCGGTGGGAGCACATTGGTGTGTATAACGTGGCGGCACGTCTGCGGCTGCTGGACAAGCGCTGCCGGTTCGAGGTGCGCTCACACCCGGGGCGAGGCACGGCGGTGAGCCTGTATCTGCCCCTTGTGGAATTGACAGAAGAGGAGGACTTGGATGATGATTCGCCTGTTGATCGCGGATGACGAGCGGCTGGAGCGGGAAGCGCTTGTGGAAATGGTGTCCCGGCGCTTTGAGCATGAGGTGGTGCTGGAGACCGCCGAAAATGGCCGCAAGGCTGCGGATACCGCCATCCTGTGGGGAGCGGACCTCATTTTGATGGACATCGAGATGCCGGGTATGAGCGGTCTGGATGCTGCCCGCGCGGTGCTGGCCCAGCGGCCCGGCTGCCGGGTCGTCTTCGTCACGGCCTACAGCCTGTTCCAGTACGCCCACGAGGCGGTGCATCTGGGGGCCTGCGATTATCTGCTGAAGCCGGTGGACCCGGACGAGCTGGAAGCCTCCATCCGCCGGGCCATCCGGCAGATCGAAACGGAGCGGAAGCTGGAAGCGCTGGCCCCGGTGCAGCCGGAGCCGGAAGCTCCCGCCGCCCCGGAGGCCCCGGCACCCGCCCACCCGGAAAGTGAGAACCAGCAGACCGCCCTTGTAATGGCCCACGTGCGGCGGTATCTGGAGGACAACTATATGTTTGACATCTCGCTGGACAGCGTGGGGGAGATCCTGCACATCAGCCCCGCCTACCTGTCGGCCCAGTTCAAGAAATACCAGAAGATGAACTTCCTGGACTGCCTGACGGAGCTGCGCATCAATGCCGCCAAGGAGCTGCTGAATGACCCCTTCCGCTCCTCGGCGGAGGTGGCCTCCATGGTCGGCTATGAGGACGCCAGTTACTTTGCCCGTGCCTTCAAAAAGCGCACAGGCGTCACCCCCACTCAATACCGGAAACAGGCCGCCAAGGCCGCCAAAGACCAGCAGGAGGCGGCACTGTGAGCCGGGCGTTTACCCGGCGGCAGGTGCTGGCGGCGGCCGCCGGAGCCATGCTGGGCTTTGGGGCCTGCCAGAAGCAGGAAACGGCCTCGGACAAGCCGGAGCTGGTGCTGCGCTACGCCGAGAACCAGCCGGAGGATTACCCCACCACGCAGGCGGCTCTGGCCTTTGGAAACCTGCTGGAAGAGCAGACCGGAGGCCGGGTGAAGGTGGCCGTGTACAGCAAGGGAGAGCTGGGGGCGGAGATGAGCGTCATCCAGCAGATCCAGTTCGGCGGCATCGACTTTGCCCGTGTCTCGCTGAGCCAGCTGGCCGAATACATGCCTGCCCTGAACGTGCTGCAGCTGCCGTTCCTCTATCAGGATGCCGGCCAGATGTGGCGTGTGCTGGACGGAAGCATCGGGGACGAGTTTCTGACCCGGCTGGATGCGATCGACCTGACTGGGCTTTCCTGGTTCGATGCCGGTGTGCGCAGCTTCTACACCCGCCAGAAGGTCACATGTCTGGCAGAGCTGCATGGGCTGAGGCTCCGTGTGCAGGAATCCGACACCATGAGCATGATGGTCTCGGCTCTGGGGGCTGACCCGGTGCAGGTGGTGTACAGTCAGGTGTACGCGGCCCTGCACAACGGCCAGATCGACGGGGCGGAAAACAACTGGCCCAGCTATGAGGCCATGAGCCATTACGAGGTGGCACCCTACTTCCTGCGGGATGAGCATACCCGCGTTCCGGAGATCCAGCTGGCCAGCATCCCGGCAATGGAAAAGATGGCCGCGCTGGACCCGACGTTTCCGGACATCCTGCGCAGCTGCGCGCGGGAGTCGGCGCTGATCGAGCGCACCCTCTGGGCCGAGCAGGAGGAGGGTGCGGAACAGGAGATGCTGGCCCGCGGCATTGTGGTCACCGAGCTTTCCAGCGAGGAAAAACAAAAATTCCGCGCTGCAGTCCAGCCCCTGTACGATCAGTTTGCGGACCAGTCGGAGCTGATCGCCCGCATTCAGAACAGTTAAAAATATCAGGAAGAATCCCGGTCGTTGGCAGGTATGCCCAAAGGCCGGGGTTCTTATTTGTACAAGATGTACAGAAGTTATTTTCACATTTTTTTGAAAAACAGGATATTTTTTGGAAGCCCTTGTTCTGACCAAGAAATTTTGCTAAAGTGTGAACAGCGAATGAACGACAGCACCGCACCTGTGCAGGAGGATGCTGCCGGAAGGAAACAGAAGAATATATTTCAGGAGGATTTTATCATGAAAAAGATCTCTCGTCGCAGCTTTCTCGCCGTTGCCGGTGCAGCTACCGCAGCTGCTGCCCTGACCGCATGTGGCGGCTCTTCCAGCTCCACTGCATCCTCTGCCGCCGGTTCCACCGCCGCTTCTGTTGCGGGCGATGCCACCGCTGCTGCCAACGATCCCAAGGTCACTCTGGTCTACGCCGAGGTCAACCCGCTGGATACCATCGTCGGCCAGACCGCTACCCACTTCAAGGAGAAGGTCGAAGAGCTGACCGGCGGCTCTGTTGTCATTGATGTGCAGGCTTCCGGTGTTCTGGGTTCTGAGAACGACGTTCTGGACGCCATCCTGGGCGGCTCCACTTCCATTGATATGAGCCGTATCTCCGCTTTCGCACTGACCAGCTACGGCTGCAACAAGTCCAAGCTGCTGAGCATCCCCTTCACCTTTGAGAACCGCGCACACTTCTGGAACTTCGCCAACAGCGACCTCGCACCGGAGTTCCTGAACGAGCCCCAGGAGCTGGGCCTGCCCGTCCGCGGCATCTTCTACGGCGAGGAGGGCTTCCGCCACTTCTTCACCGTCAAGCCTGTTTCCGGCATCGCTGATTTCAAGGGCCTGAAGCTCCGCGTGTCCAACGACCCCGTCATGAACGGCATGGTCGAGAGTCTGGGCGCAAACCCCACCGTTGTTTCCTTCGGTGAGCTGTACAGCGCACTGCAGACCGGCGTTGTCGATGGCGCTGAGCAGCCCATCGCAAACTACAAGTCCAACGCTTTCCCTGAGGTTGCCAACAACCTGATCCTGGACGGCCACACCCTGGGCGCGATCCAGGCTGTTATCACCGATAACGCATGGGCAAAGCTGACCGAAAACCAGCAGGCTGCCATCATGGAGGCCGGTGCTGACACCCAGAAGTTCAATGCAGACCTGTCTGAGAGCGCTGAGAACAAGGTTCTGGATGAGCTGAAGTCCTCCGGCTGCAATGTGGTCGATGTTCCCGATAAGGCACCCTGGCAGGAAGCATGTGCCAAGGTCATCAGCGACAACACCTCCGATCAGGCTGAGCTGTACCAGAAGCTGCTGGACATGAAGGCATAAGCAAACGCGCCTTTTCCATGCAAAAATAAAATGGCCCGGCGGGGACAACGGGAAATCGGCCCGCTGCCCCCGCCGGGCTTTTATAGTAAAGGAGGAAACCTTATGCCGAAAATCTTTACCACATTGGATAAGATCAAGCCGGCGTACGACATTACCTATAAGGTGGTGTTGTTCATCTGCAAGATTTTGCTGATCCTGGACATCCTCATCACCACCATGTCGGTCATTGGCCGTTACGTCCCCTTCATCCCGGACCCTGCCTGGTCGGAAGAAGTCGTGCTGACCTGTATGAGCTACATGGCCGTTCTGAGTGCAGCGCTGGCCATCCGCCGCGGTGCCCACATCCGCATGACCGCCTTTGATGTCTACCTGCCCAAGACAGTCGTCAAGGTGCTGGACATCTTGGCCGATGCTGCCGTGATGGTGCTGGGCATCATTATGATGGTGGTGGGCTGGAACTACGCTACCACCTTGGGCGGCCGCGGTTTCTACGTTTCCATGCCCTGGCTGAGCCGCTTCTGGATGTACTTCCCCGTGCCGCTGGCCGGTGTTGCCATGATCGTGTTCGAATTTGAGTCCATCTATAACCACATCAAGAGCCTGTTTGTAAAGGAGGAGAATTGATATGACAGTTCAGACACTGGCGATCCTTGTCCTTCTGGTCAGCTTCTTTGTGATGATCTTTCTGCGGTTCCCCATTGCATACGCCGTTGGCCTTTCCAGTGTGTTCTGCCTGATGGTGCAGGGCCAGGCCCTTACGGATGTCTGCCGTCTGATGGTCAAGGGCATTTCGTCCTTCAGCCTGATGGCCGTGCCCTTCTTCATCACCATGGGTGTGCTTATGGGCTCCGGCGGCATCTCTGAAAAACTGATCGCTCTGGCGGATGCCTGCGTCGGCTGGATGCGCGGCGGCATGGCCATGGTCAACATCGTGGCTTCCTACTTCTTCGGCGGCATTTCCGGTTCCGCCTCCGCCGATACCGCTTCCATCGGCTCCATTATGATCCCCATGATGGTGGATCAGGGCTACGATGCCGACTTCTCCACCGCTGTTACCATCACCTCCTCCTGCGAGGGCCTGCTGGTTCCTCCGAGCCATAACATGGTCATCTACGCCACCACCGCCGGCGGCATCTCCGTGGGCAGCCTGTTCCTGGCTGGCTACCTGCCCGGCGCTCTGCTGGCCATCGTCCTGATGATCGGCTCCTATATCATCTCCGTCAAGGAAAACTACCCCAAGGGCTCGCCCTTCAGCATCAAGGGCTTCATCAAGCAGCTTGGTACTTCCATCTGGGCGCTGGCTGCCGTTGTCATCGTTGTCTTTGGTGTTGTGGGCGGCGTGTTCACCGCCACGGAGTCCGCCGCCATCGCCGTTATCTACTCCCTGTTCGTGTCCGTGTTCATTTACAAGGGCCTGGATTGGAAGGGCGTCTGGTACGCTCTGGACGAGTGTGTGAACACCCTGTCCATCGTCCTGATCCTGATCGCCACCTCTGCGGTGTTCGGCAACTGCCTGACCATGCTGCATGTGCCCGATCTGGCCGCAAACGCCATCACCAGTGTGACCGATAACCCCTACATCATCGCCCTGCTCATTGATGTCATCATTCTGGTTCTGGGCTGCATCATGGATATGGCCCCCATCATCCTGATCGCTACCCCCATCCTGCTGCCCATTGCAACCTCCATTGGCATCGACCCCATCCAGTTCGGTATCATCGTGGTTCTGAACTGCGGCATCGGCCTGCTGACTCCTCCTGTCGGCGCTGTCCTGTTCATCGGCTCTGCCGTTGCAAAGCGTCCCATGGAAAAGGTCGTCAAGGCGACCCTGCCGTTCTACCTGTGCATGTTCATCGCCCTGGTGCTGCTGACCTTTATCCCCGACATCAGCCTGGCCATCCCCAAGCTGCTGGGCGGCTACGTCAGCCCCATCCCCAATCCCCTTGGCCCGGTGTTCATCCACTGATGTGCGTGTGAGCAAGTTTCTTCTCCTGAAACGATAACCTATCTGAAAGAGCCATTCTCACGGTATGATTCCTGCGCCGTGGGGATGGCTCTTTGTTTGGCGATTTTTTTGCTGGAATCTCCAATTTTGCGGTCCTGAAATTGTGATATAATACAAAAATAAAATAACCTATTGAATAAATTGTGACAAAATGGTAATATAAGGCCAACAAATCGGGTGCATGGAAAGACCATCACTCGGATGGGTGCAGTGTGAAACTATTTTGGAGGATACGATTATGAAAATGTTCAAAAAGCTCATGGCTGTTGCGCTCGCTGGCGTTATGGCACTGGCAGTCCTGACCGGCTGCGGTACTTCTGTGAATGAGAAGGAAATCATTAAGATTTTCAATGATAGCCTGAAGACTGCTCAGGCTAGCTCCATTATGCAGAGCAAGAATATTGCAATTAAGGAAGTCAAGGCCGACGGCGATATGAAGGCGATGGCCAAGAAGGTGGCTGATATTCTGGCTTCTGACGTGAAGGAAGACTCTACTATCAAGACTCAGATGACCGCCAAGGTATCCGATATCTATAAGGCTCTTGATGATAAGCAGAATGAGTATGTCATTGGCTATACCCAGAAGATTAAGTATGACAGCAAACTGTACAACACCTTTGACAGTGGCATCGATGCTATCTCTATTTTGATGAACTCCGTAACCTTTAAGCCGGTTGGTAAGTATGAGTACGCTAAGGATGCTGTTTCTCTGATCGGCTTTGCTGATGTCACCATCAACGGTGTTACTTACACCATCGCAGTCATCAAGACTCCTACTCAGGCTGTGAAGGCATAACTTCGAACGATACCTTTTAACTTGGGCATTGCAATAAGATTGAAACACCCTGAACTGCACCAAATGAATCATTGAATCACACTCCTGCCCCGGAGCGAGCCATGCGGCCTCGCTCCGGGGCCTTTTGCGTTTGCAGTCACATCGGTGCCCGGCCCGGCATAGGCTGACACAGACCTTGGGGAGGAGGAGCCGGGTATGGAAGGACGAAAGCAGGTTGCAGTGATCGGCGGCGACGCGCGGCAGGCGGCAGCGGGCCGGGCGCTGGCGCGGGCGGGATACGCCGTCTGCGGGGCAGAACAGGTGGCCCTTGCGGATTATATTTTGCTGCCGCTGCCGCTGGATGAGACCCGCACACCGCTGGCGGAGCTGCTGCGGGCGGCAAAGCCGGGGGCACTGGCGCTGGGCGGCAGGCTCTCGGCGCAGGCAAAGCAGATCGCGCAGGAGGCCGGGGTCGAGCTGGTGGATTACTTTGCGCGGGAGGAGCTGACCATCCGGAATGCCATCCCGACGGCAGAGGGCTGCCTCGCCATCCTGCTCCGTCAGCGGAAGCGGACGCTCTGGGGCAGCGGGGTGCTGGTGACCGGCTTCGGCCCGGTGGGGCAGGCGCTGGGGCCGCGTCTGGCGGCGCTGGGGGCCGACGTGACCATTGCGGCCCGCCGCCCGGCGCAGCGGGCGCTGGCCGAAAGTCTGGGGCTGCGCAGCGTCCCGCTGGCGGCACTGGCCGGGGTGGCCCCGGCGTTTGATACGGTGGTGAACACCATCCCGGCGGTGGTGCTCACCGAGCCGGTGCTGGCGGCGCTGCGGCCGGGAAGCCTCATCGTGGACCTGGCATCCCGCCCCGGCGGCACCGATTTTGCGGCCGCCCGGCGGCTGGGGCTGACGGCGCTCCATGCGCTGAGTCTGCCTGCGGCCTGCGCACCGGAGACGGCGGGCGAATTTGTGGCGCAGACGGTCTGTGAGATCCTGCGGGAACGGGAGGGGAGTGCATGAACACGCAACATCGGGGCAGAGCCGCATTTGCGGTCTGCGGGAGCTTCTGTACGCTGGGCGCGGCAGCCGCGCAGGCAGAGCAGCTGGTGCGGCAGGGCTGGGAGCTGCTGCCAGTCATGAGCTTTGCGGCGTCCCGGCTGGACACCCGCTTTGGGCGGGCGTCGGAATGGAAAGAGCTGCTGGAGCAGCTGACCGGGCATCCGGTGCTGGACAGCCTGCAGGCGGTGGAACCGCTGGGGCCGAAGCATCTGGCTGAGGCGCTGGTCATCGCGCCCTGCACCGGCACCACGCTGGCCCGGCTGGCGGCGGGCCTGTCCGACACGCCGGTCACGCTGGCGGCAAAAAGCCTGCTGCGGGTGGGGTGCCCGGTGGTGGTGGCCGTCTCCACCAACGACGGCCTGGGCGCATCGGGGGAGAACATCGCCCGGCTGCGCCAGCGCAAGCACTATTACTTCGTGCCCTACGGGCAGGATGACCCGGTGGAAAAGCCGCAGAGCCTGAAGGCGGATCTTTCGCTGCTGCCCGCCGCGCTGGAAGCGGCGCTGCAGGGGCGGCAGCTCCAGCCGATGCTGCGGATGTTCTGAGCGTTGCATTTCTCTTTTCAGCGGGGAAAAAGTGTGGTATACTAAAAAAGATCAAATTGACGATGGAGTATACCAGATGAAAAAACAGATCGCCGTGCTGTGTGCGGTGCTGCTCTGCCTGCTGACGGCCTTTGTGCCCGGCGCGGCGGCCGCTGCCCCAGCACTGACCACCACCGAAGCCTACTGCATCATGGATGCGGACACCGGTCTGGTGCTGGAACAGCAGAATATGGACGAAGAACTGCACCCGGCGTCCATCACCAAGGTGATGACGCTGGGCCTTGCCTGTGAAAAAGCGCAGGGCCAATGGGAGGACGTCAAGCTGACCGTCAGCCACGAGGATGTCTACTCGCTGGCGGGCACGGATTCCAGCCACATTGCCCTGCAGGAGGGGGAAGCAGTCCCGCTGACGGATGCCCTCTATGCCACGATGATGGCCAGCGCCAACGACGGCGCGAACCTGTTGGCCGAATACTTTGGCGGCGGCACCATCGCCGACGGCGTGGCCGCGATGAACGCACAGGTGAAGGAGCTGGGTTTGCAGCACACCCATTTCGCCAACCCGCACGGCATCAGCGATGAAGACCACTACACCAGCTGTTACGACATGGCGCAGATCCTGCGCTGGGCGCTGACCCAGCCGGGGTTCGAGACCCTCTTCACCCGGAACGAGATGTACACCATGGCCCCCACCAACGTCCAGCCGGTGACCCGGTACTTCCACCAGCAGGATAAAATGCGGGTGGCGTCCAGCCGGTTCTATATCCCGGCCATCCGGGGTTCAAAGATCGGCTACACCAACATCGCCCGGTACAGCTACGTCTGTCTGGCCGAGCAGAACGGCGTCCGGCTCATCTGCGTGACCATGCAGAGCAACATGAAGACCGATAAATACAACGATGTCCGCACCCTGCTGGACCATGCGTTTTCCACCTTCACCGGCTACACCGAGATCCCGGCGCAGGGCGTGACGGCCCAGCTGGAGGTCGTGGGCGGCGGCGATGCCATGGGCACCGTGACCGTCAGCGACCCCGGTGTCCGGCTGCTGCTGGCCAATGGCCTGACCGCCGAAAACGTCTCGGTGAGTCTGGAACTGCCCGAACGCTATATTTTGGGGGTTGACCCGGCGGCGTATGCGGTGTATACCATTCAGGGCGGTGGATCGCAGGAGTCGGCCAGTGTCCGTGTCAAGGCGAAGATCGAAGGGCTGGAAGAGGTCGTGGCGGCCAACGCAGACGTTTCGCTCCCGGCTTCCCGCAGCCTGAAAAAGACCGCAGGCGGGCTCATCGCCATCTCGCTGGGCAGCACCGTGCTGGCCGCCGTGGTGGTGTTTGCAGTCATCCGCATGCAGGCAAAAAAGAAAAAGCGAAAGCCAGGAAGTAAGCATTAATATGCGCAAAAGCCGCCAAGGCTTTTCCAAATAAAACAAAAACGATATTTTTCAAAAAAGAAAACAGAGAGGAAACAATTATGGGCAAGTTCACATTTACGCAGACCGAGATCCCCGGTGTCGTCGTCATTGAGCCGCAGGTGTTCGGCGATGACCGCGGCTATTTCATGGAGACCTATCAGAAGGACCAGTTCGCGGCAGCCGGCATCGACAAGGAATTCGTGCAGGACAACCAGAGCCGCTCCACCCGCGGTGTGCTGCGCGGCCTGCATTTCCAGAAAAACCACACCCAGGGCAAGCTGGTGCGTGTGACGAAGGGCGAAGTGTATGACGTCGCCGTGGACTGCCGCCCCCACAGCGCCACCTTCGGCAAGTGGGTGGGTGTGACCCTGAGCGAGGAGAACAAGAAGATGTTCTATATCCCGGAGGGCTTCGCACACGGCTTCCTGGTGCTGAGCGACGTGGCAGAGTTCTGCTACAAGTGCACCGACGTCTACGACCCCACCAGCGAGGGCGGTAATAGGTTGGCGGCGAAGACGCGGGAGATTATGAAGTCACGAAGTATGTGAAGCTAGTAAGAGAAGAGGGTCTTGTTGATGTGACCAGTCTGTCGGTCACGGTGAATGGGGATAAGAGCGTTTCCCTCAAGCAGGGCAATGTGCTCTCCCTTGCGACGACAGCCGAGAAGGACAAGGGATACAAGCTGACGGTCACGGCCGCGAATGGCGAACAGCTCGCTGCCGCTGTGGAGCTGCCCTTTACTGTCAGCAAGCAGGATTCGGCGTTCACGATGGCCGGCTTTACAAAGAATGGCGGCTATTCCATGGATTTTGCGGGGCCGTATGAAGCACCGGCGTATAGCGGCACAACCGCGAATAAGTTTGTGCCGCTGGATCCCAAGGCATACGACCAGTATGGTATGCCCATGGGACAGGCAACGACGGAACTGAAGCTTTATTCGGATGCGGCCTGCACCAAGGAGATCACATCGGGCAATGCCGTTGGGAGCGTTACAGTCGCTGCTGAGACCGGCTCTGTGAAGATTAGCAGAAACCTGCAGGCAGATGTCTGGTGCAAAGTTCGTGCGAGTGCCACCATTGACGGGGTAACAAAGACGAGCGAATGGATCACCTTCCAGATCAAGAGCAACTACCCGCAGGCGGCGAGCGCGACGGTCGTGCTGGGCGATATGAACGGCAATGAATTCCCCAGTGGGCCGGTCACGACGATCGATATCCCCTACGGCACGACGGAAAACAAGACGTTCTCGATCATTG
>ENA-UEOR01001888-UEOR01001888.1-human-gut-metagenome-genome-assembly--contig:-NODE-1888-length-11925-cov-4.275912_pt1 | contig 11925 bp, 9 predicted proteins | sample MGYA00242887_ERZ507890 | MGnify/ENA primary metagenome ERZ507890 (study PRJEB26167, sample SAMN06115431) | human gut metagenome | host: Homo sapiens | place: China:Guizhou | collected 2014-10-21...
ACGTCCACGGTGCGGGAGTCGCCGAAGTAGTCAAAGCCCCACACCTCGTCCAGCAGCTGGTTGCGGGTATACACCCGGTTGGGGGTGGAGGCCAGGTGATACAGAAGCTCCAGCTCCTTGGGGGGCGTGTCGATCTTCCTGCCGTCCACCAGCAGCTCATAGCTGTCCAGGTCGATGACCAGCTTGTCGAAGGTCAGGCGCTTTTTGGTGTCGTCGGGAATTTCGCTGCGGCGGAGCACCGCGTTGATGCGGGCCATCAGCTCCTTCATCTCGAAGGGCTTCACCAGATAGTCGTCGGCCCCCATTTCCAGGCCGGTGATCCGGTCGTTGACCTCGCTTTTGGCGGTGAGCATGATGATGGGGGTCTTGGCCTTTTCCCGGATGTGGGCGCACACGGCCCAGCCGTCCATCACCGGCAGCATGATGTCCAGCAGCACCATGTCCGGGGCCTCCCGGTCAAATTCCTCCACGGCCTTGCCGCCGTCGTAGGCGATGCGGACGTCGAACCCCTCTTTTTCCAGGTACATGCGGATCAGGTCGGAGATATTGCGGTCGTCCTCGACCACCAGAATGTTGCGTGCCATGCGCTTTGCCTCCCACTTGTGAGTATCGTTGGTGTTTTTCTTTATTATACCGCCCCGGCCGGGACTTTCCTGAACTTTCTGTAAATTCAGACATACCGGATAGGACAGTATACCACAAAAATCCGGGTTTGTATAGATTTTCGGGGGCTTGAGACTGTCGAAAAAGTCTTTTTTGACAAGCTGAAGCCCCCGGCCGGGGCCGGAGGCTTGGAAAAATCCTTATTCGGCGCTTTTGCGCTTGGTCTTGCCGTAGCCATAGCCATAGCCGTAGCCATACCCATAACCGTAGCCGTAGCCATAGCCGGAGGAGGAGCCCCGGACGTTGGCGGCGCAGTTGAACACAAAGCCGGCCATCCGGGCGTCGGCCCCGGCCAGGGCCTGGATGCCCTCGAAGATCTGGGTGGTGGCGGCGAAATCCTCCCGGATGACGTAGATCACCCGGTCCACATGGCGGCACATGGCCAGGGCGTCGGCCATCATGGCGCAGGGCGGCGTGTCCAGCACGATGTAGTCAAACATGGGGCGCAGGGTGTTCATCAGAGCCTCCAGCTTGTCGTATTGCAGCAGGTTCATGGGGGCGTGGATGGGCTCGCTGCCGGCAAAGACATACAAAGACGTGTCCTCATAGCGCAGGAAGTGCACCTGGTCCAGGCTGCCGGACAGGCACTGGCCCAGGCCCTCGGAGGGCTTGGTGATGCCCAGCAGGGCCTTGTCGCTGGGGCCCCGGAGGTCGCCGTCGATCAGCAGGACCTTTTTTCCCTCCCGGGCCAGGGACAGGGCCAGGTTCACGGACACGGAGCTTTTCCCCTCGGAGGGGATGGAGCTTGTGACCATGATGACCTTGTCCTCGTCCTTCAGCTGCCGCAGCAGCTTCAGCCGCAGCAGGCGATACGCCTCGCAGAAGGCACTGTCGGTCTGCATGCGGGTGATCAGCAGCCCCTGCTGGGGGCCGTTTTTCCGGCGCTTGGGGGCCGTGCGGGGGATGGAGGCCAGGGCCGTCAGGCTTACCAGGCGCTTGACGTCGCCGGTGGAGGACACCGTCCGCCGCAGGGCGGCGGCCACGATGAGCACCGCCAGCGCCAGCACCACGCCCAGGGCCGCGCCCTTGACGGCGCTGCGCACCCAGGGATCGGCGTTATACGGCGTGTCGGGCAGGGAGGGCTCCTGGTTCACCACCAGCTGCGTTTCACCCAGGACCAGGCGGTTCACCTGGGGGTAGACGTCGATGACGGCGCAGAGGATGTCATAGGCGTCCTGGGGGCTGGGGCTTTCCACCGTCAGGACGAAGAAGCTGGTGTCCTTGATGGCGGAGGAGGAGATGACGCCGTTGAGATAGGTGACGCCCAGTCGCTGGAGCAGCAGCTCCTGCATGCGGTCGGAGGTCAGCAGATAGGGGAAGGTGTCCGCCACCTGCTGGGCAGCGGATTTGTTGTAATACTGGCTGTAGCCGGAGAGGTCGGTGCCGCCCACAAAGCTGAGGTTCACGGAGAACACCGCCTCGGAGCGGTACATGGGCCGGAAGCTGCGGTGGCCGCGCCACCCCATCACGGCGGCGCACAGCACCACCAGGGCCAGGCACACCGGCCACAGGCGCGTCAGCGCCCGGCCCATCCGCCGCAGCAGGACGGACAGGTCGATGGGCTGGACCTCGGTATTGGTATGGGTCGTATGTTGTTCCATAGTGCGCCTCACTGCGTCTTACGGGCGGAGTGCTGCCCGTAGCCGTATTTGTCGTATTTCTTGCCATAGCCGTATCCATAGCCGGAGGACCAGGCGGCCAGATGGGCCATATCGTTGAGGATGCAGCCCAGGAATTCCGCCTTACCGGCCCGCAGGGCGTCGATGGCGTCGTTGATCTCCGGCGCGGGGACGGTGTCCTGCCGCACCACCAGCACCGACGCATCGGACAGGTCCGACAGCAGCTCGCTGTCGGAGAAGAAGCCCAGAGGCGGGGAGTCGATGATGACGTAGTCGTACCGCTCCCGGGCCAGGGCCACCACCTTGGCCAGCTGGGCCGAGGCCAGCAGCTCGATGACGTCGGTATAGGACTTGGTGCTCAGCAGGGAGTGCAGCCCCGTGGCGGGGTCCGTGACGGCGGCGGCCAGGATCTTCTCCGGGGCGGCGGACTCTGTCAGCAGGGTGCCCAGCTCGTTTTTCTGCTTCACGGACAGGCCCAGCATCTCGCTTTGCACCGGGCGGCGCAGGTCCAGGTCGATGAACAGCACGTTCACCCCCCGGGAGGCCAGGGAAATGGCGGTGTTGGCGGCCAGGGTGGACTTGCCCTCCGCCGCGGACACGCTGGAAAACAGGAATACCCGGCGGCCCTTGGCATGCTCATGCTGGAACTTTTCGGCGATGCGGTGGATGGATTCGGTAAAGGCGAAGCTGATGGCCGGGGAGGAGATGTTCAGGTTCCGGCGCAGGCGCTTGCCGCCCCGGCGGGCCCGGCGCTCCCGGCGGCGGTCGTCGAACCAGCCCAGGAGCTTCCGGGTCCGGCGGCCCTCGTGGGGCACGGTGGAGATGATTTTGGCGTCCAGGTCGCTGCGGGCGCCCTCCTGGGTCTGCACCGTGCCGCTGCTGACGCTGGCCCAGGCAACGCCCAAGGCGGTAAGCGCCGCACCGGCGATGGCGGCCATCAGGCAGATCCTGGGCACGTTATAGCTGCGGGAGGGGGCCACGGACAGGCTGGGGGAGTTAAGCTGGGACAGCACCGCCGTGGAGGACACATGGGCCGACAGGGACCCGTAGTTATCGGACACGGCCTTGAGCAGTACCAGGGCCTGACGGGGGGTGTCGGCGGTGACGGTGACCCGGATGAGGTTGGTCTCCCCCAGCTGCTGGGCGGAAACGGCGCCGTTCAGGGGCATGCCCAGATCCTGCTCCATGGTCTGGCGCAGGACCCGGCTCTGCAGCAGCTGGGAATAGGAGGCGGCCACATCGGCGGCGGCGGTGATATTCGTATAGTACAGGTTGCTGGTGCGGGTGGTGACGGAGAAGGTGGTGGAGCTGGTATACTGCTGGGTCACGAAGCACGTCAGCACGATCCACGCCGCCATGGCGCAGGTGAGGGCCGCCAGCAGCAGCATCCACAGCTGCCGCGCCAGCGCCCGCAGGATGCAGAGGGGCTCGATATGGGACCATTGCAGGCCCTGATTGTTTTCATCCATGACGATCCCTCCTTTATTCCACCACCACCGCCAGATAGACGGTATAGCTCTGGCCCTGGGCGGTGACGCTGTAACCCACATGATACGTTCCGGGGACGGACGTGTCCACCGGGGACTCGATGCTGACCTGTCCGGCGGACAGGGCCGTTCCGTCGGGGGCGGTGACGCTTTGGATATACCCGGCGGCATCAAAGGCCGACCCCCGGGGCAGGTACACCAGATAGTCCGACAGGGTGATCAGCTGCGGCCCGCCGGCGGTGATGACCACCTTCAGCGGCAGCACCACCGAGTTGCCTAGGCGGCTGTCCACCTGAGCGGTGACGCTGTATACCCCGGGCTGGCTGTTGATGACGTTCTGGGAGGTGATGCGGATGCCGCTGCTGATGTCGCCGTCCAGCACGTCCGAGGCGGTGAGCCGGTCCAGCAGGGTCACGGTCTGGCCCGCAGGGTACACCAGGGGCTGAGACAGGGCGAAGCGGGGGGCCTCGTAATCCGTGTAGCGGACGGTGCGGGTGACGGTGGCCATATTGTTGGCGGAGTCAAAAACGATGTAGGTGACCTGGGCGCTGCTGTCGGTCAGGGAGGGGGACACGCCCTTGATGAGGATCTGGTCCGTCAGGTCCCCGTCCCGGTCGTCGGAGGCCATGACCCCCTGCAGCAGGGCCTCCTCTCCGGCGGTGACGCTGACGTCGATGGAATCGGTGGAACAGGTGATCACCGGGGGCGTCACGTCCACGGTGAGGCGGCGGTAGATCCGCAGGCCGCAGAAGGCCAGCAGGGTCAGGATAAACAGCGCGAGGATCACGCGCTGCATTTTGCGGATGGCTCTCATAGCTCGTCCTCCCTTGGGGAAAAAATAGGCTCGTCCGTCCCCACCAGGGGGCGGTCCTCTAAAATACGGCGGGGGTTCTCCTCCAGCAGCAGCCGGGGGCAGGCGGGGGAAAAATCCTCGGCCAGGGTGCGGCGCAGCAGCTCCATATGGGTGGTGCGGACATCGGGGCTGTGGGCGTCGCTGGCGGCGGCATGGGCCAGTCCCCGGTCCAGCAGCCACAGGGCCGTGTCCTGGGCCCGGCGGCCCAGACGGCCCAGAATGCTGCCCTTGTTCAGCTGGATGACCACGCCGCCCTCAAACCAGCGGCGGATGATATACGGGTCCCGCTGCACGGCATCGTATCGCTCCGGATGAGCGGCCACCGGGGTCAGGCCCCGGGTGCGGATCTGGTGGAAGCACTGCTCCATAAACTCCGCCGACTCGTCAAAATAGAACTCCACCAGAAGATACCGGCCCCCGCCCAGGGTCTGAAGCTGGCGGCGGTCCAGCAGCTCGGGCAGCTCCGGGGTGCAGAACACCTCGGCCCCCGGGTGGATGCCCAGAGGGATCCCCTCCTGCTCCAGGGCCTGCCGCAGCCGGGAAAAGCCCGTGCGCAGGGCGGCGGAGCGGTAATTCTTCGGGCCGTCCCCGGGAAGATTGCAGTGGGGCGTGGCGATGATGTCCGTGACGCCGGAGTCCGCCGCCATGCGGGCCATCTCCAGCGAGTCTTCCATAGAGGGGGACCCATCGTCCACCCCCGGCAGAATGTGGCAGTGAATATCCACCATGGCGGCGCTTCCCCCTCTCCCAAAGCACAATACGCGAAATTATAGTCAAGTATAGCACGTTTCCCCGGGCTTTTCAAGTCGAAGAAAGGCGAATCCCGCCGGTGGACGGCCCCGGGCGGAAAAATCCCCTCCGGCGGGGCCGGAGGGGTGCGGATATTTGCCTGGCGGGTCAGAACAGATCGGGATACAGGGCCGACACCTGCCGGTACCAGCTTTGATAATCGGACAGGGTGTCGCCGTCCAGGGAGTATACCTGCCATTGGGCGGCGGAGTCGGCGGTGGTCAGGGCCTGCCCCAGGGGGTACTTGCCCCGCTCCAGCTCCGTGGGATAGTACATCCCCGCATAGTCGGAGCCGTCGTCATAGGCGGTGAGGAACAGCAGATAGGGCTTGCCGGTTTCCATAGGCAGATAGCCCCCCTGGGTCCACAGGGCGTCGTCTGCGGTGTAGCACTCCTCGGTGATCACCAGCTGCGCCGGGGCCTGGCCCTTCAGCACCTGGGTCACCTGGCCGGTGGTTCTGGTGTAGCCGGAGGCGACGTTGCCGTCGCTGTAGCGGGAGAGGACGTTTTCCTGAGTCTCCGGGGTGAACACCACGATCAGGTCGCTGACCTCCTGCAATTGGGACACCGTTGCCGCCTGGGTCACCCGGTCCGCGGACAGCCGGTGGACGGTCTGCTGTCTGGCGCCGCAGGCGGTCAGCATCACCAGGGCCAGCGCCAGCAGACAGGAAAGCAGAGCTTTTGTGCGTCTCATGGAAAAGCCTCCTTTATATAAGATACCATCATTATACCACACCCGGGGGGGGAGCACAATTGGCAAATTGCAGAATTTTCCGAACGGAATCTATGGCTTTTCCACAAGAACAAACGGATATTTTGAACAAAATGTGAATTTACAGCGTGGTCACAAACCGCCGCAGGCCGTCGTCCAGCAGCTGGGCGGCCCGGTCCCCCTGTCCGGCGGCGATGAGGTCCGTAAAGCGGGCCAGGGTACGCAGGCTCTCCTCCCGGCCCACGGACCGGATGTAGCCGGACCAGAACTCCAGGTTCACCTGCATGAAGGCGTTGAACAGCAGGGGCGTGATGGTGTTGCCGCTTAAAAACGTCACCCCCCGGTGATAGCGGAACAGGGCCTGGGCCAGGGCGGCGGTGTCCGGGGCCTCCTCCGCCTGGCGCTGGAGGGCGCGGAGGGTGTCCAGATCGGCGGCGGTGTGGGACGCGGCCAGGTCCCGCAGGGCCGGGGCCTCCAGATAGTACCGCAGGCGCAGGATGCTGCGGGCGGTTTTCTCGTCGGGAAGGCCCCCGTGATAATCCATGATGGCCATCAGCGTCTCCAGGCTGCCGGTCTGGGCATAGTCCGCCACGGTGACGCCCCGGCGGGAGGCAATATCCAGAAAGCCCAGGCGGTGCAGCTCCCGCAGGCCCTCATGGACCACGGTTTTGCTGATGTGCATGGTGTCGGCCAGCTCCCGCTCCGTGGGCAGCCGGTCCCCGGGCTTCAGCTGCCCGGACAGGATCGCCCCCTCCACCTGCTGGATAAACAGCTCCCGGATAGACGGGGCCACAATGGGACGGAAATCCATAGGTCGCCCTCCTTCTGGTCCGACCAGGACCATAAAATAGGATACCATAACTTTATAAGAACAGTCAATAGCTTTTTGCCCCGGAAATTGGTATCATTAGGGTGAGTTCATGCAGAAAAATCGCCCTTGAGGCGGAGATAAAGGAGATTTCACATGGGAAAGAACATCAACGGCGACCGGCCCACCGCGTTCCCCCTGGAGCAGGAGAAGCTGCCCTTTACCATCCCCGTGGTGGAGGAGCCCCGGCCCAAGATCGCCAAGCTGGTGGCCATGATCACCGACCGGGTGCCCGCCAAGCTCAAGGGCGTCAAGGGCAACGACCCGGAATACTGGGGCCTGGCGGACCTGATCAGCGACGAAATGGCGGACGTGGCCCTGAAGATGGGGGTCCGCAAGCCCAAGACCATCGGGCAGCTGATGAAGCTGACCAAGCTGGAGCGGGAGCCTTTGCAGAAGCTGCTGGACGACATGGCCTGGGTGGGCCTGATCGAGTATAACTGGGAGAATCTGGACGGGAAGAACCCCAACCACGAAAAGCGCTATGTGCTGCCCCAGTTCGTCCCCGGCAGCGCCGAGTTCTTCAATATGCGCCGCAGCCAGATGGACGAGCATCCCCAGGTGGCGGCCTTCTTCGAGCGGATGACCTTCCTGCCCCTGGAAAAGATCACCCCCATGGTGCCTCCCGGAGGGGCCGGCATCGGCATGCACGTGATTCCCGTGGAAAAGGCCATCGAGACGGAGAACGAGGCCGTGGGCCTGGAAAAGATCTCCTATTGGCTGCACAAGTACGAGGGCAAGTACGCCAAGAGCATGTGCTCCTGCCGGGCCAGCCGCCAGTATCTGAACGAGGGCTGCGGCGACGATCCGGAAAGCTGGTGCATCGCCGTGGGCGACATGGCCACCTATATCGTGGAAACCGGCCGGGGCGAGTACATCACCTATGACGAGGCCATGGCCATCTTCAAGAAGGCCGAGGACAACGGCTTCGTCCATCAGATCACCAACATCGACGGCGAACAGAAGATTTTCGGCATCTGCAACTGCAACGTCAACGTCTGCAACGCCCTGCGGACCAGCCAGCTGTTCAACACCCCCAACATGTCCCGCAGCGCCTATGTGGCCCGGGTGGAGACGGACCAGTGCGTGGCCTGCGGCCGGTGCGTGGAATACTGTCCCGCCGGTGCGGTGAAGCTGGGCCAGAAGCTGTGCACCAAGGACGGCCCCGTGGAGCATCCCCGCCAGGAGCTGCCGGATGCGGTGAAGTGGGGCCCCGAAAAGTGGGCCATCGACTACCGGGACAAGAACCGCGTCAACTGCTACGACACCGGTACCGCCCCCTGCAAAACCGCCTGCCCCGCCCACATCGCGGTGCAGGGCTATCTGAAGCTGGCGGCCCAGGGCAAGTACCGGGAGGCCCTGCAGCTGATCAAGCGGGAGAATCCCTTCCCCGCCGTGTGCGGCCGCATCTGCAACCGCCGGTGCGAGGACGCCTGCACCCGGGGCACCGTGGACCAGGCGGTGGCCATCGACGAGGTGAAGCGCTTCATCGCCCAGCAGGACCTGGACGCCGCCACCCGGTTCGTGCCGGAGAAGGTGATTCCCAAGGTAGACGGCGCGTTCGACCAGCAGATCGCCATCATCGGCGGCGGCCCGGCGGGCCTGTCCTGCGCCTATTACCTGGCGGAGAAGGGCTATCGCCCCACCGTGTTTGAAAAGGAGCGCCGCCTGGGCGGTATGCTGGAAAACGGCCTGCCCAGCTTCCGGCTGGAGAAGGACGTGGTCCAGGCGGAGATCGACGTGCTGCGGGAGATGGGCGTTCAGTTCCGCTGCGGCGTGGAGGTGGGCAAGGACGTGACCATTGCCCAGCTGCGGGAGCAGGGCTATCAGGGCTTCTATGTGGCCGTGGGCCTGCAGTCCGGCGGCAGGCTGAACATCCCCGGCGACGACGCCCAGGGCGTCACGGCGGGCATCGACTTCATGCGCCGGGTCAACGGCGGCCAGGAGACGAAGCTGGAAGGCCGGGTGGTGGTCATCGGCGGCGGCAACATCGCCGCCGACGTGGCCCGGACGGCGGTGCGCTGCGGCGCGGAGTCCGTGGACCTGTACTGCCTGGAGAGCTATGACGATATGCCCATGGGCCCGGAGGACCGGGGCGAGTGTGAGCGGGACGGCATCACCATCCACGCCGGATGGGGCCAGACGGAGATCGTCACCGAAAACGGCCATGCCGCCGGGATCCGCTTGCGCAAGTGCCTGCGGGTGAAGAACGACCAGGGCCGCTTCGCCCCGGAATTTGACGACAACGACACCTGCCAGGCCCAGTGCGCCACGGTGCTGTACTGCATCGGCCAGAAGGTGGATTGGCGGCAGCTGCTGACCGGCACCGCCGTGACCTTCAACCCCAACGGCACCGCCCAGGTGGACCCCGTGACCTATCAGACGGCGGAGCCCGACATCTTCGCAGGCGGCGACGCCGTCACCGGCCAGAAGTTCGCCATTGACGCCATTGCCGCCGGTAAGGAGGGCGCCATCTCCCTGCACCGGTTCGTCCAGAAGGCCACCCTGACCATCGGCCGCAACCGCCGGCAGTTCGTGGAGCTGGACAAGGAGAACGCCCTGATCCCCGTGGGCTTTGACAACACCCCCCGCCAGCAGATCGGGTATAACGAGGCCCTGCGCCGGACCTTCCGGGACGAGCGCATCGCCTTCACCGCCGAACAGGTGCAGAAGGAGACGGCCCGCTGCCTCAGCTGCGGTGCCTCCGTGGTGGACCCCAACAAGTGCATCGGCTGCGGCGTGTGCACCACCAAGTGCGCCTTTGACGCCATCCACCTGCACCGGGAGCGTCCGGAGTGCTCCACCATGATCCCCGCCGAGGACAAGATGAAGGCCATCCTGCCCTACATGGTCAAGCGGGAGATCAAGATCCGCAAGGCCGGGAAGAAGTAATGCACGAGCTGGGAATCGTATTTCATGTGATCCGGGCCGTGGAGAACATCGGCCGGGAGCAGGGCCTCACCGACGTGGCGTCGGTGACCCTGGAGCTGGGCCAGGTGTCCGGCGTGGTGCCCCACGAGCTGGAGAGCTGCTGGAAATGGGCGGCGGCCCGGACGGAGCTGATGCCCCGGGCGGCGCTGCACATTGAAACGGTCCACGCCATCACTCACTGCGATGGCTGCGGCCGGGACTACGACACCGTACCCCAGGGCCGGACCTGCCCCTATTGCGGCAGCGAGGATACCTGGCTGGTGCAGGGGAACGAAGTGAATATCAAGGAGATCGAGGCGCAGTAACGCGCCGTCTGCGCCCCCGCTTGCCGTTGACAAGCGGGGGCGCAGGGCGTATAATGGGGTCATAATCCAATATGGGAATGCATTGAGAGTCTGAGTCATGCACAGGGAACGTCCGGGAGACCGGGCGGGCTTTGGCATGGCTCTTTTTTCACGGAAAGGAGAGATCGCTATGTACGATGCCGTCATCATCGGCGGCGGCGCGGTGGGCTGCGCCGTGGCCCGGGAGCTGAGCCGCTGGCAAGTGAAAATCTGTCTGGCGGAGCAGGGGGAGGACGTGTGCGTGGGCACCAGCAAGGCCAATTCCGCCATTGTTCACGCCGGGTTCGACGCCCCCACCGGCTCTATGAAGGCCCGGTTCAACGTGGAGGGCAGCCGCCGGATGGAGGCGCTGTCCCGGGAGCTGGACTTCCCCTATCGCCGGAACGGGGCCCTGGTGCTATGCTTTGAGGAGGCGGGCCTGCCCCATCTGGAGGAGCTTTTGCAGCGGGGCCGGGCCAACGGCGTGGAGGGCCTGGAGATCCTCCGGGGCGGCAGGCTCCATGAGCTGGAGCCCGCCCTGTCGGAGAAGGCCGTGGCCGCGCTGTACGCCCCCACCAGCGCCATCATCTGCCCCTTCGGCATGACCATCGCCCTGGCGGAAAACGCCGCCCATAACGGCGTGACCTTCCGCTTCGACACCCGGGTGGAGACTATCCGCCGGACAGGGGAGGGCTATGTGCTGGAGACGTCCCAAGGGCCGCTGGAGACCCGGGCCGTTATCAGCGCCGCCGGTGTGTGGGGCGACGTGCTCCATAACCAGGTCTGCGGCGACACCGCCCGCATCGTGCCCCGGCGGGGAGAATACTGCCTGCTGGACAAGAAGGACGGCGGCCTGGTGCAGCGGACCGTGTTCCAGCTGCCCGGCCCCATGGGCAAGGGCGTGCTGGTGACGCCTACGGTCCACGGCAACCTGCTGGTGGGCCCCACCGCTGCGGACCAGGAGCAGCGGGACCTGACCGCCACCACGGCGGAGGGACTGGCCTTTGCCCAGGACGTGGCCCGCAAAAGCGTGCCGGGCCTGCCCCTGCGGGACGTGATCACCAGCTTCGCCGGGCTGCGGGCCCATCTGGCGGAGGGGGACGACGATTTCCGCGTGGGGCAGCCTGTCCCCGGCTATTTCGAGGCCCTGGGCATCGAGTCCCCGGGGCTGTCCTCGGCTCCGGCCATCGGGGCCTATCTGGCGGAGCAGGCGGCGGCGTATCTGGGGGCGGCGGAAAAGCCGGACTTCGACCCCCTGCGCCGGGACATCGTCCACCTGCGGGAGCTGCCCTTTGAGGAGCGGCAGCGTCTGGCGGCGGAAAACCCCGCCTACGGCAATATCGTGTGCCGGTGCGAGGGCATCAGCGAGGGCGAGATCGTGGACGCTATCCGCCGCACCCCCGGGGCCCGGTCCCTGGACGGGGTGAAGCGCCGGGTGCGGGCCGGTATGGGCCGGTGCCAGGGGGGCTTCTGCACCCCCCGGGTCATGGAGATCCTGTCCCGGGAGCTGGGGGTGCCCCAGACGGAGCTGACGAAAAACGGCGGAGCATCCCGGCTGCTGGCCGGGCGGACCAAGGAGGAAGCATGATGAAACACGTACAGCTTGCCATCTTCGGCCAATACTGCGAGGAGGAGTTGATACAGCCCACCTTCATCATGGACTACCCATGCGAGATGTCCC
>ENA-UEOR01001891-UEOR01001891.1-human-gut-metagenome-genome-assembly--contig:-NODE-1891-length-11919-cov-23.102432_pt1 | contig 11919 bp, 8 predicted proteins | sample MGYA00242887_ERZ507890 | MGnify/ENA primary metagenome ERZ507890 (study PRJEB26167, sample SAMN06115431) | human gut metagenome | host: Homo sapiens | place: China:Guizhou | collected 2014-10-21...
CGCACTTTGGCGCAGAGCTGCCCGGCGGCGGAGAGGGTGGCAGAAATATCCTTGCTGAATTCAAGGTTTTCGATGTGCGCAGCAATGCGGCAGTCCGCCGCGCCGGGCACGGGTGCGCCCGCAATGCCCATATCGACGGGCACGACGTCGCAGTGGGCCGCAGCGGCCATACGGCAGACACTGGTGCGGCGGGCGGTCAGGTTTTCGAGCACGGCGCGGGTCACGGAGGCATCGGTCTGGCTGACGCCCTGCGCCACAACGCCGTTGTCCGCGCAGAGCACCAGCACCGCGCGGCGGCTGACATCCGGCACGGGGTCGCCGGTCAGCGCGGCGGCGGCCTCGACCATGGCTTCCAACCGACCCAGTCCGCCCAAAGGCTTTGCCAGCGCAGCCCAGTGGGCGTGGGCTGCGGCGCGGGCGGCCTCGTCCGGCGGGGTAACGGCTGCAAGCAGGTTTTTCAGTTCGTTTTCGGTCATGATGTTTCCTTTATATAATGTTCGGCTGCAGCCGCAAAGCGCTTCGGCAGCGGCGTACCCGCCCAGTAGAGATGCGGAAAACCAGCGTAGAGACGTTCATTGGCAAAGCCGCACGCCCACTGCCGCCCATTTGCCTTGGCAGCGGTGAACGCATCGCCGTTTTCGGTGGAGTCCCAGTGATGGAACTCGTGGACGGGCAGGGTCTCCCCCGCGTGGAACAGCATACTGTCGGCGCGGGCAGTCAGGCGGGCGTAGCCGAACCGCACAAGCCACGCATGATTGTAGAACAGCCATTCGTGTTCAGCTATTGTGCCCGTGGCATGGCGTTTGTGGACATGGCATATCTGAAAAAAGAGAATGTGGACAGCGTGCGAATTACCTATTGTCGCCATAAGACAGGCCAATACTTAACATTACATATCGAACCGTGTATGGCGGTGATATTGGAACGATATGGGCAGGTTTGTCCGGAAAGTCCATATCTTTTCCCCATCCTTACCGATGAACAGCCAGATCAGGCTTACCGGCAATATCGGACCGGGTTGAACTACCATAACCGAAAATTGAAACGGTTGGGTAAATTGCTTGGCGAACCATTACCTTTGTCCTCATATACGCCACGCCACAGCTGGGCTACCGCCGCACGCAACCACGACGTACCGATTGCCGTCATCAGTGCGGGGATGGGACACAGCAGCGAAAGGACTACGCTTATTTACTTGGATTCTTTGGACAATGCCGTGATAGATAATGCGAACGAGAAGATTTTGAAGAATTTGAACAGTACCGTCTCTATGTAAGAGAGGGTAGAAATACACCGCAAATGTAATCATTTTCAGCAAAAAAGAAAAATAAAACAGCCATTTAATTCCTTTTATTTTACCCCCCCCATTTGTAAATAAATGATTATCAACTATTTATGGTTATTATTTAAAACAAATTAAAATAATATTGTAATAAGGATGTAAAATGAAAGGAGACTGTCTATTTCTCTTTCGAGCGTATTTTTGAGTTGAGAACTGAGCAGACCGAGTAAAAATGGATTCTTATACAAACATACGCAATTGATTATCAACAATAAAGATGTTTGTACCGTTTCTTACATAGAAACGGTACGAATACGGGGTTACGGTATCCGCTCACTGTAGTCAGGAGCGGCCCGCATTCTGGAAGTCCTATGAAGGAAAAAGCCAGATTAACCTTGATTGCTGTATCTTCCTTATTTGAAAAAACAGAAGGTGCAGGAATGGAAATTATATCCTTTTTATTAACCCAGCAACATTACTTTTTGTTGAACATAGAAACACACACACACGAACATTGGTTCGCCCTAAAAGTATTTTATAACAAAGTTTTCGAGATTGAGGATATATTGAAAAAAGACAAGATCGAGACTTACATTCCTTGTGAGGAAACCTTGATGGAACGTAACGGCATAAAGAAGAAACTCCGTCGTCCGGTCATTAATTCGCTTATGTTCTTCCGTTCAACCGTTTGTCGTGCTTTGGAAGTACAGCGACAATTCACCAATAAGGTAATCCTATATACAAGACAGAAGGGATTGAAAAGACTTCCCCTTGCCATTCCTGATCGGGAAATGAACATTTTCATGCTGGTCACCTCGTCCGGCGAGCAGGGAATGGAATATTTCGGGGAGGACAATTCCAAGTTTCACCAGGGAGAACGTGTACGGGTCATTGACGGAAAGTTCAAGGGAGCGGAAGGGGTTATCTGCCGGATTAGGAAGAATTGCCGTTTGGTGGTCACCGTCCAAGGCGTATGCGCCGTGGCTACTTCCTATATTCCACAAGCCTTTCTACAACGGATAGGGCAAGATTAAGAAAATCATCAAAAGAATCATATAGTGGACATTCTTCATTTTATCGAATTTGCCTTTATAGTCATAGTCGGCTGGACATTGAGTGCGATGGTCCTGCCTCGCATTTCGTTGGTCTCTTTCCGACGTCGCCTGTTCGACTCAGTGGACGAACGTAAGTTGCATACTGCCCATATACCAAGGTTAGGCGGTATCGCCTTTTTCCCTTGTATCACAGTTACGGTTTCGCTTGCCATTATCGGTTACAACCTTTGGCAGGGCTATAACATACTCGACATGGACTTGACGAACCGTCTGCTTTCCATGCTCTGTTGTCTGTTCATACTTTATCTTATAGGTATGATGGATGACCTTATCGGTGTACGTTACCGTTCCAAATTTGTAGTGCAAATACTTTGTGGCATACTGTTGGTGATTTCCGGGTTATGCTTCGACAACCTATACGGGTTGTTCGGTATTTATGTCATACCTTATTACATAGGAGTGCCGTTCACAGTATTCGTCATCGTCTATATCCTGAACGCCATCAATTTGATAGACGGCATTGACGGACTTGCCTCTGGGTTGAGTATTATCTCATTCCTCGCTTTCAGCTGCATGTTCATCCATTTGCAATGGTGGATGTATGCCTTTATCAGTCTAGCTGCTTTCAGTGTGTTATTGCCGTTCTTTTATTATAACGTATACGGTAAGATATATCGGGGACGCAAGATCTTTATGGGTGATACCGGTTCGCTCACTATCGGGATGCTGCTGGCAGTGATGGTCATCCGTCTGAGTATGTCCGATCCAGTGAAAGAGAGTGCCTTTCCCGGTAGCATTGTGATAGCTTTTTCTTTTTTGATTGTACCAATGCTTGATGTGATACGTGTGGTTATTCACCGGTTGCGTAACGGTAAAAATCCATTTCTTCCAGACCAGAATCATATCCACCATAAATTTATAGCCTTAGGAATGTCCCAACGTAAAGCGATGGTAAGCATTGTTATTATGGCAGCTCTTTTTGCATTGGGAAATTGTTTTTTGATTCATTGTCTTTCCGTAACAAGCTTGTTTCTATTGGATGTGGCTATTTGGACAGTGATACATTGCTACATAACAGTGAAAATCAACAGAAAACATAGAGCGGAAAAATCAACTATACAGAAAAGATAACATATGAAAATTCATTTAATTAAATTGTGCTTCTTGTGTGTGTTATTGGCATCCTGCAATACCTCCAAGAAAATCGTTTATTTTCAGGATATTGTAGTTAATCAACCTGAAGCGATTACTGGGGCTCGAGACATTACAGTTCAGCCCAAAGACCAAATCTCCATTATGGTATCCAGTAAAGATCCACAACTTGCTGCCCTATTTAATCTGACTCGCATACAATATCGTGCCGGCTCTCCTGACTTACGTTCCGGCAACATGAATGGAGAAATATCAGGTTACACATTGGATGATAAAGGAAACATTGATTTTCCTATTGTCGGAACATTGCATATTGCTGGTATGACCAAGAGCCAAATTGCCGCTTTGGTTAAGCAAAGATTGATACAAGAGAATTTAATTAATGACCCGGTTGTTACGGTAGAGTTTATGAATCTCTATTTCTCCGTGTTAGGTGAGGTAAAAACACCAGGCAAGTATGCCATTACAAAAGATCAGATTACCCTTTTGGAAGCCATCAGTATGGCAGGCGATTTGAGTATTTATGGTAAACGGGATGCGATATTTGTTATACGTGAAGAAAACGGCAAGCGAGTAACTCATTGGGTGGATATCCGTTCCAAGGATTTATTTAATTCGCCAGTTTATTATCTGAGACAGAACGATGTGATATATGTCCAGCCCAACAAGGTGCGTGCTGGACAGTCTACCATCAATGAGAACAGTGTGAAATCGGTATCGTTGTGGATCAGTATCGGTTCGTTCCTTTCCTCGTTGGGAGTCTTGTTGTTTAAGTAATATTCACATCCAATAAGTTAGAAGTTGAAATGATGGAAAAGAGAATAAATGCAGGAAAGCCTGTTGATGACTTTATACGGATACAGGATTTATGGGGTATATTTGTTCCCAAGTGGTATTGGTTTGCCATTTCATTGTTTATCACATTAGTCTGTGCCTCTCTGTATTTACTGAGCACCCCCAACATCTATACCCGTACGGCAGCCGTTTTGATTAAAGATGACTCTAAGAACGGATCATCGACAAGTGCCATGAACGAGTTCGCCGATATGGGGCTATTCAAGTCGAATACCAATATTAACAACGAACTGCTTACAATGAAGTCACCCTCCTTGATGACAGAAGTAGTAAGACGTTTAGTATTGAATGAAACCTACATCATCCGCCGTGGGTTGAAACAAATTGAGTTGTACAAAAACAGCCCGGTATGGGTAACATATCTTGCTAATAATAAAAAGGACGTAAGTTTTGCCATCGAAATCAATGGCAGCAATCAATTTCATCTTTCGGAATTTGTCGTTGCCGGTGAAGAGACGGATGAGCAATTCGAAGGAAACATTGGTGATTCCATTCAAACCTCTGCCGGAACATTGGCTGTCAGTCTGACTTCTCAATACAACGACTCTTTTATAGGAAGCACTATTCATTATAGCAAAAATTCAGCAGATAAGGTAGCGGATAACTATGCTCAAGCACTGAGGGCTGAATTAGGTAATGAAGATGCCACGATTATCAATCTAAGCATTGATGATGCTTCCGTACAAAAGGCAGAAGATATCTTGAATACACTAATTGAGGTCTATAACGAGAAATGGATTCAGGACAAGAATCAAATAGCAGTTAGTACCTCTCAGTTTATTGGTGAGCGTTTGGGAGTAATTGAAAATGAATTGGGGCATGTGGATGAAAATATCTCCAACTACAAGAGTGAACATCTCTTGCCCGATGTCCAAACAGCCTCTAACCTATATATGAACCAGTCGGCAGAGAATAAAAAAGAGATACAGGCGCTTTCCAATCAGCTTTCCACGGCCCAGTATATCCGTCGCGAACTGAACAGTAAGGATATGAACCAGCCATTACCGACCAACTCGGGAATCTCCAGCGTTAATATTGAAAGCCAAATCGGTGAATACAATAAGATGGTTTTGGATCGAAACCGGTTGATAGCCAACAGTAGTGAGAAAAATCCGTTAGTGAAAGATTTGGGAAATTCGATGCAGAGTATGAAGCGTACCATTTTACAATCGGTGGATAACCTGATTGTATCGCTGAATACCCAAATACGCAGTATCCGTCAACAGGAGGCAATGAACACCCAGCAATTAGCATCTAATCCAAGTCAAGCAAAATATCTGCTATCGGTAGAACGTCAGCAGAAAGTGAAAGAAGAATTATATCTCTATCTACTTCAGAAGCGTGAAGAAAACGAACTTTCGCAAGCGTTTACCGCTTATAATACAAGGGTGGTCACAACACCACGCGGTAGTGCTTTACCTACGGCACCAGTCAAAAAGGACATCTTGTTGGTAGCTTTTGTTCTCGGTCTGCTGATTCCAGCGGTCATAATCTTTATGCAGGAGAACATGAACACCAAGGTGCGTGGTAAGAAAGACCTTGAGAACCTAAGTATACCCTATATCGGTGAAATTCCATTATATGGTAAGGGTAAGAAAAAAAACAAATCTCAGGAAAAAATAATCGTGGTGGAAGAAGGCAATCGCAACATCATCAACGAAGCTTTTCGTGTACTTCGCTCCAATGTGGATTTTATGACCGGAAAAGAAAGCAAGCAGAAAGTATTTGTGGTCACCTCTTTCAATCCGGGTAGTGGAAAGAGTTTCTTTTCAGTGAACATAGCCATGAGCTTTGCCATTAAAGGGAAAAAAGTATTAGTGATAGATGGAGACTTACGGCATGGATCCACTTCTGCTTATGTAGGGTCGCCTAAGAAAGGCTTGAGTGACTATTTGGGTAACAGGGTGGCCAATTGGAATGAAGCACTTGTAACAGATAAGAAACATGCCAATTTGCATGTTCTTCCTGTGGGAACTATTCCCCCAAATCCGACAGAGCTGTTGGAAGATGGAAAATTTGCAACCTTGATGCAAATCTTGCGCAACGAATACGATTATATCTTTGTGGATTGTCCACCGATAGATATCGTGGCAGACACACAAATCATAGAACAGTATGCAGACCGGACACTTTTTGTAATACGAGCCGGACTGTTGGATCGCTCACTGCTGTCCGCATTGGAAACTTTCTATCAAAAAAAGCGTTTCAAGAACCTTGCAATTGTACTGAATGGCACGGAAAGTACTGGTGGACGCTATGGCTACCGTTACGGATATAGTTTTGGTTACCACAATGCCTATACATCTTATTATGGAAACAAATAATATAATCTGTAGTATTTAAGTTGAAATATGTGGTTTTTTGAATCTTCTATTTCCATTACAGAAAGTGGTGTCTTACAAGGGATGACTGATTGCCATAGTCACTTGTTGCCAAGTGTAGATGATGGAGTAAAGACGGAAAAGGATACGTTCGTTATTTTGGACGAGATGGAGCGACAAGGAGTTCGAAAAGTATGGTTGACTCCTCATATTATGGAGGACATACCCAATGAAACCGTTATGTTGCAGCAGAAGTTTCAGAATTTGAGGCAAGAATATCGGGGAAAAGTGGAATTGTCTTTGGCGGCAGAATATATGCTGGATGCCCTCTTTGAGAAACGATTACAACAAGATGATTTGCTTCCATTAGAAGAGGACAAACGATACCTATTGGTTGAAACTTCTTACTTCAATCCACCGATGGATTTACTTTCAACCTTGAAGCGAATTCAATCAAAAGGATATTATCCGCTATTAGCTCATCCGGAGCGGTATGAATATATGCAAATGAAAGATTATAAACATTTGAAAGAAGACCGAATCTCTTTTCAGTTGAATGTACCTTCGTTGACAGGAATGTATGGTAAGCATGTACAGAAGAAAGCAGAAATACTATTGAAAGCTGGGATGTACGATTACATCGGTAATGATACCCACTCTGTGGATTTTTATTTACGACTGTTACAATGTAATATTCGAAAAAAAGTGGCAATTAACCTCGCCAATCGTAACCGTGGTTTCGATTGACCTTTAATTTATCGAAAGTATATAAATTCAGTTTGCAAAACTTCAATAATAATAAAATAAATCAATGAAAGCTTGTTTTATGGGCTTGGGCTACATCGGACTACCCACAGCCATTATTGCCGCCAAACACGGTGTTCAAATAACGGGAGTTGATATCAATCCCCATGTAGTGGAAATGACTAATGCAGGACATCTGCACATTATTGAACCGGGTATGGAGAAAATGTTACAGGAAGTAGTGAAAACTGGCATGTTGAAGGCTTCGGTTACCCCAGAAGTAAGTGACGCTTATTTTATGGTAGTTCCTACCCCTTTCAAGGGGAACCATGAACCGGATGTAAGTTACGTGGAAGCTGCTACTCGTGCTGTATTGCCGTTGCTAAAAGAAGGAGATCTTTATGTAATAGAATCCACTTCCCCCATAGGAACCACAGAGGCCATGGCACGCATCATCTTTAATGGACGTCCAGAACTGGAAGGTAAGATTTATATAGCCTATTGTCCAGAACGTGTATTGCCCGGTAATGTAATTTATGAATTGGTACACAACGACCGTGTCATCGGTGGTTTAAATATCGAATCGACCGATAAGGCCATTGAATTCTATTCCCAATTTGTACAAGGTACGCTTCACAAAACGAACTGTCGCACGGCAGAAATGTGCAAACTGACAGAGAACTCCAGTCGCGATGTACAAATTGCCTTTGCCAATGAGCTCTCACTTATCTGCGATAAGGCGGGCATCAATGTTTGGGAGCTTGTCAACCTTGCCAACAAGCATCCGCGTGTAAATATCCTGCAACCCGGTTGCGGTGTAGGGGGACATTGCATTGCGGTGGATCCATACTTTATCACAGCAGATTTCCCTGCAGAAAGTAAGTTGATTAGCGATGCCCGTGATATTAACAACTATAAGAGTTTCTGGTGTGCCGAGAAGGTAAAAAACGCCATGTTAGAGTTTGAATTGAAACATCATCGCAAACCTTGTGTCGCCATGATGGGACTTGCCTTCAAACCCAATATCGACGATTTACGTGAAAGTCCTGCGAAATATATTACCACGAAAGTGATGCAAAGCTGTAATAATGCCGACATTTTGGTTGTGGAACCGAATGTAAAAGAGCATAACGTGTTTAAGTTAACCGATTATCGTGAGGCTTATGATAAAGCAAACATCGTGGTATTCCTTACGGCTCACAAGGAGTTCAAAGAGCTATCTTGGAGAGAAGATAAGATGATGTTGGATTTTTGTGGGGTATTTAAGAAGTAAAAGTATATGAAAGAATTATTTCGCTATATACAATCTGATTATTATCGATATACAGGGGAAATGAGGGGGGGTAAAATACTACTTTACCTTCTTTTCAAACGGAATCACTGCTTTAATTACAGTTTTTGGTTACATCAAGGAAGAACATATTGTTCCCTTTAGCCGTTCTGATGCATCGTCACCTAACCAATAAATATGGAATACAGATCCCACGAACTATAAAAATAGGGTATGGATTCTATATAGGCCATGGTATAGGCATTGTGATTAACGCCGGAACTGTGATAGGAAATAATGTAAATATTAGTCAGTTTTTATCCATCGGAACCAACAAGCGGACTCCGGCAAGAATAGGCAATAATGTCTATATCGGTCCTAATGTTTGTATTGTGGAAGATGTTAACATTGGTAATAACAGTTGTATTGCAGCAGGTGCGGTGGTTGTGAAAGATGTACCGGAAAACACTACTGTGGCAGGATGTCCAGCAAAAGTGTTAGGTGAAAACAAGCATTCCGAATATGTACACAATCGTTATAATATCAATCATTAGGTAAAAAATTGACCGCTTTACAATACATCAACTACACAAATAACAAACTGTTGGAAGAACTAAGTACGTACCGTTCTAATTCTACTAACGAGCAATTCAAAGTAGCACATTACAGCTTAAGCAATAAGCTATTTTTATACAATCGTTTCATGAGCACAGTATCTGACAATAATAAACGAATCGCCAAGAATACTCTCATACTTTATGCGAGAATGTTCTTGGTAATGTTCATATCTCTATACACCAGCCGTATCATATTAAAAACGTTGGGTATTTCTGATTTTGGTATATTTAATGTTGTTGGAGGCGTGGTAATGATGATGAATGTAGTAAACAGTGCTATGTCGGTGTCTACACAGCGATATTTGACTTTTGAATTAGGGAAAAAAGATTATGTCCAATTTACCAAGACATTCAGTATGTGCATGAATATATTTTTTCTCTTGTGTGTTTTGATATTAGTTTTAGGAGAAACTGTTGGTTTATGGTTTGTAAACACATACTTGATTATTCCTCAGGAAAGAATGGAAGCAGCTAATTGGGTTTACCAATTCTCTTTACTTTCATGTATGTGTACACTTTTAAGCAACCCCTATAATGCCACAATTATATCGCATGAACGAATGAATGTATACGCTTATATCGGCATTACGGAAGTCTTTCTTAAACTTGCCATTGTTTATGTTTTACAGATAATTCAGATAGATAGGTTGACAACTTATGGAGTATTGACTTTTATCAGTTCGTTAACAATAACACTAATTTACCGCTGGTATTGTGTGAAACATTTTGCCGAGGTACGGTATTCATTTTATTGGAATAGGCAATTATTCAAACAATTAGCTTCTTATTCAGGATGGAATCTATTCGGTTCTCTTTCCGGAGTAGCCAAAGGGCAAGGATTAAATATTCTTATCAACATATTTTTTGGTCCATCGGTGAATGCTGCACGTGGAATAGCTTATCAAGTCAATGGCGTGATTCAATCTTTCTTCTCTAACTTTTATACAGCAGTGCGCCCACAAATCACAAAATACTACGCTCAAGGTAATAAAGAAGATATGTTTAAATTGATATTCAATAGTTCTAAAATGGCATTTTTTCTTATCTTATTTATTTCTCTTCCATTGGTTATAGAAACTCCATTCATAATACAATTATGGCTTGGGCAAATGCCAGAATATGTTGTACCGTTTGTTAGATTGGTAATTGTTATTACAGCTATAGATTCCATGTCTACTCCATTGATGACAGCCATTCATGCCACAGGCAATAATCGTTTATATCAATTTTCGGTAGGTTTAATTATGATAATGACCTTACCTATTTCCTATATATTTTTAAAATCAGGTTATTCTCCGTTATCTGTTTTTGTCATATCATTGGTATTAAGTATGATTAGTCTATTTGTGAGACTTGGAATAGCACACAGACAAATTGGATTACCATTCATGGAATATACAAAGCATGTAGTGTTCCGTTCATTTCTTGTCGCATCATTGGCCTTTATAATTCCAGCATGGTTGCATTGCATAATGCAGCCGGGTTGGATTGCAACTGTTAGTGTGTGTAGTATGTGTGTAGTAAATAGTCTTTGTTTTGCATTTTTTGCTGGACTTAGTTTATCCGAGCAGCAAGTTTTAGCCAACCTACTAAAAAATAAACTAAAAATAAACAAATGATAAAACTCGTATCCAAAGATAAATGTACCGGATGTGGCGCTTGTTCCTATATATGCCCCAAGGGATGTATAGAAATGAAGGAAAACGATATGCATGAATTACTGCCTGTTATCAATGCATATATGTGTGTGGAGTGTGGGAAATGTGTTAAGATATGTCCTGTTCTGAATCCCGTGGAAACTTATGTTCCAATAGAGGCTTATGCAGCACGTAGCAACGACAAGAAAGAGGCTTTCAATAGTGCTTCCGGTGGAATTGCCAGTACTTTATATCGTGACGGCCTCAAAGAAAATGCCTATATTGCAGGTGCTGTGCAGAATCCTGATTTTAGCGTAAATCTTATCTCTGGGAAAAATATTGAACTTATTAACCAGTTCAAGAATTCCAAATATGTATTTAGTACGGCTTATCGGTTATATCCAGAACTGGCAACTTTATTGAAACAAGAAAAACAAGTAATCGTAGCTGGACTTCCATGCCAGATTGCAGCTATCCGTAAGATATTCAAGGATAATCCTAAGTTATTCTTGATTGACATAGTATGTCATGGTACTACACCAACGGCTTATTTACAACAGCACATCAAAAAGATAGAACAAGAAATGGAACAATCTGCCACAAAGATGTTTTTCAGAGACCCTTATGTTTATACTTTTACTTTTACTTTTACTTTATATAATAAACATGGCGAGCGCTTCTATGCAAAACGAACAAAAGATGGTGATACATATCAATTTGGCTATCATCGAGCCATATCCTATCGCGAAAGCTGTTATTATTGCCCATTCGCATGCAATAAACGAACCGGTGATTTATCCTTGGCAGATTATCCGGGTTTAGGTTGTATTATCCCTTTTACTCACGAACGGGAATTTATCAATTGTGTATTGGTCAATACGCTTAAAGGTAAAAATTGGTTTCGGAAATCTTGAGTTCAACTTATAAATGCAACTTTTTGGGTGCGGATAATAAGCAATAAAAACATTTATTTTTCAGAGAGGAAA
>ENA-UEOR01001893-UEOR01001893.1-human-gut-metagenome-genome-assembly--contig:-NODE-1893-length-11912-cov-28.402112_pt1 | contig 11912 bp, 11 predicted proteins | sample MGYA00242887_ERZ507890 | MGnify/ENA primary metagenome ERZ507890 (study PRJEB26167, sample SAMN06115431) | human gut metagenome | host: Homo sapiens | place: China:Guizhou | collected 2014-10-21...
GCAGATAAAGAAAGATATTACTATCCAGTATCACTCTCATGCCGGACCTGGTTTTAACATGGCTTCTATTCTCGAGGTATGTAAGGCCGGATGTGACTATGTAGATGTTGGTATGGAACCTCTTTCATGGGGTACAGGACATGCCGATGTAATCAGTGTGCAGGCAATGTTGAAAGATGCCGGCTTTAAGGTTCCTGAAATCAATATGCAGGCCTACATGAAAGTACGTTCGCTGATTCAGGAATTTATGGATGATTTCCTGGGCTTGTATATCAGTCCGCGTAACCGTCTGATGAACTCATTACTGATCGGTCCGGGACTTCCGGGTGGTATGATGGGTAGCTTGATGGCCGATTTGGAAACCAATCTGGAGTCTATCAATAAATATAAGGCAAAACGTAATTTGCCGTTTATGACTCAGGATGAACTGCTTATTAAGCTGTTTGATGAAGTGGCATATGTATGGCCACGTGTAGGTTATCCTTGTCTGGTTACTCCGTTTAGCCAATATGTAAAGAATCTGGCTATGATGAATGTTATCCAGATGGAAAAAGGTAAGGAACGCTGGGGTATGATTGCCGATGATATCTGGGATATGATTTTGGGTAAGGCAGGACAGTTGCCCGGCAAGCTGGCTCCGGAAATTGTGGAAAAGGCTGAACGTGAACTGAAGGGAGGCGAGATTGTGAAAGTAAGGATTCCGCCTATTGAACGGCATTATCGGGTGAAGGCACTTACGGCGAAGCGGATGTCGGCACAATTGGCGGTTGATTTTGTGGAAGAGGTGACTCCACCTGAAAATTTGGCTTTGTTGAATGCGGTAAAAGTTTATGGCTTTGAATCGCGTCCCCGGGGGTTAGGGCGTCCCACGAAACGTGATCGCCGGATGATCGATAAAATGAAAGAAGGAGATGATTACGACTTGTAACCTATAAATTAAAACCAGATCGTATTGTGTTAATAGCCAGAGAGAAAAAAAAGAATAATATTGCCGAATATATTTTGTATATGTGGCAGCTTGAAGATATGCTCCGGGCTTTGAAGCTGGATATGGAGCAGGTGGATCGTTATCTGGTGGCCGGTTTCCAGGCGGATGAACGGACTTCGAAGGAAATTCATGATTGGTATGATAACCTGATCGCTATTATGCAAAAAGAAAAAGTGGAAGAGAAAGGGCATATTCAGGCCCTGAAAAATACAGTGGATGAACTGACCGAATTACATTTTTTCTTGTTGCACCAGGCTCATGACGGGAGATATCGGCAATTGGTGACCCAGGCGGCCGGAAATTTGGTGGAGTTTCGTAGGAAAGCCGGTGTGGACGATACGGTCTCGGATGTGGAATTGGCTTTAAACGGTTTGTATGGACAGCTGATGCTGAAATTACAAAAACGGGAGATTCATCCGGAAACGGTAGCGGCTATGGAATCGTTCAGTAAAATGATTGCTTATCTGGCTGCCCGTTACAAACAAATGGAAGAAGAAGCTGAAAATTCAAAATTTTAATCTGATAGAATATGAAAGTGCTGATTGCAGTGTTGTGCCTGTTGGTTGCGGGAATTCAATCGAAAGCCGAAACCAGTGAGAAAAAATATGAAAAAACTTATCCTAAAGCCGGAATCGAAGAGTTGGTGTTGTCCAACCAATATGGAAAAATGGAAATTGTTCAGGTGGATGGAGATGAGATCAAAGTAGCTGTAGCTATGAAGGTGACTGCTAAATCGGGGGTGAAAGCGGATGAAACACTCGAATTGATTCAGATAGTAGAAACGATTACCGGGCAATATCTCAATTTTAAGACCGAATTCGGGAAAGACATGGGATTGAAGCAGTTTCTGACCAACACGACATTAAATGTCGACTATAAAGTATCTGTTCCGAAAGGAATCAAGTTGAGATTGATCAGTACAAACGGCAATGTATACCTGACTAATTTTTCAGGTGAGGTAAATGCGGATATTCGTGTCGGGGATTTTAAAGCGACTGCTTTGAGCGGAGGAGAATTGTACATCAAGCAAGAGAAAGGAATTTTCAATGTAGAAGAGGTGGCTTTGATGAAAGGAGAGTTTCGGAATTGTACCATTCGGATTGCTTCCGGTGATGATGTTCGGTTAGAAACCAATGCTTGTGACGGAGAGTTGGAATCGATGGGTAAGCTGAACTTGCGCTCTTCCGGCGGGACAATGAAAATCGGGGATGTGGAAGAATTGACCGGTAGCTCGTCTTTTACCAAATATGAGGTACAGGATTTAGGTAGTTATGTGGATATGGATATGAAAATGGGGGAAATGAATATACGCAATATACAACTGTTGTTTTCCGAGATCCGTTTGAAAGGTTCTTTTACTAAAGTCGGGCTGACTTTTGAAAAAGATGCCGGTTATCATTTGGAAATCAAGCATAACAAATCGTTGAAAATGGGGTTGCCGGATGGAATGGAATTGGAACAAAAGTCTGCATCTGAAAGGAATATGACCGTCAGCTCGAAATTTGTAGGCAATCCGAAATATACCGGAGAGGTTTTACTGGAACTTTCCAATGGTAGTCTGTATATTCAATAAGGAAAAGTGCGGGTTATTCTCCGTTGATTTGCAAATAATATCCTTTATTGTAGAGGCTGACGATGTGCAGGGCAGGGTCGGCAGTGAGCAGTTTCCGCAATTGAGAGATATAGTTTTGTAGTAAAGTGATTTTGCTTTTGCTGTCGTTGTGCCAGAGTTGCCGGCAGATATCGGTGGCTGCACGGCATTGCCGGGGCGGACGGCATAAGAGTACCAGCACTTCTCCTAATGCGCCGGTCAGGGGAATGATGTTGGGACCGATACGCAGCGTAAAACTGTCGGTGCGGAATGTGGTGAGCTCCGAGAGCCGGAGGACGGTTTCTCCGGCGGAATCATTCGTTTTGCCGGAGGCATGGCGTTGCCATACGGCAGCGATGCGGGCACAGATTTCTTCGATATCGGCTTCTTTCCGGATAAAGTCGGCGGTGCCGCTTTTCAGCGACGGGACGCAATATTCGTTGTACGAACTCAGGATGAGCACCGGAATTTCCGCATCCACCTGCCGGATACGCTCGAATACTTCCAAGCCGTTGAGTCCGGGCATCCGGAAGTCCAGCAGTACCAGATCGGGAGAAATACGTTCGAAAGTCTCCCAGGCTTCGTCGCCGCTGTATGTCGTCACCACCTCATAACCTTCTTCTTCCAGAATTTCGGTCATTTCCTTTGCGGTGAGGCGGTTGTCTTCGGCATAAAGTAGTTTCGGTTTGCAGTCCATAGTAATGAGTTTGACGAGGGGAAATTAGAAATTTTAATTGAATATACCAACTTTTCATTCCCATTCGATCGTTTTGAATTTTTCGAGCAGCAGATTGATCTGCCCTAATAACTCCCTGTAAATTCCGATATTCCGGTCGAGGGTTTCACCGAGTATCTCCGGATCGGCGGTTTGCGGATACCGGATGTCCCGGAGCCGGGGTTGCAGGCTGCGGATAAAAAGCTGCACCTCTTCACGCTGGAAGCGTACGAAAGCTTGCTGGCGCCGGGCCATGTCCGTGGCGATCCGGTTGAACCGGATGGTCACCGACAGTCCCGCTAAGGCCAGGAAGAGCCCGAATCCGTAACGGCTGAACAACCGCAGCCAGGGATAAGCAAACTGTACTTCTAACCGGTGGCCTTCGACATAACCGAGCGGTAGCGAACACTCTACCGGGAGAAATAATGCCTGTTGCTCTGTCCCGGCTCGGTCGGTCGTCCGGCCCGCAGCGTCGATGCGCCGGAATACCACCGGCAGACGGTTGGCGGAATACTTCCGGTAAGCGGAGAGCAGACTGTCAATACTCCAGTTGGTGGTGTCGCGCAGGTCATAAGACAGACGTTGATATATATGAGATTGATTGACCTGGGTGCCCATGGCCAAGGTCGTATCCTGACCGTTGTGTGTCACCGTAATGGTCTTGGCTTCGAAATCATTGCAGAAACAGTTGGTGTCTTCCCGCCATTTAAAAAAATTCTTATTGTTTTTAAAAATGGCTTCGTCGAGGTTCGGGAGTTCTTCGTTGACGAAGGCTCTCCGGTCGGCGATATATAGGTTGCCTGTCCAGAATAGTGCGGCAAACATTATGGCGACGATGAAACAGGAGTAGAACCGGGGGGATAGGTGAATCTTCCGGGAGCGGTGTTTTTGGCCGGGAGTGAATGTCAGTATAAAACGGCTGCCGTGTCCCGGCCGGCTGTCGAGGCGGAGCCGTGCTCCTATCCGGCGGGCGGTATTCCGGATATAAGCCAGCCCTATCCCGTGGTTGTCGCCTGTCGGAACGGAACGGAAGCCGGGACGGAAAATCCGGCGGTGCAGGCGGCGGGGAATACCGGTGCCGTTGTCCTCGACCGTGAGGCGCAGTCGTCCCCGGCGGTCGGCATCACAGATGACGGTGACGTTTGCTTCGGGTCCGGCATGGCGGAGGGCATTATCGATCAGGTTGCCGATAATGTGCGATAAGTGAAAGGAATCGCCCTGCACGATCGGCGTGTCGAGCCGGTAGTCGACAGCGATACGCGAGGCATCGCCCCTGCCTCCGTAGCGGGCGGCCACTTCTTCGAGCATGCTCCGGAGATCGAATCCGGCCGTTTCTGGGTTCGTCCCCCAGTAGCCGGCCGAGCGGTCGATAAGTTGCGTCATTTCGTCGGTGATGGCTGCAAGCAGGTGACGGCATACATTCAGTTTTTCGTGTATTTTTTCTGCCGGCCATTCGCCGACATGTTGCAGCAGGTGTTGTTCGATATGGCAGCTGGTACAAAACGGGTTTTTCAGGTCGTGGATAAAAATAAGTTGCTTTTCCGTCAGGAGGTGATTGCGTTGCCGTCTCTTTTCCCGCCGGAGAATGAGCAGGCCGAAAGACAGGGCAAATAGAAACGGGACGATGGAAAGCAACAGACCGTAACGTTGTCGCAGCCAAAAGCGGTTGAAGGGAAAATCGAACCAGGCCGTGAGTGTATCGGGTTCGAGATTGCCTAATTGGAATTGCGCGAAGTCCGGTTGCCGATACGGTTTCCGGCAGTCCGCCGGATAACGGTCGATGATTTTTCCCGTTGTATCCTGCCGGATAAAAACGGGGTTCAGGTCCTCCCAAGGGCAAAAATGCCGGAAGCAGGCGGCAAGGCTGTCGATATTCCAGCTTTCCCGATTGAAATCGTAAAGTTTACGCCTGTAAAAAACAAGAAATAGTTGGCTATTCGTATCTATGTGAAAATATTTCCCTTTATAGGTATATGTCATGATCAGGCGCCCCTTCATACTAAAATCGTCAAGTCCGTTTGTCTCTTGTATGGGGCAGGTATGTATTTCTTCTTTTATGGCATCTTCTATAAATTTTCCCGTAACATATCGGAAATCTCTTCTTTCCGCATGGTAAAGAGAATACAACCATCCTGCTTCCAGAAGCAATAATAGGATGATCATCAGGTGGATATATCCGGATATGGAAAGGTGGCTTTTTTTCATTCGGTTAAAAATAGATTACTTTGAAACAATATCCAATTTTTTTCATGCCGGAAAAACGGAAAATTTTAAGAACAATTTGAGAACATTGGCTATTGGGCGGACCGGAAAAATATCATAAACTTATCCCAAATTTTCAAGTGCTAAGATTAGATATCGGAATGAATACGACTTTTTTGAAAAACGGACGGATGGTCCTCGGTATTTTGTTTGTTTTGGGATGTTGTGCCTGTTCGGACGAAAGTGTGCCGGCCGGGAAGGTTACGGAAGAATCGGTATACGACCGTATGGGGCGGTTGCATAATGAAGGATTGGATTATGTTTTGGAGCGGATTTCGGAGGAGGCTCCGTTTACCCGCAGCGGGGCACGGAAACTTCCGCCGGCAGAAGAAATCCGGGATATGTGCGACGATTTTGCCCGTATGTGCGGATATGTCTGTCCGGCCCGGACAAGGGCCGGCAGTGAAGTGTCCGATGATTTTTCTTTTCTCTCCGTTGCGCAGCAGGAATGGGTCGGTCGTTTGAAATCGGAGGTGGGACGGGTGACACCTGAGCGGACAGAAGATTTTGCCATTGCTGTCGGACGGCTGGAACAACAGGTGGAGCTGGATGATCGTCTCGCTGCTTCCGAACGGGAGATCGTGCGCTATGCCATGGCCGTATGCCGTTATTCCGCGGTCTATTGGGCGGAAAACTATGAACGTTGGATGACGGAATTGTTCGGGGTGGGTAAGTTGCCTTTGAATCGTATGCGGACAAGGAGTGAGGAGGAGAGGTTTGTAACGAAGGAATGGTGGGAGAACTATAAAACCGTTGTTTGGAGCGATGGTATGAGTGCGGTTCGGCGAGGGGAAGGTTATTATCTCCAGGGAGCTGTTGCCGGGTCTGTTATGAAATATTTGGATCAGTAGTATCTGCCTGTGCGGGATTTTTAATAAACCTTTAAAAAGTGAATCTATGAAAGTAAAAATCGTTCAACGGAAAAATCCGCAGAAACCCGATGAACCGGGTAAATTCTACGGTCAGCCGGTGCTCGACGGAGTGGTCGGGATGGATATGATCTGTCGTCAGATTGCGGGGCGTTCGTCGCTTACGGCCGGGGATGTAAAAAATGTGTTGACTAACTTTCTGGACGAGTTGCCTACTTATATGCTGATGAACCGCTCGGTGCAGTTGGAAGATTTCGGCATATTGCGGATCTCCTTCGGCAGCGAGGGGGTGGACCGGGCAGAGGATTTCTCGTCTTCTTTGATCCGTGGTGTAAAAATTGTTTTTACGCCGAGTGCAAAGATGAAGGAGCGGGTGAAATCGGAGATTACTTTCGAAGTGATCAACAGACCGGCGCCTTCGTCGTCTTCGGATACTCCCGGGGAGTCTGATTGATTGAGGGGAAGATGGCAGGTACTGCTATGAAAATCAGGTGGGTGTTGCGGCATAATCCGCAGAACCGTTTGTTGCCACCGAAATATTATGCTGCGCCGGTTTTTGCCGGTCGGCGGGATGCCGGGGAGATGATCCGGCAGATCGCCGGCCGGTCGGTTCTCTCGGCTGGAGACATTGTGGATGCGTTTGCGAATGCCGGAGAAGTGGCTGCCAACTGGCTGGCGGCCGGTTGTTCGGTGGAATTGCCGGAAATCGGCAGTTTGCTCCTGGAATTTTCGAGCGAGGGTTTTGACGATCCTGCCGATTTCCGTCCTGAGTCCCTGCGGGGGGTACGGCTTCGTTTCTATCCTTCCCGGCAATTGATGAAAGCGATAAAATCGCAATTGAACATATCTTTACCGGAATAGGGCCGGTTGTTTTCGGATTTTCTCCCGTATGTTTCGGTGAAAATATACGGAAGAAATTTCGGTTTGGTAGTACGAAATTGAAAAAACAAGCGCTTGTTTTCAGGAAAAGATACGGACGGATTTTTTGAAAGATACGGATGAATTTCGGAAAAGAAATAAAGAGGGCCATAAGAACGGCAGAGGGCCGGAGAAGAATCTTTTTCCGGTTTTTCCTGTTGATCGTTCTGGGAAATGTATTTTATTTTCCGGAGGGGTATGCCGACCGTTTTTTTACGCCGGGAATGCTTTGGACAGGGATTGCGGTGGGCGTGTCGGGGATGTTGTTTCCGTTCGTGGTGTCCGGACGTGTCGGTTTACCGGGACTGGCGTGTGTGGCTGTCGGGATACTGGCGGTGGTGGGCGGAAAGTCGGCCGGTGGCTTTTTTGCGTGGCAGACTGCGGCGTGGGGAGGGGCTATGTGGCTTTTATTCGTGATGACGGGATATTTTTCCGCCTGGGGGAAACCGGCCGACTGGTATGGGGGATTGTCGTTCGTGGGCGCGGTGGAAGCGTTTGCCGGAATCGGGCAATATGCCGGGATATGGCCGGTGTATAGTGCTTCTTTCCCGGTGACGGGGACATTCGACAATCCGGCAGGACTGGCGGCTTGTCTGGCAATCTGTTTCCCGGCGGCGCTTTATTTTATGGCTTCACGTCCTGTCGGTGCGAAAGTGTGGGGCGGATTATCGGCATTATCGATGGGGGCTGCGGTGGTTTTATCGGGTTCGCGCACCGGGATGGTGGCAGTGGGATGTCTGGCTGCGACTTCTGTTTACCGTTTCTTTTTGGGCGGTCGCTGGCCGGCTTGGAGGGTAAGGGCGGCGTTTGTTTCAGTGGGGGCGGTAATGCTCGTCGGCCTGTATTGCTGGAAGAAAGATTCGGCGGACGGTCGTCTGTTGGTATGGAATTGTTCGTTGGAGATGCTGGCCGATGCTCCCCTGACGGGACATGGACCGGATGCTTTTCAGGCGGAATATATGGATTATCAGGCCGGCTGGCTGGCGGAGCATCCGGAGGAAAAATGGGAACGGTTGGCCGGTAATGTCAGGCATCCTTTTAATGAGTATCTGCGGATTGCTGCCGAATACGGAGTGGCGGGACTGCTACTGGTTGCCGGGGTGATATGGCTGTTGTGGCGATGGTATCGTCGTTGCCGTCCGGAGGACCGTCCGTTGTACCGGAGTATCGGAGGGGCGGGGATTTGCGGTTTGTTTTCCTATCCGCTGAATTATCCGGCGGTATGCGTACTTTTGGTGTTGCTGCTGGGGGTGATTGTGCGTGGACGTCCCGTTTGCTTTTATGGAGGCCGGTGGTTTAAAACCGGAATAGGGGCTTTGGCCGTAGCGGTGTTGGCGGTTACTTTATATTGGAACCGGGCGGAACGTGAATGGCACCGCATTTCCTGTTTGTCTTTAAACGGCCGGACGGAGGAGGTGTTGACCGATTATGCCCGTTTATATCCTTTTATGCGCGAAAATCCCTTATTCCTTTACAATTACGGGGCGGAGCTGCATGTGGCGGGATTGTGGACGGCAAGCCTGAGTATATTGACAGAATGTGTCCGGGGCCTGAACGATATGGATGTACAGATGTTGCTGGCCGATAATTATAGCCGTTTGGTGAAACTTTACGGGCAAACGGGGCGTGATGCCGAAGCCCGTCAGTTGGCCGGAGAGATTATCGTAAAGCCGGTGAAAGTGCCGTCGTTCCGGGTGGACCGGATGAAACGCGAAATGGAAAAGTATTTGCGAAAACCCTGACCTTCAAATCTTGTGCCATTCATGGATGTCGATATGCTCAAAATGTTCATGACGGATTGGGTGATTTTGAGAACAATTTGAGAACATTGGCCACTGTCCGTTTGATTGCTTATGTATAGTTTTGTCGAACTGGTAATTTGAAAAATCATTTAATATTTTAAGGTATGAAAAAGAGGATGTCGTTGTATACCTGGATGATCGTGGGAAATTTCATATTCCCTTTTATGAATGTTTTGTTTCCTTATCTTTATTGGAGGCAGAATCGGCAAACGGAAGATACAGCCTTTACGAAAGAGGCTTGTAATTTGTTGAATTTTCAAATATTGTTTTCTTTTATTATGATAGGGGTATTCGTATTTGGATGGTATCAGGCAATTGTGGGTTGGAGTATGGATGAGGCAGCTTCTTTCGGTTTTATGAAATGGGGATTGGTGGTTATGACGATGGTAAATATTATTTATCCGTTGGTAGTTATGCTTATTACTTCAGTCGGAAAGAAGACGTTTCGGGCCTGGCCGCCGACAATACCGTTTTTCCGGGCTTGAACAAGTGATGTATATTTCCGTTTAATGGAATCAGATGGTCATTTTCATAATGGATAGCTAGTTTTTCCGCTTTCTCAAGTTCCGATAAGGCTTCATTCAGCAGTTCTCTTTCAAATAAGATACCGGCTTTTGAAATATAATCAAAAATTTGAGTCTGGATATCCTGTTGCTTATTCAGGTGAACTAAACAGTTAAGCACTACTTTATATAGATGCTTGACTGCCATATCGAAACTTTTTCCTTTTTGTTTTATACAGAATTGCTTGTAGATATCATCTATAGAAGTATTGTTCTCTAATAATTCAAAGAGAATAAGATAGCCTTTTTCTCCATTTTGCAGATTGCTGTATAGCTTTAAATATCGTTTTTCTGCTTTTGATAGGGATTTAATCAGAGCAAGTAGTGAGATGGCTTTATTCATAAAGTATATAATATATGTCTTTTCAAATATAGGTATTATCTATGGATATACAAGTGGTGAAAGTATTAAATAAGCGTATGTTTTTATGTTATAATAATAATCCTAAAAGGATATTCTTTTATTGATTGAATATATAATCATTTGATAAATAGTAAATTATATATTATTAAAAGTAAGATAATTCTATATGTGTAATGATGGCTAGCGGCACTTTATGGCTCAAAAAGTTTTTTGTGCTCAGAAATATAGAAAAAGAAAAGGGCGTCTATGTGATTTATTATGTTGGTTACCAATAATGTATGATATAGTGTAGTATAAAAAAATTAGATAAATAACCTGTTTGGGATTATCAAAACAGGTAAATAATGGATGTTGTTTTATGATTCTATCCATCTATATTTGCAATGCGTCGAAGTAATAATTATCTATATCCGGAAATAGAAATTAGATTTTGATGCATAAACCTTTATTAATTAAGATCTATTATGAAACACAGACTTTCTAATTTATCGAAAATCTATCGAGATGACATTTGTCGTAAGATGAATATTCTGCCGATAGTGTTATGTATGTTTTGTATGGGCAATGCATACTCGTTGATGGCAGCAACACCATCAGTCAGTGAAACTCTTCAGCAAAACAGGAAGATCAAGGGTAGAGTGGTGGATGTAAACAATGAACCTATGATTGGTGTAAGTGTGTTGGAAAAAGGGACAACAAATGGTGTTATCACTGATTTTGACGGGAACTTTACGTTGGATATCCGGGGGAATTCAGCTGTTCTAGTATGTTCCTATATAGGTTATATTACTGCTGAAATACAGGTTGGAAACCAGACGGCTCTTCATGTACAAATGTCTGAGGATGTGAAAGCAATAGATGAAGTCGTTGTCATTGGTTATGGTACCACAACTAAGAAGGAGTTGACAGGCTCTGTTACCTCTATCGGCAAGGATGATTTTAAAGCCGGTAATATCAGTAACCCCATCCAGTTGCTACAAGGGCAGATTGCAGGATTGAACATTGCCCGTCCGGACGGAGCGGATCCTACCGGGGGATTTGAAATTCAGCTGCGTGGTTTGACTACGATGAAAGGAGGATCGGGGCCGCTAATTGTGATTGACGGCGTTGAAGGTGGAAATCTTGCCAATTTGAATGCCAATGATATTGAATCCATTGATGTATTGAAAGATGGTTCGGCAGCTGCTATCTATGGTACCCGTGGTACCAACGGCGTTATTCTTGTCACTACCCGCAAAGGAAAGCCAGGACACTCTTTGATTGAGTTTTCCAGTTATTGGACTACTCAAAGTGTTACAAGAAAGCCGGAATTTCTTTCTGCTGATGAGTTCCGTTCTACTTTGAAGGAATATCTCCCCAATCAGGCTGCTACATTGGATTATGGAGCATCAACGGATTGGTTTGATGAGGTCACTCGTGACACTCCCCTTAGTCAGTATTATAGTCTTGCAGCATCAGGAGGCTCGGAAAAACTGACTTATCGTGGAAATATTTCCTGGCATGATGATAAAGGTATTGTGCGTAATTCGGGAAACCAACAATTAAGAATGCGTTTCAATGTGTCACAAACTGCTTTAAATGACCGGTTAAAGCTGGATTACAATATCTCTTATTCTACTGCCAAAAAGAATTATTCAGGATATGAAGTGATGAAGCAGGCGGTAACACGCAATCCTACGGAACCGGTATATGATACAGAAGGGAGAACTCCGATTTCCGGCGGTTACTATTATAATGATGGTCCGTTTAAGTATTACAATCCGGTTGCCATGCAAAATGAATCGACTAATGAGACATTAGACCGTGAGTTCTCGGGAAGTGTACATGCGTCATTAAAGAT
>ENA-UEOR01001897-UEOR01001897.1-human-gut-metagenome-genome-assembly--contig:-NODE-1897-length-11904-cov-47.502410_pt1 | contig 11904 bp, 8 predicted proteins | sample MGYA00242887_ERZ507890 | MGnify/ENA primary metagenome ERZ507890 (study PRJEB26167, sample SAMN06115431) | human gut metagenome | host: Homo sapiens | place: China:Guizhou | collected 2014-10-21...
TAGAGTAGGGAATCTCCCGAATAATTCTGTCTTTTATAATAGTAATACATTCCTTTAGAGCTTGATTTTGTGTTGTTGTGTTAATTATCTTGGCTTTGTTGCAGGTGTTCCCCGGCGGCGCTTACCAGTCCGGGCTATCCTTGTTCGTGTCTCTGCGCTCTCCCCGGACAGGGCAGGAGCCGCTATCCGGGGTCAGCACGTCACGCTTTGTCTTTCAATACGATCAGCGGCTCTATGTCGCTCTCTTTTTTCACCACCAGCGACGAATCGCCGCGCAGGCAGGTACCGCCGTAGTTACCGCCGACGGTAAAGGTGCACACCTGGATATACTTGCCATCCACTTTCGGCAGGCACCACAGCTGCTGGTAGATATTCTTGCGATCGACAAACTGGCCGCTGGTCTTATCCAGAACCTCATCCTGAGGCCCGATCAGGTCGATATTGTTCCCGCAGCGTCCGGAAATGGGCTTCACGGCATAGCCGGTTTTCGCCAGCTCGTCGTTAACCACAAAATCGGTATCAAGCAGATAGCGATGATGCGGGAACAGCGACCACAGCACCGGCAGGATCGCTTTGTTGCCCGGGATCACCGTCCACAGGGGTTCGAATACCAATACTTCAGGACGCAGCAGGACGTCAATCAGTCGCACCTCATTCTGCGGATGCCCGGTACGAATCGGCACCGCCGCGTACTCATCGGCGCTGACTTCGCGCACCTGCTCAATGGCGGTTTCCCATGCCCAGGTTTTCCAGACGCAGTTGACCATCTTGATCTTTCCCTCGTCCGAGAGGTCGATCTCCATACAGTAAGCCAGTTTCGAATAGATCTCGCCGGCCACGCCGAAGCGGGCGTTGCGAACCTGGAAGCGGGCATCGCCCTCGCCGGGCTGGTACTCGAATTTGGCCCGGAGCGTTCCCAACAGGTCGATCGTCACGGGTGGAGCCTTTTTCTCCTCCTTTTGTGCTCCCGAAGCTGCCGAAATTTCGAAATGAGTCTGAACTCGGACTCCTTCGTCCTCGTCATCATCCTCATCTTCGTCATCATCCTCATCGTCGTTCTCACGACCGTCGCCCTTGTCACGCCTCCTGTCCTTCTGCGAAAGCTCGCCCTGCCCGACGTTCTCGTCCTGCCCGGCATCCGTCCGCACCGCAGCGGCACGATCGTCGTCATCCGTATCGACATCTTTTTCCTGTTTCGGGTGATTCGTACTCTCCGGCTGCGACTCGATGACCATCTCTTCCAGATCGTCCTGCACGGGTATCGTTTCCACATCCACCCTCTCCACCGGAGGTTGCTGGGCCGCTGCGGACAACGACATACTCATCGCAAGGCATAATAAAAACCATCCGGCCACTCTGCGGGTAAAATTCTCCATAGGCAACTCTATTCTCTTTTATCTTGTCGTCAGATACGGGCCACAGGCATAATACATTGATTGAAACCTATTTAACCCTTTCAAAATATCTCGTGTTCCGCAAATATAGACAAAAACAGTGCAAATGACACTGTTTTTGTCTATCGCAGGTTCAAAATACGACTTATTACTTATTTGGTAAACTTATTACAAGCCTTCAGCAACTGACGCAACGTATCGACTAATTCCTGGGACTCCTGCAGCGTAATCAGATAGACGAGCGAAACATGCAGGCTGTTGCCCTCCTCCTGCACCCGGTACATCTGGGTCTTGCGCTCGGTCGAGATGGATTCGCGCAACCCTTCGGCTTCGATCAGCACGTTCTCGATATCCGAATAGTCGTTCTGCTCCATCATGCGGCGAATCTCGACCATCAGGTTGAAAATCCGGGTCCGAATGGGCAGGAACTCCCGCAGATAAACTTTGGGCATCGGGTTGAAGTTATTGCCGACATGCTCCTTGCACGGCTCGCAAAGACGTTTGAGACAGTAATAAAGTTGCTCGGAAGCATTGCTCGCCGTGTGGAACCAGGTGTTCTTTTCGAGCGCCAGGTTGCGGTCGATACGGCGCATGGCGAGCATCTGCCGACGACGCACCCGCTTGAGCAGGTCTTTTTCTCCTCCGAGCGCCCGTTCAGCTTTGCGCAGGCTCTTGATATCCTCCTTCAGCAAACCGTCGGTAATCTGACGGAAGGTCGATTCGGCGAACGTTACCGATGCCATGAGCGACTCGGTCATATGTCGGCGGAGCAACGTCCACACTTCGGCCTTGTCGCGGGAAGTCATCATCCCCTTGAAAACATCATCGTGCTCGGCCTTCATCTTCCGGCGGTAGCGGATATTGCTGCGTATCAGGAAGAGAATCGTCAGCGCTACGACCACGACCATAGCGATCGTACCGCCGTAATAGATAGCAAGCGCGAGCAGGAACGTCGCCACGAAAGCCGCACCGGCCGTAATGAACCAGCCGCCGATCACGGAAATCACACCCGTAATGCGGAATACGGCGCTCTCGCGGCCCCAGGCCTTATCGGCCAGCGAAGAACCCATCGCCACCATAAAGGCCACGTAAGTAGTCGAAAGAGGCAACTTGAGCGAGGTGCCCAATGCGATCAGCAAGCTGGCCAGCAGCAGATTGACCGCCGCACGTACCATATCGAAAGCGGCACCGTTCTCCAGAATCGCCTCGTCCTTATCGAAGCGTTTCCCGAGCCAGCGCTTCAGTCCCTGCGGCATCGCATTGTCGATTCCGGTAGCGAGGGACGACGAAGCACGCACGATACTCCGGGCCAGCCCCGACGAACCGAACATCTCGTCGCCGGCATCCTGACGGGCCAGATCCACCGAGGTCTTGATAACGCCCCGGGCCTTCCGCGAAGTGGTCAGGGCGACGATCATCACCACGCCCGAAAGAGCCAGGAAAATGAAGGGCGTCCGGGCAGGCGCGTTCAGCGAATCCATCAGGAAGGTTTCGGATCCGTTGCCGTTGGCGACGTAATCCATATAGGAAGAGTAGCCCGTCAGAGGTACGCCCACGAAATTCACCAGGTCGTTTCCGGCGAAGGCCAGTGCCAGGGCGAAAGTTCCCAGCAGCGTGACTACCTTGAAAATATTGATCCGACACCAGTGGAGCACCTGCGAGAGAAGGCAGAAGAAGATGAAGCAGCCGGCCACCAGGTGACGGGTATAGGTAGAAATCCACTCCGACAGTTCGGGTGTCATGAACGACGAATCCTTCATACCCTTGATCAGAATGAAATAGATGATCGCCGTCATCGCCACACCGCCGAACAGCGCGGCGGACCACTTCATGTGCGACTTATAATTGAAAGTAAAGATCAATCGGGCGATATATTGCACCACTGCGCCGAATACGAATGCGATCGCCACCGAAAGGAAGATGGCCATGATGACCGACAAAGCCTTTTCCGAATTCAGCATATCGGCAAAGGTAAGCCCCGTATCGTCTGCGGCCAGCTTGACCATCGCCAGAGCGAACGCACCTCCCAGCAACTCGAAAACGATCGACACGGTAGTCGAAGTCGGCAGCCCCAGGGTATTGAAGGTGTCCAGAAGAATCACGTCGATTGCCATGACCGCCAGGCAGATACACATGATATCCTGGAAATAGAACTGTTCGGGCCTGAAAATCCCGTGCCGGGCGACATCCATCATACCGTTGCTCATGACGGCGCCGCACAGGATACCCACCGCAGCTACACCCATGATCCACTTGAACGAAGCGGCCCGGGCGCCGACGGCCGACCCCAGGAAATTCACGGCATCGTTGCTGACACCCACCACCAGATCGAAAATCGCCAGCAGAAAGAGGAAGAGGACAATGCCTAAATAGATTGATTCCATACTTTTTTAATTGGTTTTACGCCTAAAGTTATCATTCGGGAACAAAAGTACCGGGCGGAAATGATAACGACGTTTCAAACCTGTTACAAACCCGTTACAAAATCCGGGAAATGCCTCGTTTTTATGAACCGTCTGTTACAATTCCGTGAAATTTCGATCCTTCCGGATTTGCGAAACCGTTTTATTCCCTAATTTTGACGCGTCGAATCAATACGAAGGTCATGGGGAAATACAAAATTCTGGTGGTGGACGACGAAGAGTCGCTGTGTGAAATCCTGAAATTCAACCTCGAACTCGAAGGATACGAAGTGGATGTGGCTTACAGCGCCGAACAAGCGCTGGCGATGCATCCCGAACGTTATTCGCTGCTGCTGCTCGACGTAATGATGGGAGAGATCAGCGGCTTCAAAATGGCCCGTATGCTCAAGTCCTCGCCCGAAACGGCTGCCGTGCCGATCATCTTCTGCACGGCCAAAGACACCGAAGACGACACCGTTGCGGGCTTGAACCTGGGTGCCGACGACTATATCTCCAAACCCTTCTCGATGCGCGAAGTGACGGCCCGGGTACGGAGCGTGCTGCGCCGCTCGCAAGCCCGGCAGGAGGAGGAAGCCATCTGTTTCGAAGGGCTCTGCCTCGACCTGCAGAGCAAGGTCTGCCGGGTGAACGGACAGGAGGTTCCCCTGACCAAAAAGGAGTTCGAAATCCTCACCCTGCTCCTTTCCCACCCTAGGGTGATCTTCTCGCGCGAACAGATCCTCGCCCGGGTCTGGAACAACGAAGTGATCGTCCTGGACCGCACGATCGACGTAAACATCACGCGCCTGCGCAAGAAAATCGGGCCCTACGGCTCGCATCTGGTGACCCGCCTGGGCTACGGCTATGGATTTGAAAAGTAAACACTCCTATCAGACGCAATCGTTCCTCTGGCTGCTGGGCTTCTCGTGGCTGCTCATCGTCTGCTTCGTCGGCTTCCAATACCACCGGGAGAAGGAGCTGCGCACGGAGCTGCTCGATTCGCAGTTGCAGATCATCAACGCCCAACTGGAAGAGGCTTTGAGCAATGCACGCACTCCCCACGACTTTTTCGATGCGCACTCCGACTTCTTCGAGGGGCTGCGCATCACCCTGATCGACCTGGACGGTACGGTCGTCTATGACTCCGAAGAACCCCCGGCCGAGATGTCGAACCACCTCGACCGGCCGGAAGTGGCGGCCGCCCTCACCGACGGTCACGGCTATACGATCCGCCGCCAGTCGGAGAACAACGGGCGCACCTACTTCTACTCCGCCTCCCGCATCGGCGACCGGATCGTCCGCTCGTCGCTGCCCTACACCGTGTCGTTGTCGCAGGTGCTGAACGCCGACCGCAACTTTCTGTGGTTCATGGGTTCAGTCACCCTGCTGCTGTGTCTGGTCGGCTACTACGTGGTCCGCCAGTTCACGAAAAACATGGTTCAAATGGAGGCGACCCTCGCAGAGCGCGACCGCGAACATGCCGCCGCACTGCACGAGGAGCAGGAAAAAATCCGCATCAAGCGGCAATTGACCAACAATATCAACCATGAGTTGAAAACCCCCGTAAGTTCCATCCACGGCTACCTCGAAACCCTCATCGCCAATCCGCATATCGACGCAGCGACGCAGCGGGCCTTCCTCGAAAAGTGTTTCACCCAGTCCGAACGGCTCCGGCAACTGTTGCAGGACGTATCGTCGATCACCCGGCTGGACGAAGGAGGACAGATGATCGACCGTACCGAAGTGGACCTCCGCGCCCTGATCGGCGAAGTGATAACCGACACGGCCCCGGAAAGCGCCCGACGCGGATTTACGGTACACTGGACATGCGACCGTCCCCTGACGGTCGAGGGCAACGAAGGATTGCTCTACTCCGTTTTCCGCAACCTGACGGACAACGCCCTCAACTACTCGGGCGGCAACCGGATCGACATCGCCCTGACGGACGAAACGGACGACCGCTACGAATTTTCATTCTCGGACAACGGCACGGGCGTCAATCCCGAACACCTGCCCTACCTCTTCGAACGTTTCTACCGGATCGACAAGGGGCGTTCGCGCCGGGCGGGAGGCACCGGACTCGGCCTGGCGATCGTACGCAACGCCATACTTTTCCACGGCGGCCGAATCGAAGTGGCGAACCGCCCGGAAGGGGGACTCGTGTTCCGGTTCTCGATCGCCAAGAAGGGGGAGGCGAAGAGATAGCCGTTCCCCTTCGAAATCCCTTGCAGGCAGTTTCAACCCACAAAGGCCCGGTTCCCGCACGGATTCAAGCCCTGAAACTGTGCCGCGCAGAACTTCCGAAAGCCCCTCCGGAGAAAACGGCATAGCGTAAGTCGAAATCACACAAAGGACATATCGCCGAAGACAACAGTCCGAAGCACCCTGCCGCATGCACTTTCCAGATAGAATCCCCTGCCGCCCGATCGGGCGGCAGGGGATTCTATTCTGTCGAAACGGGGCATCAGTGCGCTTCGAGCCAATTGTCGCCCACGCCGCAGTCCACCACCAGCCGCACGCGCAGCGCAGCGGCGGACTCCATGGCCTCGGTAACGATGGCGATGACGCGCTCCTGCTCCGAACGAAGCATATCGACCACCAACTCGTCGTGCACCTGCAGGATCACCTTCGAGCGGATGCCCTCCTCGCGGAACCGGCGGCTCACGCGGATCATGGCGATCTTCATGATGTCGGCGGCGCTTCCCTGAATCGGAGCGTTCACGGCATTTCGCTCGGCCAGGCCGCGGGCCACGGCGTTGCGCGAGGCGATGTCGTTCAGGTAGCGGCGGCGGCCGAAGATCGTCGAAACATAGCCGTCGCGCTTAGCCTCTTCCACCACCCGGTCCATGTACTCCTTGACGTGGGGGTAAGAGGCGAAATAACCCTCTATAATCTCTTTGGCCTCCTTGCGGGGAATGTCGAGCCGCTGGCTCAGGCCGAAAGCCGAAATACCGTAGATAATGCCGAAATTGGCGGTCTTGGCCTTGCGGCGTTCGTCGCTGTCCACCTCGGCCACCTCTTTGCCGAAAAGCCGTGCGGCGGTGGCCGCATGCACGTCCTCGCCGTGTTCGAAAGCCGCGATCAGCGACTCGTCGCCGCTCAAGTGAGCCATCAGGCGCAGTTCCACCTGGCTGTAATCGGCCGAAAGCAGCAGGTGCTCATCGTCCGAAGGGATGAACGCCTTCCGGATCCGGCGTCCCAACTCGTCCCGCACGGGAATATTTTGCAGGTTGGGATTGGTCGAGGAGAGCCGTCCGGTAGCTGTCACGGCCTGGTTGAAGGAAGTATGGATCTTGCCCGTCGCCGGATTGACCAGCAGAGGCAATGCCTCCACATAGGTCGAAAGTAGCTTCTTCACGCCCCGGTATTCGAGGATCTTATCGACGATCTCGTATTTGTGGGCGAAAGTCTGCAAGTACTCCTCCTCGGTCGAAAACTGCTTGGTTTTGGTCATCTTGGGCTTCTCCGCGATGCGGAGCTTCCCGAAAAGCACCTCGCCCAGCTGCCGCGCCGAATTGACGTTGAGCGACGGCTCGTCCGCCAGACGGCGTATATCTCCCTCCAGATCGTTGAGGGTTTTATTGAGTTCGACGGCATACTCGGCCAGCGCCTCCGAATCGATCCGCACCCCGGCCGTCTCGATCTCGGCCAGCACAGCGATCATCGGCTCCTCGATCTCCAGGTACAGCCCGGCCAGATCCAACTCCTCGACCTTCGGCCACAGCACCTGTTTCAAGCGCAGCGTCACGTCGGCATCCTCGGCAGCGTATTCGGCCACCCGCTCCAGCGAAATCATGTCCATAGTCAGCTGCCGGGCTCCCTTGCCGATGAGCGAAGTGATCGAAATCGGCCGGTAATTGAGGTAGCGCATCGCCAGCGCATCCATGTTGTGACGCGACTCGGGATCGAGCAGGTAATGGAGGATCATCGTATCGTAAAGCCGGCCGCGAATCTCGACCCCCAGGCGACCGAGCACCATCAGGTCGAACTTGATGTTCTGCCCGATCTTGGCGATCTTTTCGTCGGCGAACAGCGGCCGGATAAGGGCCGCATATTCGGCCGTATTGGATTCATTGAACGGAATATACCACGCCTCGTAAGGACGTACCGCGAGCGAAAGCCCCACGATCCGGTCGTTGAAAATGTCGAATCCCGTCGTTTCGGTATCGAAACAAAACTCCGGACAGGCCGCCACTTCGCGCAGGACAGCCTCCAGCTCCTGCACCGTACGCACGATCGTATAGGCGTGGGGTGTGGTTTGCGCCGTGGCGAACTCCTCGCTTTCCGCCGTCTGTTCATCGGACGGCGCCGATCCCCGGTCGGATGCCGGGGATTCCCCGGGTTCGGCTGCGGGAGCGAACAGATCTCCCTGCCCCGCCAGCGCAGCTTTTTTAGCGGCTGCGGACTTCGCACGCGCCACCTCCGCCAACTGGGTCTGGGCCGCCTGACGGGGCCCTTCGGGCAGCGGTTCGGCAGGAGCTAGGTTCGTCAGATCGTTCAGGAATATCCGGAAATCCAGCTCGGCGAAAAGGGCCTTCAGCTCGTCGATCCTGGGGGCGCACACCGTCAAATCTTCCTCCCGAAAGTCGATCGGCACGTCCAGGCAGATGGTCGTCAGCCGCTTGGCCAACAGGAGTTTGTCGCCCCACTCGGCGATCTTCTCACCCTGCCGGCCCTTGATCCGATCGGCGTTTTGCAGGATATTTTCCACCGTCCCCCACTCCTGCACCAGCTTGCAGGCGGTTTTTTCCCCGATGCCCGGCACGCCGGGAATGTTGTCCGAAGCATCGCCCCACAACGCCAGGATGTCGCGTACCAACTGCGGATTCTCGATGCCGTATTTCTCGCGGATCGCCTCCCGGCCGACGATTTCGATACCGTCGTTGCCTTTCTGTTTGTAGATCTTACAGTTGTCGCAAACCAACTGTCCGTAGTCCTTGTCGGGCGTAACCATGAAAACGTCGTAACCCGCCTCGACGCCCTTGTATGCAAGCGTGCCGATCACATCGTCGGCCTCGTAACCGGGCACCTCCAGCACCGGAATACACATCGCCTCGACGATCCGCTTGACATAAGGCACCGACAACAGGATATCCTCCGGCGTTTCGGCACGGTTGGCCTTGTATTCGGGGAAAATTTCGCGGCGGAAACTGCCGCCTTTCGGGTCGAACGCGACGCCCAGCAGGTCGGGATGTTCCCGTTTCTGGATGTCGCGCAGAAATTTCGTGAAACCGAACACCACCGAGGTATTCATCCCCGCACGATTGCGCATGGGACGTCCCATGAACGCATAATAATACTTGAAAATCAATGCATAGGCATCGACAAGAAAGAGTTTTTTCATCGGATTCTATCGGTTATCCTCGGCCATCCACTCGGCGAACGAAGTCGCCGTTTCGTGCAGACGCAGGGCGTGGAGCTTGACATGGGACGGCAGGTCGGCTTCGATGCGGGCGGCGAAATCCGCGAGCATATTCTCGCACGTAGGCTGATAATCGACCAGCACGATGCGGCCGAAGCGACAGCCGATCTGTTCCGCTACACGGGTGCTTTCGGCCGTGCGGCGCATGACGAAAGCGTGGTCGAGGCGGGAGAGGATCTGTTCGTTCACAATCCGTTTCAGCTCTCCGAAATCCATCACCATGCCGAACTTGGGATTCGACTCGTCGGCGCAAGGCGTCCCCTTGACCGTCACGAACAGGCGGTAGGAGTGGCCGTGAATCTCGCGGCAAAGGCCGTCGTAACCCTCCAGCGCATGAGCCGCCTCGAATGTAAACTCCTTGGTAAGACGAATGATCGTCGGTTTTTTCTCATTTTCCATAGCCTCTGCAAGGTAGTCACAATTTTCGGGATTCGCAAGGATGCAGGACCCGGGAGCCATAAAAAACGGGACGCACCCGCAGGCACGTCCCGTCGTTTCCTATTCCCGTCCTCTTTTCAACGCTCCGCAGCCCGGATGAAATCGATGCTCACCTGGCGTTGGAAAGCCTCGTTGAGCGAAATGAAGGTCTGGGTGGTCGAAATGCCCTGGATACGCAGAATTCCGTCGAAAATGGTTTTCATCAGGTGTTCGTTGTCCAGGCAGTAGAGTTTTACCAGAATGTTGAAATTTCCGGTGATGAAGTGGCACTCCACGATTTCGGGAATCTCCTTGAGTTTCTCCATCGTCTGCATCATATACATCGGATCCTGCACGCAAATACCGATCAGAGCGCATACGTCGAAACCCAGCATCTTGGGGTCCACGATCAGGCGGCTTCCCAGGATCACCCCCGAATCGTGCAACTTGCGGATACGCTGGTGAATGGCCGCACCCGAAATCCCGCACTCGCGTGCGATCTCGAGGAACGGCATGCGTGCATTCCGGACGAGGTACTGGAGAATCTTCCCGTCGATAGCGTCCAAAGTTGCTTTAGGCATGGAAAAACTCGTTTTAGTCGGTTGTAAACTTATTTGATTACGTTCATCTCCTTACCGATCTTCACGAACGCTGCGATGCAACGGTCGAGCTGCTCGGTGGTGTGGCCGGCCGAAACCTGCACGCGGATACGGGCCTGTCCCTTCGGCACCACGGGATAGTAGAAGCCGGTCACGAAGATACCCTCGTCCTGCAGACGGGCGGCGAAATCCTGCGACAGTTTGGCATCGTAGAGCATCACGGCGCAGATAGCCGACTGCGTAGGCTTGATGTCGAAGCCGGCGGCCATCATACCCTTGCGGAAATGCTCGACGTTCTTCACGAGCTTGTCGTGCAGCGCATCGCTCTCGCCGAGCATCTTGAACATCTCGATCGAAGCACCCACTACGGCAGGGGGCAGCGAGTTTGAGAAGAGGTACGGGCGCGAACGCTGGCGCAGCATGTCGATAATCTCCTTGCGGCCGGTGGTGAAACCGCCTACCGCGCCGCCGAAGGCTTTGCCCAGCGTACCGGTCAGGATATCGACCTGTCCGCGCAGGTTGTAGAGTTCGGTGATACCGCGACCGGTCTTGCCCAGCACGCCTGCCGAGTGGCACTCATCGACCATCACCAGCGCATCGTATTTCTCAGCCAGCTTGCAGATCTCGTCCAGCGGAGCGGCGTTGCCGTCCATCGAGAAGACGCCGTCGGTTACGATGATGCGGAAACGCTGTGCCTGGGCTTTCTTGAGGCAATCCTCCAGCTCGGCCATGTCAGCGTTGGCGTAACGGTAGCGAACGGCCTTGCACAGACGCACGCCGTCGATGATCGACGCATGGTTGAGCGAATCGGAGATGATCGCATCCTGCTCGGTAAACAGAGGTTCGAACACGCCGCCGTTGGCGTCGAAGCAAGCGGCATAGAGAATCGTGTCTTCGGTACCGAAATAGTCGGCGATCGCCTTCTCGAGCTGCTTGTGCATATCCTGGCAACCGCAGATGAAACGCACGGACGACATGCCGTAGCCGCGTGCATCCATCGCCTTCTTCGCCGCTTCGATCAGACGCGGATTGTCCGAAAGGCCGAGGTAGTTGTTCGCACAGAAATTCAGCACCTGACGTCCGCCGACCGTGATCTCGGCACGCTGCGGGGATTCGATGATGCGTTCGTTCTTGTAGAGCCCTGCCGCTTTGATTTCGGCCAGCTCATGCTCCAAATGTTCTTTAATTTTACCGTACATATTGTTAGATTTTGTGACGTTCGAGGGGTGTTTTACTATCAAACTATCAGCAAAGATAGTTGTTTTTTATAAAAATGATACCTGTCGTCGAATTTTTTATCCGATCGCCGCCGGACCCCGTACCCTCCCCGACGGCAACCCCTGCAAATCCCGGGCCCCGCAAGGCGGTATCCGGCAAAATCCGGCCCGGATTCCGCAAGTTTGCGACCGGTCGCCGAAGTCGTCCGCGAACGAAAACGGAATAAACGGACAACCCGCTATGTTCCACCGAAAACAGAGCGCCGGCACGAGGCAAAAGGACAAATTCCGGCATCGGAAAGCGATCCGCAGGATCGTTTCCCGCCCCCGCAATCTCAAATTCCCCGGCGGACACGACGCATTTACAAACTATTTCTGTAATTCTGGAAGATTTTTATAACCACTTTATTAGCAAGCAGTTCTGAGGATAAGGTAAAAATGAGGTAATGATTT
>ENA-UEOR01001913-UEOR01001913.1-human-gut-metagenome-genome-assembly--contig:-NODE-1913-length-11853-cov-4.360309_pt1 | contig 11853 bp, 11 predicted proteins | sample MGYA00242887_ERZ507890 | MGnify/ENA primary metagenome ERZ507890 (study PRJEB26167, sample SAMN06115431) | human gut metagenome | host: Homo sapiens | place: China:Guizhou | collected 2014-10-21...
ACCCTGAAGGATCACGACTCGTTATAAAGCGTGACGGATTTCAGACAAAAGCGCACAAGACTTGAACAAAGCCGTAAGATCACTTCCTGGAGCAACAAAGACTTATACAATCTTAGTTTCGATTGCAGGACCCTTTTCCCCTCTTAATACTTTTAGCGGTATTATGGCCTTGCAAGAAAGAAATGAGGTGAACAATTATGAGCATTACAAATGCGGCGAGAAGATTTGAACAGAGATTTGACGCAAAAGCGGAGCGCTTTATTTGGCATCATCCGCTACTTGGCTTCATCTCCATCTTTGTTGGAATGCCCTTACTGGTTTTGGCGTGTGTCTGTATCAGTACGATCGTTATCGCCTTTCCTATGGCATGGCTTTTGGGTTGGTTGTAATCTTTATTTCATCTTTAAACGCACAAAAGATGACTAATGCCATTTTTAGAGGAAAGGTTTTATGATATTGGGGACAGCAAAAAAGGAGGATGAATCTTATGCAAATGCTAATTGCACTCATAGGTGTATGTGCGGCAGCAATGCTGCTGTGGTATGTCTATATTTTAATGAAGGGAGATGATCAGGCATGAGCACCATGATTCAGTATGATCGGCATCATCAACCAGGACTCCCTGGCCGGCTGGCTGCCCACCATCGGCAACCAGAAGTATCTGCTGGCCATTCTGGTGGTAGCCGTGATGACGGGTCTGATGTACATTTATCTGAACTACAGCAAGCAGGGCTATGAGATCGCCGTGGTGGGCGAGAGCCGCCGCACCGCCAGCTATGCCGGTATCAAGGTGGACCGGGTCATTATCCGGACCATGGCCCTGTCCGGCGCACTGTGCGGTCTCATCGGTCTGCTGCTGACCTCCAGCACCGACCACACCATGACCACCACCATCGTGGACGGCCGCGGCTTCACCGCCGTTATGGTGTCCTGGATGGCGAATTTCAACCCCATTATCATGATCTTCGTGTCCCTGCTGCTGGTGGTGCTCAACCGCGGCGCAGGCGAGATTTCCACGGCCTTCGGTCTGAACCGCTCCTTCGCCGATATCCTGACGGGCATCATCCTGTTCTTCATCATCGGCTGTGAGTTCTTCATCAACTATAAGGTCCAGTTCCGTACTTCCGGAAAGAAGGAGGCGTGAGAAAATGTTTGATTTTGATATTGTATCCTTCATCCCCCGCGCGGTCATGCAGGGTATCCCCCTGCTGTACGGCAGCACCGGCGAGATCCTCACCGAGAAGTCCGGCAATCTGAACCTGGGTATCCCCGGCATCATGTATGTGGGCGGTATCTGCGGCGTCATCGGCGCGTTCTTCTATGAGCAGGCCGTGCCCGCCGACCAGATGAGCGGCTTTCTGGCCATTCTGATCCCCATGCTGTGCTCCCTGCTGGGCTCTCTGCTGATGGGCCTGCTGTACTGCTTCCTGACGGTGACCCTGCGGGCCAACCAGAACGTTACCGGCCTGACCATGACCACCTTCGGCGTGGGCATCGGCAACTTCTTCGGCGGCTCCCTGATCAAGCTCACCGGCAGCGAGGTGCCCTCCATCGCCCTGTCCGCCACCAGCGGGTATTTTGCCAAGTCCCTGCCCTTTGCCAAGAGTCTGGGCTGGTTCGGCCAGATCTTCCTGTCCTATGGCTTCCTGGCGTATCTGGCCATTATCCTGGCCCTGCTGTCCTCCTATTTCCTGAAGCACACCCGCCCCGGCCTGCACCTGCGCTCCGTGGGCGAAAGCGCCTCCACCGCCGACGCCGCCGGCATCAACGTCACCCGGTATAAGTACCTGGCCACCTGCGTGGGCAGCATGATCGCCGGTCTCGGCGGCCTGTACTACGTGATGGACTACGCCAGCGGCGTGTGGTCCAACAACGCCTTCGGCGACCGCGGCTGGCTGGCCATCGCCCTGGTGATCTTCACCATCTGGCGTCCCAATGTCAGCGTCCTGGCCTCCATCCTGTTCGGCGGCCTGTACATCCTGTATCTGTACATCCCCACCGGCAGCCAGATGGCCGTGAAGGAGCTGTACAAGATGCTGCCGTATGTGGTCACCGTGGTGGTGCTGGTGATCTCCAGCCTGCGCAACAACAAGGAAAAGCAGCCGCCTGCAAGTCTGGGCCTCAGCTACTTCCGAGAGGAGCGGTAAGACTTTCGTCATCCGGCGTCTGTCTGCTGCTTTTCCCCCGCAGCGCAGCTGCGTCCCAAGCGTTTTGCGCAGCAAAACCTTGCCGCAGGCGGAATTCATTTCCGCCGAAGGACATTAAATGAAAAGGGCTCCCGGTTTGCCGTCAGGCAAACTGGGAATGGGACTTGCCGTGGTCGATGTGGGCGATGATGGAAAAATTGCGAATAAGGGATTGTTCAAACATTTGCGTTCCTCCTCAGGGGAATAACAAGTTATATTCCCACCTATTATAACGGATGTTCCGGCAAAATGCAATTCCTGTTGCCGCCGGGAAGAAAAAGTGTTACAATAAGGGCACCCCAATTTTTGAGAGGAAAGGACGAACGCCATGAAGCTGAGTTTTTTCGGCGCTGACCAGTGCGTCACCGGCAGCTGCCATTGTCTGGAGGTAGGCGGCAAGCGCATCCTCATCGACTGCGGATTGCAGCAGGGCCGGGACGAGGTGGACAACCGCACCCTGCCCTTTGCCCCGGGCAGCATCGACTATGTGCTCATCACCCACGCCCACATCGACCACTCCGGCCGGGTGCCCATGCTCATCAAAAACGGCTTCCAGGGCCGCATTCTCACCACCCGGCTCACGGCTCAGCTCATGAGCATCATGCTCCAGGACTCCGCCCACATCCAGGAGAGCGACGCCGAGTATAAAAACCGCAAGAACCGCCGGGCCGGCCGGCCGGAGGAGGAGCCCCTGTATACCGTGGCCGACGCCCAGCGGGTGCCGGAGTTTATTGACACCTGCGAATATGACCAGCCCGTCCACCTGTGCGACGGGGTGGACGCCGTGTTCATCGACGCGGGCCATCTGCTGGGCTCCGCGTCCATCCGCCTGACTCTTACCGAGGGAGGCCAGACGAAAACCATCGTGTTCTCCGGCGATATCGGCAACGTGGACCAGCCCATCATCCGGGACCCCCAGTTCTTCACCGGGGCGGATTATGTGGTCATGGAGAGCACCTATGGCGACCGCAACCACACCGAGGTGTGGAGCTATACCGGCCAGTTGGCCCAGATCATCGACGAGACTCTGGGCAAGGGCGGCAACGTGGTGATCCCCTCCTTTGCCGTGGGCCGCACCCAGGAGCTGCTGTATTTCATCCGGGAGATCAAGGATCAGGGCCTGGTGACCTCCGTGCCGGATTTCCCCGTGTATGTGGACAGTCCCTTGGCTAAGAGCGCCACCACCATTTTCTGCGGCGATCTGCGGGGCTATCTGGACCAGGACGCTCTGGAGCTGGTGAAGGACGGCACCCATATGTTCAACTTCCCGGGCCTGCATCTGACGGAGACCGTGGACGAGTCCAAGGCCCTGAACGAGGACCATACCCCTAAGGTCATCATCTCCGCCTCCGGTATGTGCGACGCGGGCCGCATCCGCCACCATCTGAAGTATAACCTGTGGCGGGCGGACAGCGCCGTGGTGTTCGTAGGCTTCCAGTCCCCGGGCACCCTGGGCCGGACCCTGCTGGACGGGACTCCCTCCGTGAAGCTGTTCGGCGAGGACGTGGCCGTCCGGGCCAAGGTGGTGAATTTCCAGGGCCTCAGCTCCCACGCCGACCACGACCATCTGCTGGACTGGATCGGCCATTTCAAGGAGCCCAAGCCCCAGCACGTGTTCGTGGTCCACGGCGACCGGGAGGTGGCGCCAGTGTTTGCCCAGACGGTGAGCCAGCTGGGCTTCACGGCCCACGCTCCCCAGTATACCGAGGAGTATGACCTGCTGACCTGCGCCCAGCTGGCGGCGGGCTATCTGCCCCAGCGCAAGACCCGCACCTTCGACGGCGCGCCCCGGGTCACCGCGGCGTATCAGAAGCTGGTGCAGCTGGGCGATTCCCTGGTGGGCCTTATCCGCCGCAGCAAGGGCCGGGACAACAAGACCCTGGCCTCCTTTGCCGAGGCCCTGCGCAAGGTCATGGAGAAGTTCGAGATTTAACCAAGTTTTGGAAACCTTTCAGGGGCGGACAGCTCTGTCCGCCCCTAATTTTCGTATGATTCGCACGAGAGGAGGGCGCTTATGCCCGGATTGGAGAAAAACCGCATTTACCGCGCCCATATCGACGGCTATTCCAGCCAGGGCCTGGGCATTGCCCGGATAGACGGCCAGGTGGTGTTCGTCCACGGGGCCATCCGGGGGGAGGTCTGCGACGTTCTGGTGATGAAGGTGCTGAAAAACGCCGCCTTCGGCAAGATCGCCGCCCTGGTGGAGCCCTCCCCGGCCCGCCGGACGCCGGACTGCCCCTATTACGGCCGCTGCGGCGGCTGCGACTTCCGGCATATGTCCTATGAGGAGGAGCTGTGGGCCAAGCGGGCCCGGGTCCAGGACGCCCTGACCCGTATCGGCGGGGCGGAGGTGACGGTGGAAGAAATTCTGGGCGCGGAACAGCCCCTGCACTACCGCAACAAGAGCATTTATCCCATTTCCCCGGCGGGGGAGGTGGGCTTTTACCGGGCCCGCAGCCACCAGGTGGTGGATGTGGAGCACTGTCTCATCCAGAAGCCGGAGGCCGATGCCCTGGCTCAGGCGGTGCGGGACTATATCGCCCGGTTTCAGGTGGAGCCGTATAACGAGGCCACTGGCCGGGGCCTGCTGCGGCACCTGTACGTCCGCACTGGCAGCACCGGGGAATCCCTAGTGTGCCTGCTGGTAAACGGCTCCCGCCTGCCCCATGAGCAGGAGCTGGTGGATATGCTCCGGGCTGCTGCGCCCGGAGTCTGCGGCGTGGTGCTGGGGGAGAATACCCGCCGGGGCAACGCCATTTTAGGGGATCGGTACCGGACCCTCTGGGGCCGGGACTATCTGACGGATACCCTCTGCGGACTGGAGCTGCGGCTGTCGGTGCCGTCGTTTTATCAGGTGAACCACGACCAGGCCCAGCGCCTGTATGAAAAGGCCCTGGAATACGCGGGGCTGACGGGCCGGGAGCTGGCGGTGGACCTGTACTGCGGCGCCGGGACCATCACCCAGGTGCTGGCCCGCCGGGCCAGGCACGTCATCGGCGGCGAGATCGTCCCGGAGGCCATCCGGGACGCGGAGGAAAGCGCCCGCCGCAACGGCGTGGGCAACGTGGAGTTCCTGTGCGGCGACGCCTCCCGGCTGGCGGCGGAGCTGCGGCAGCGGGGCCTGCGGCCCGACGTGATCTGCGTGGACCCGCCCCGGAAGGGCCTGGCGCCCGATGTGGTGGAGGCAGCGGCCTCCATGGAGCCGGAGCGCATCGTCTATGTCTCCTGCGACCCGGCCACCCTGGCCCGGGATGTGGCCCGCTTCGCCCCCCTGGGCTACCGCCCCGTCCGGGCCTGCGCCGTGGACCTGTTCCCCGGCACGGCGAACGTGGAGACGGTGTGTCTATTGACCAAGCGTCCGGACTGAGGCAGAAATGCGGTATCATTGAGCGCGAGAATTACAATAAGCCGAAGCCTGAGGATGCCAGGCAGCCGCAATGCCCACCGGAGAAGGAAAAGGCGATTACGGAGGCACTGCGTCACTTTGGGATGATTTGAGGCGGATGTCTTAATCATTAAAGGAACGGTGAGGGTATGAAGTACAAAATTGCAATCTGCGATGACTCCGGTGCGGACAGACAGTTTGTTTTGAATATGGTGCGCGCCTGGGCTTCGTCCGCCGGTCACACGGTGCAGATCGACGACTTCCCCTCCGCCGAGAGCTTCCTGTTCCGCTACGCAGAAGAAAGCGACTACGACATTCTCCTGCTGGATATCGAAATGGGCGCGATGGACGGTGTCACGATGGCAAAAGAGCTTCGCAAGAGCAACGACACGGTGCAGATCATTTTCATCACCGGCTATTCCGATTATATTTCAGAGGGCTACGAGGTGGCAGCGCTCCACTATCTGATGAAGCCGGTGAAGGAAGAAAAGCTCCGGTCGGTGCTGGACCGCGCCGCGGAAAAGATAACGAAAAACGAACGGGTCCTGCATTTCGAGGCCGGCGGAGAAATGGTGCGTGTGCCGATTTATCAGATTCGATATGCAGATGTGCTCGGCAACTATGTGACCGTTCACGCGCGAACGGATGTGACGGTGAAAATGACATTGGGCGAGCTTGAAAAGCAGCTCGACGAGCGTTTTTACCGCGTGGGGCGCTCTGCGCTCGTGAATCTGACGCAGATCAGCCGCGTCACCAAGACGGAGATCCGGCTCAGTGACGGAACCGCCATCCCGCTGCCGCGGGGCGCGTATGAGGGCGTCAACCGTGCCATTATCAACATGAGGTAAGGCGTATGGGCTTGTTTGCAAAGAAAATCGAAAAGCAGATCGCCTCCTATCAGCAGGAACTGATCGAAACGCATTACCGGGAGGTAGACAATATGTACCGCCAGATCCGCGGCTGGCGGCACGACTACCGCAACCATATCCAGACCATGAAGGCTTACGCCGCCGCGGGAGATTGGGACGCCATCCAAAACTACCTCGACCTGCTGGACACCGACTTGCAAACGGTGGACACGGTCATCAAGACCGGCAATCCCATGACCGACGCCATCTTGAACTCCAAAATCTCCCTTGCAAAGGCAAAGGGCATTGAGGTAGCGGCGGATGCCCACATCCCCGTCCGGCTGAAGTCCTCGGAGATCGATCTCTGCTGCATCCTCGGCAATCTCTTCGACAACGCCATTGAGGCCAGCGTGAAGCTGCCGGAGGATAAGCGCCTCATCCGGGTCTATATGGATATGAAAAACACCCAGCTCTACATCTCCTTCACCAATTTTACCGCCGGGAAGAAAATGCAGAAGGAGGGAGGGCTGTTCCGCAGCACCAAGGGCGAGGGGCATGGCTTTGGCCTTGTTCGCATCGACGCCATCGTGGAGCGGCTGGACGGATACATCAGCCGCAACAGCGAGGACGGTGCATTCACCACTGAAATACTGCTTCCGCAGGAGTGAGAGCTGCAATTCATCCCCTGGAAAAAGCGATTCGTCCCCGGAATCAACCGGGGACGATTTTTTCTGCTATGCTATGTGCGTGAGGTGAAACGACATGAAACACAGAGAAAAACCGAAGTACAGCGTCCGGCAAAATGTCTGCTTTATGGTGCGGACCGCTTGGGAGAAGCGCAGGAGAGTGCTGCTCCTTTGCGTTGTGGTCGCGGCCATCAAAGTGGCGTTGGATTTGGCGCAGCTCTATGTCACACCGGAAATTCTTACGAGGGTGGAGCAGGGCGTTCCCGTGGGGGAGTTGCTGACAACTATCAGATTTTTCACAGCGGCACTTCTTCTCTTACAGGGGGCTGCGGCGTATTGCGATGCCATCCGGATGCCCGGTGAGATCGATGTTCGCTGTGCCATCATCCGCATGATCTCCCGGAAAAGCGGCGAGACCTCCTACCCAAATGTCCACGACTCCAAAATTCTGAAGCTGGAGGAGCAGGCGCAGCGGGCCACCAGCGGCAACGACGATGCGGCGGAGCATATTTGGCGAACGCTGACGGAGCTGCTGGCAAATCTCGGCGGCTTTGCCGTATATCTGCTGCTGTTCTCCCGCTTGAGCCGCTTTTTGATCCTGCTGGTGGTGCTGACCGCCGCAGCAGACTTCTTCGTTTCCCACTACATCAGTGAGTGGGAGTACCGCCACCGGGATGAACGGGAACAGTATGACAAGGAACTGCACTATTTTCTGACGCAGCCTCGGCAGATACAGCTTGCCAAGGACATCCGCGTCTTTGGTTTAGCCCCTTGGCTGCGGGAATTGCGGGAAAAATCCATGAAGGCACTCTCCGCCTTCATCGCCCGCCGGGAAAGGACTTATCTCTGGGCTAATGTGGCTGACATGGCGCTGACGCTTCTTCGCAACGGCATCGCGTATGCGTATCTGATTCGGCAAACTCTGGTACATGGCTGGCCTGCATCGACATTTTTGCTCTACTTTACCGCCGTCAGCGGCGCTGCATCGTGGGTGACCGGCATCCTGACCCAGTGCAGCCAACTGCATAAGGAGAGCATCGACCTGTCCAAAATACAGGAATATTTGAACATTCCGGAGCCGTTTCAGTTTGAGGGCGGAGCGCAGCCGCCCGCAGCCGACGGATATGAGCTGCGGCTGGAGAACGTGTCCTTCCACTATCCGGGCACGGAGAGGGATATTCTCAGGCACATAGACCTGACCATCCATCCCGGCGAAAAGCTGGCGGTGGTGGGCTTGAACGGTGCGGGCAAGACCACCATGGTGATGCTGCTTTGCGGCTTCTACGACCCCACCGAGGGGCGCGTGCTGCTAAACGGGCAGGATATTCGTGAATTTGACCGCAGCGCGTATTACCGCCTGTTTTCCGCTGTATTTCAGGGGTTTTCCATTTTGGATACCACCATTGCGGAATGTGTTGCCCAGACCACCGAGCATATCGACAGAGTAAAAGTCGATCACTGCCTTGCACAGGCCGGCTTGACAGAGGCTATTGCCAAATTTCCCCAAGGGGTGGATACCCACTTTGGCCGGGAGGTGTATCTGGACGGCGTACAGCTCTCCGGTGGCCAGACCCAGCGGCTGATGCTGGCGAGAGCGCTTTATAAGAACGGGCCCATCCTCATTCTGGACGAGCCTACGGCGGCGCTGGACCCCATTGCGGAAAACGATATTTACCAAAAGTACAGCGATATGACGGCGGGTAAGACCTCCGTGTTCATCTCCCACCGGCTGGCGTCTACCCGCTTCTGTGACCGCATCCTCTTTATAGCAGACGGCGGCATCGCCGAGGAGGGTACCCACAAGGAGTTACTGGCAAAGGGCGGTGCTTATGCGGAGCTATTTGCCGTGCAGAGCCGCTATTATCAGGAAGGAGGTGTGCAGGATGAAGAAGAAAGCTGAGGGCATGAGCCTGCGGGAGACCTTTGCCATCCACCGCCGGGCGGCACGAGATATGCGCCGGATCGCACCGGGCTGCTTTATGCCGTTTATCCTCTGTGCTGTTGTGGAGGCAGCATCGCCCTATGCGGTCATCTGGCTCTCCGCCCGGCTTGTCGATGAACTATCCACCCTTCGCAGACCGGAGATTCTGGCCAAATGGGTCCTTTGGATCGTAGCGGTCAGTGCTGCGGCAGAGCTGCTCAAGGCCGTGCTGGAGAGGTGGAAAAATGTCCGGAGCGAACTGCTTGACAGACAGAAAGAAGTTTTGTATACCGAGAAATTTCTGCGGATGGATTATGCCGACTGTGACAGGCAGGAAACACGTGATCTGTTCTCTCAGATCCGGCAGAATGCCGACTGGTCCGGTTGGGGCTTTGCCCATCTCAAGCTGTACTATACGCAGGCAGTCCAAGGCATCACCGGCATTTTAGGGGCTGCCGCCTTGACAGTGAGCCTGTTCACCCGGCAAGTCCCGACCTCGGCGGGAAAATTGACCGCTCTCAATCACCCGCTTTTCCTTGTGGGCATCCTTCTGCTGATTGCCGCCGTTACCTGCCTTGGTCCGGCGCTGGTCGGCAGAGCCTATTCTGCCTGGAACACGCTGGCAGAGCAGGTATGCTTCGGCAATCGCGTGTTCAGCCACTTCGTTTTCATGCAGCCGGGGGACAAGGAAAAAGACATGGATCGCAGAATGTACCGCCAGAGCGAACTGGCGGAGCATTATGTCCGCACAGTGAATATCTTCGGCGTCGGCTCTCCCGTGGCAAAGGCGTCCCAAACCACTGTGGGACTGAGCAAGGCGCTGGCCGCCTCTCTATCCGCTGTTCTCTCCGGCGGTCAGCCCCTGCACCAGCTCCAGCGCCTTTTGGGTAGCCGCAAAACCGTTTTCATCCGGCACCGGGTGGCCCGCCTCATAGCAGGTCACCCCGGGGATCTCACCTTTCACATGGCCGTACTTGGTCACGACCACACCGCCGTCCACCCGGCCCAGCGTTTCAACCGCCGCGTGTGCCATCTGCCAGGCCGCCTTGCCCGCTGCCACCAGCAGCACTCTGCCGCCCCTCGGCGCAAAGGCGTTCAACGCACGGCGCACGGCTTCGTCCGGCAGAACGGCGTTCAGCTCCGGGGCTTCGCGCCAGGTCTGCTGCACATAGTCCGCATCGTGGTACCACTGGCCGTATTTGGTGATGGAAAGGTGTACCTGCCCATACACAAAGCTGAACCCCAGCACCACGGCCAGCACCGCCGCCGGGAACCGTGCCGCCAGCTGCCTGCGGTAATGCAGCAGCAGCCAGAACAGCCCCACGCCCAACATGCTGACCAGCAAAATGCCCCAGTAGCGCAGCGGTTCCTCCACCACGCCAATGGTGGTGGTGCCGTCTTTTTCATTGGGCACCAGCGCAAAGGCAATGCTGCTCAAGGTACACAGCGCCACAAGGCCCAGCGCGCGGCGGTACTCGGTTTCGCACAGGTTGGCTTTTTGCAGCGTCATAGCCGTGGCGGCGCAGAGCACCAAAACCGGCATATAATACCAGCGCGCATAATAGCTGGAATTGAGGGCATAGAACATGCTGTTCAGCACCGGCACAAAGGCGCAGATAAGGCACACTTTCATGATGCGCGCAAAGGGGTGGCGCCGCCGCACGCGGCAGAACACCAGCCCGCCCGCAATGCCCACCACCGGCAGGTAGACGGTCATGCTGGTGTGCTTTAAGATGCCCTCCTGGAACAGGTCTTTCAGGTAGGGGGCATCCGGCATCAAAAAAGCGCTGTAAAAAATGGCAAGGTACTGCTGGGCGCTGCCGTATACAAGGTAGCCGTACCCATTGAATGGATCGATTGTGCGCGGGTTCTGCACCAGCGAAAGTGCCGCCGGAACCAGCAGCGCACAGCTCATGCAGCAGCCCAGCACCGTCTGGAACGCCAGCGCTCCAAACAGGCGCAGGTTCAGCTTGTACCGGCCGCCCGCCACCATGCAGACAAAATAAATCATCAAAAACACGGCCTGCCCGGCAAAAAAGAAATAGTTGTTGAGCAGGTTGACCGCAACCCAAAACGGGAATGCACCGTGCCTGCGGTCCAGCACGGCGTCATCCAGCGCTTTGAGCATGTAGGGGAACAGCGCCACAACGTCCAAAAAGTGGTTAAAGAACACGTTGTACACCGTAAAGCCGGAGAACGCATACAGACACGCGCCCACCATGCTCCAGCGCTCGTCTTTTACCCAGCGGCGCATCCACAGGTAAGCCCCGCCGCCCGCCACAGCAAATTTAAGGCAGAGCATTGGCACCATGGCCCAGGGCGTCCACCGATAGGGCAGCAGCAGGGTGAGCCAGAAAAACGGGCTGCCGCACAGATAAAAGCTGTAGGAGTTCACAAACCCGCTGCCCAGGTCCGTTGCCCAGCTGAAACTGCCCCCCTGCTTAACAAAATTGTTGGCATAGGAATAAAAGGAAATCTGCTGGTCGTTAAAGTCCCCGGCGTAGTGGAAAAAGTCGCCGTTCAGGCCATCAATGATGCAGTGGGGCAAAAACAACGCCGCCGCCACCGCAAAGCAAAGCCAGAACACCTGCCAATACCGTGACCGCCCGCCTGTTTTGCGCTCCAAAAGCTTGCCGCCAATCTTCAATGCAATTCCCTCCTTTGAAGGGATGTGATATACTTTAATAATTAGAAATTAGAAATGAGGAATTAGCAATGAGCAATTATCTGCCATTCTTTGGCTCCTCGTATTTTAGGGCAATACCGCATAATTCTAAGTGCCGATACGGCGAGCGAGGTGCGGCAGCTGCTAGGCCAAAAGCGCAGA
>ENA-UEOR01001914-UEOR01001914.1-human-gut-metagenome-genome-assembly--contig:-NODE-1914-length-11847-cov-30.085641_pt1 | contig 11847 bp, 10 predicted proteins | sample MGYA00242887_ERZ507890 | MGnify/ENA primary metagenome ERZ507890 (study PRJEB26167, sample SAMN06115431) | human gut metagenome | host: Homo sapiens | place: China:Guizhou | collected 2014-10-21...
TCAAGATCAATACATTAGATGCGAAGCTTTATGAAAAAGTGCAGCAGACGATGATCGATGCGCTGGATCAAGGGACTTGTGTACATGTCAAAGGAAAAGGAGAAAACCAGACAGATATTACAGTACAACTATATCCTCTGAAGGACGCACAGAAGGAGACAATCTTCGAAAATTGTGTGGCAGATGTGAATATTCCTGTCGGAGAAGTATTTACATCACCGGTTCTGGAAGGGACGAACGGCATACTTCATGTAAGCAAGGTATATCTGGACGGACTTCAGTATGAGAATCTGAAGCTGACATTTCAGGATGGAAAGATTACCGACTATACATGTACGAACTTTGAGGATGAAGCACAGAATAAGAAATACATTTACGATAATGTGTTGAAGAATCATGAGACTCTTCCGCTCGGTGAGTTCGCAATTGGAACAAATACGACTGCATATGTGGCAGCAAAGAAATTTAATATAGAAGATAAGATGCCGATTCTGATCGCAGAGAAGACAGGACCGCATTTTGCAGTAGGAGATACCTGCTACAGTTTTGCAGAAGCCTCACCTATGTACCACCCGGACGGCAAAGAAGTGATCGCCAGAGACAATGAGATCTCCCTTTTAAGAAAAGAGGATATGTCAAAGGCATATTTCAGCTGCCATACAGATATTACGGTTCCTTATTGCGAACTGGGAGATATTGTGGCTGTGGGAAAAGACGGCAGCCGGATCACACTGATCAGACAGGGAAGATTTGCCTTAGAGGGAACAGAAGGTTTAAATGAGGCTCTGGATTAATATTTATTTCACAAAAAGTTCATTATTTTACTCTTGTAAAGAAGAGTAGATTTAGGTTACCTGACTTTCGGAGTTGAAGTATAAAACATGGTGCTAAGCCAAGGATTAAAACCTGTGGCTTAGCATTTTTTTGATGTCTCCTTCGTTCAAAAAATACGATGTCAGTGGTAAGCTGCACAGCTCTGACAATTCCCTGATAAATGATGTACCATGCGATAGATTTATATATTTTCTGTCTGATATTTTGGCAACTCTGAAGTCACGTACGAATTCAAACAGCTCTTCGGAACTATAACCATTTTTTAATATCTTGAACTGCAGTAATCTTGTCAGTAATACGGCCAGATAGCAGATTAAAAAATGTCCAACAATGGTATCCTGTTTTTGCAAGTATACCGGTCTGGCATCCAGCTGTGACTTCATGATCCGGAAGGATTCTTCTATTCTCCAGAGATTGTGGTATGCATTGTAGACATCCTTATCTTTCATGGAAATCTCGGAAGTGACCAGCATGTTGTATCCGGCAAGCTCCAGGGATTTTTGAATGAGTTCCTCATTCATGGTGACTTTTACTTTACCATCTGTGTCGTTGCCCTTTTTATCTGCAGCAGTAAAAATGACATATTTTGCAGAATCACCATACTCGGATTTTTTAGCCTGCGAAGCTTTCAGAAGCCTTGCTTTTTCAACTTCTTTATTAATTTCGTAGATCTGTTTTTTGGCAAGTTTTGGATTGAAAGTAACAATCCTTTTTTCTGTGATCCGGAACTTTTTTAAAGAGCCTGTTTCAGACTCGGTAAATTTATATTCAAATTCATCTACACATTCCTTAATGCGATATTACCGACAATCCTTTTTTTGACCCTGTACTGCATATCCTCCATAAACGGCAGGATGGCAGACATGGCTGCAATACCTGCCCACATTGCACGCGGCATATTGCAAAGCTGTGCAATACATAGAACTAACGGTACGCATAGTATCTGGCACAGCTGCCATTTTGTACGTGATGAAAAAAGATCAAACTCCTGAATTACGGCTTTCATATTTCTTTTAAAGACTCTGTTTTTATGATTTCTGTAAAATACCAGGCATGTAAGGACAGCGCCTGCGGCCATCCCTGCTATTCGAAGCATATAGCTTTTTCCTGACACATCATATCCATATAACAATAAATAGCCAAGAACCAGTGTGGATTGATTAAACATAAATGGATTATGGCATCCGAACAAAATCAGCACTGCAAGAGCTGCAATGTTTATAAGCAGTGCCGGAAGCGGTGAAAGCTGATTTGCCAGATGTGGGCATACTGTCATAATTACAAAGAACAATGCCAAAAGCCATGTAGAGTGTCGGGTATGGATTCCCAGATCAGCGTTGCGAAATACCATAACGCATAATAAAACCACTACTCCCACAATACTGTTATCCTTTCCCAATATGATGCTTGAGGCAGTGACAAAGGCAAAGCAAAAAACCATTGTCACAGCTATCTTCACCATATATACAAACGCATGGTATAGTTTTTCTTTCATTGTTTTACTGTTTTTCAGCAGGCTTTTAGAGCCGGCCTGATTTAACTGCAGTTCCTGATAAAATGTCATGTAAATTCTCCTATCTTTTTATCTTATTATTTTATTATTGTAACTATCATGTTCTAAATAGCTACTCATTATAATTCTTTATTGGCAGTTGTACTACAAATCTGCATCCTCCGTATTCCCGGTTTTCAGCTTTGATTGTTCCACCGGCGATGTCTACAATTCTTTTCACAAGTGCCAGGCCAAGGCCGTTTCCCTCGGCTTTATGGGAACCATCCACCTGATAAAACTTGTCAAATATTCTGGCTTTTGCATCATCCGCGATTCCCGGTCCCTCATCTTCCAGAATAAACTGCACAGAGTCATTTTCATGCCTTAGAAACATGGTGATTGTCCCATTTTCAGGACTAAACTTGATTGCATTATCCAAAAGATTCATCCAGATATGCATAAAAAGCCCTTCATTTCCAACATATCTGACCTCCTCCATCTCCACCTGAAAGCCAATTCCTTTTTCAGTCCATTTGTCTTCCAATGAAAGAAATGCCTGACGGATTTGTTCATCCAGACGATATTTGTTTTTTTTCATTGGAATATTCTGATTTTCCAGCCTTGATAACAATAAAATATTTCCAACAAGACCTGAAAGCCTTTGAGTATTAAACAGGATTTTTTCTACATACCCCTCCTGCTCCTGTGACAGCTCATCTCCCTGGAGCAGCATCGTATAGCCTTCAATTGCATTGATTGGAGTCTTGAACTCATGGGAAACATTGGATACAAAATCCATTTGCAGCATCTCTGTTGCACGAAGCTCTTTTGTCATGACATTAAAGCTCTGATATGATTCTCCAATCTCGGCTATGCGGCTGTTTGTTTCCAGATGCTGTTCAAAATCTCCCTGGGAAACTGCTTTCATTGCTTTACTGAGCCTGGTAATCGGCTCAAGGAGCCTTGCATTGATAAATGATGTAATAAGTCCTGCTATCAATGTATTAAAAATCAAAAGCCAGCCAAGGCCCGGTATTTTCCCAGGCAAATCCAAAAAATGATTCAAAAACGCAAATAACAGGGCTGATATCAGCATAGAAAATGCAAGTGCCAGCCAGATTGCACCGGTCAGACATGAGCGGATACGCAATTCTTTTTTCTTTTTATGTTCCATTATTTTTTCACCACCTTGTATCCCAGACCACGCATTGTTACAATTTCGAAATCCGGATTTTCTTTAAAACGCTCCCTGATTCTTCCTATATGTACCTCTATCGTATGCGGGTCTGCCTCCGTCTCATATCCCCATACCTCATCCATTAGCTGCTGCTTCGTAAATGTCCTGCCCGGTGAAGCTGCCAGCTTATATAAAAGCAGGAATTCCTTTTTGGGCAGGACAAGAGTTTCATCACCGGTCACAACTGTCATTGCATCATAATCAAACTCGGTTGAGCCAATCACAATTTTGTGTTCGTTCAGTATCTGTGCACGACGAAGCAGTGCCCCTACCCTTAAAACCATTTCATTGACATTTACGGGTTTTACCATATAGTCGTCACTTCCCGAAAGAAAGCCCTGACGCATATCATCGAAGCTGCTTTTTGCAGTAATCATAAGCACCGGTATCTGATATCCCGCCGAACGAAGCTCCGACACAAGTTCATATCCATCCATAACCGGCATCATTATATCGGAAATGATTAAATCAATATACTCTCTGTCCAATACCTCCAGTGCCTGTGCTCCATCCGACGCACTTTTGACCTGATATCCGCTCTTTTCAAGCACCTTTTGGAATAACAGACTTAATTCCTTATCATCTTCTACAATTAATATCTTAAACACGCTTTATATTCTCCTTTAATCAAAACAAATCCCTTGCCCATCCAAGCAGATGCTGTACCAGAAACACCTTTCTTTTATGTTTTTCTGTTAATTCAATGGGCTTTACATGATACGGATCATAATATGTTCCGTCGTCTAATACCTGTCTGGACACGCTCTCATACTCCATCATGCCATCCTCCAGCTGTTTATTAATCTCTTTACTGCGTATTACAAGCATCAGCTCTGTATCCAGATAAGTACTTCTCATGTCCATATTAAATGAGCCTATTACTGACAGATCATCGTCAATCAGAATACTTTTTCCATGATACGAATAACCGCCTTCATATTCCCAGATATCAATTCCTGTTTCTAAAATTCTGTTTCTGTTTTTGGCATAATCAGCAGCTCCAAATGGATTTCCGTTATTTGCAACAGAATTTGTCATAATAGAAAAGTCCGGAACCTTCTGTGCAATTTCCTCCCATGTATTATACATCATATCATTGCAAATAATATATGGTGTATGAATTTTTACGCGTTCCTTTGCATTTTTCATTAATTCTCCCAGCTGATACCATACCACCGGTTCCTTAGCTTGGGTGTGGATTGGGTTTGATAACAATATAATCTTTTCTGTTTCAAAGGTTTCATCCGCATAATCTGTATCACAAATTTTTTCCTTATTAACTTCAAAATATTGCTGATGCCCTTCCTGCAGCTCTAAAACTGCTTTCTTTACAGATTGTCTGTCAGCTAATTTTTTACTGTTATGAAAATACCGACAGTCCTCCTGTTCCCATATTGTTTCAAAATAATTCCAAAGCTGATTGACCGAATTATCTTTCTGTGGCTCATCGCAGACAACTAACACATCCCGGTCAAAATTTTTATGCCCCGGAAAATCACCCAAAAAATAATTATATGTGTTTCTTCCGCCAAGAATATATATTTTACCATCTGCAATCAGATATTTATCATGCATTCTTCCCATTGTCTTCCATGGCTTAAGCGGATTTGCTTTATTGTACAGCTTAATCTCAACATTCTCATGCGAAGATAATCCATAAAAATATGGATTACCCTCCATATCAATCCAGCTCTCCATTCCATCTACCAATATGCGGACATGTACGCCTCTGTCTGCCGCATCATGCAGTGCTCCTAAAATCAATTTTCCGCTTTCGTCTGATTTAAATGCAAATGTAGAAAGGATTATTTCATCCTTTGCATTTTGGATTAATCTAACTCTTTCTAAAAGAGCCTGCGAATTTTTTTCAATGATTACTGCTCTTTCCGTATTCTCTCTCCCCGCCACACTCATAATATTTTGTGTTTCCTTTATAGTAGCATCAGACACCGCCGGCTGTTTTTTATATGTGATGCAGATTCCGATTAACTCATAAAAAGCCACACATAAAAAAACTGCCAGTATAGCCAAAATAATTTTAAATATTTTATGCCTTTTCATTGTACATCACCTGATTCCTTGTATTTTATACTCATACAATACAATGTCAATCTCAATTTTACCTCAACAGAATTGATTTTATGCAAAAAGACAGGAAAAAGCAGCTGCCTGCAATTTCCTGTCCATAAAATTTTTAAAGCACAATTACGGCAGCGTCAAGCCCGTCTACTTTTCCGTCAAATGCGCTATCTGTCAGCAGATTATATTTCTCGGCATACTCATTAAATTCCTTTACACTGCTGCCGCAATTGAAAAGCATTGCGATTGTCTCTTCGCCGTTTTTTCTGATCATAACAATCGTATCATCATCGTCATTTGTGATTGTCTCAATCATTTCGCCCTCTACGATGCATGCATGTGCTTTTCTAATCTGCATGAGCTTCTTATACCAATTATACATCTCCTTGTCCTGGTATTCCTCATCCCAGTACATGCCTCGTCTGCAGTCCGGATCATTTGCTCCCGGCATGGCATACTCATCGCCATAGTAAACCATAGGCATTCCCGGCAGTAACAGCTGAAAGGCTGCTGCGAGATGCTGCTTTTTCTTATTATCATGGCACAGATGTAAAAATCTTGCTGTATCGTGGCTGTCAATCAGGTTCCACATCAGCGGATAGCACTTTTTGTTTAAGCGTCCCTTCAGATATCCAAGATTTTGTACAAACTGGCTGACATTAATCTTTTCGTCTGCAAGCAGGTCTATCAGATTCAGGTAGAATGGATAATTCATGACAGTATCCCACTCATCTCCCTCGAGGAAGTCTCCTGCATAGTGCCATATCTCACCAATTATCAGCATATCCTTCTTTACTGCCTTGATTGCCTTTCTGAAATTCTTCCAGAAGAAATGACTGATTTCGTCTCCTACATCCAGTCTCCATCCGTCAATATCACATTCCTTAATCCAGTAGCAGGCAACATCCGTGATGTATTTTTCAACCTCAGGATTTTTCAGATTAAGCTTTGGCATTCCACCGTAATAGCCGAAGCATTTGAAGTTTGGAATTTCTCCCCATTCACCCCTAGGCGGCAGCTCGTCGATAAAATACCAGTCGAGATATTTTGACTTTTCGCCCTTTTCAAGTATATCCTGAAATGCGAAAAATTCTCTTCCTGAGTGGTTGTATACCGCATCCAGCACTACCTTCATGCCGCGCTCGTGGGATTTTTGTACAAGCTCCTTTAAGTCCTCTGTTGTGCCAAATGATGGGTCAACCTGATAATAATCAATGGTATCATACTTATGGCATGAATTTGATTTAAAGATTGGTGTCAGATACACCACATCGATTCCCAGATCTTTAATATAATCCAGATGCTCTATGATTCCCCTGAGATTGCCATGCAAATCATCCATAGGCGTAATCGGCGCTTTATACCACAGCTCTTTGTCCACCGGCTGTGTTGTGGCAAAGCGCGATGGAAAAATCTGATACACTACCTTGTTGGCTGCCCACTGTGGCACCTCAAACATCTCTTCCTCTCTGAGATTCTGCGGGCAGTCAAACATTCTGTCCCTGTTTGTGATGCACTCCTTGTCGAACTCATAATTGCCGTAATATACCTTTTCACCCTGCATGTCCGTAAATTCAAAAAAGTATCTCAGACATATCAGATGCATCTGAAGCTGTGCTTCATAATAATCGTGAAACTGCGAGGTAGCTACCTTCTTCATAGGAAGAGTCATTCGCGTATCCTTGCGCTCCATAGGTATATACTTGTCCTCATAGTGAAGGATTACCTCCTTCATATCATCCTTTTTTACCTGCACGCGTATCACAAACAAATCCTTATCTATCGCATAGCAGAATCTTTTATCCATGTCATGAAAAATTGCTGAGTATTCCATAAAATGCCCCTTTACTTACGTATTTCGTTATTTTGTATTTTAACGCACTATTTCAAACAATTCTATCATTATATCCATGACATTTTTTCACTATTTCTACTTTATGTGTGATTTTAGCATAATAACATTTAATTTTTTTGACTTTATTCCCTAAAACACTGCGTTCATTATCAATCTTTGAAATCTCACTTTTGTGCCGAAAATTCGAGTGCCTTTTGTTCATTTTCTGCTGTCATTGCATCCACATAATCCTGAGGATTCCAGACTTCATCTAATATATCCTCCGGGAACTTTTTACGAATATCATCAGAGTATTGGCTGCCATCTCCCGGCTCCCAATATTCAGATAGTTCATATCCATTCTCTGTCACATTGAAAGTTAGGGCAACAGGACCACAACCTCCACCGACACTTTCAATCCCTTCTTCGGACAAATTATATTCCTCATAAAGAGTGAGAACATATACGGTCAATGTCTCATTCTCCTCAGAGTTTGCAGCCCCACCGGCTTCTGTAGCCAATACAGTATGGCTTTCGCAGGCAAAAACACCTTTGTAGTATCTATCGCTGTTATGTTCCATGATTGCATTATGGATTGCTGTATCAACATTGGTTTCGTTAATCGATTCTGTTCTGGTTTCCCCAGCACAGATGCGTTGTAAATAGCTGATAAAGTCAGAGTCAGTTATTCGGTAATACACATTCTCATACAGAATTGCTGCTTGATTTCCGTTGGAATCAAAACCGCTGAATGTGATTCTGTCGTTTTCCTTGGTATCCACATGAAGGGAATAGAAAGGTGTATGACCTTGCAAAGATTGGTCTTTGTGACCAATCTTTAAGTTTTTAATACGACTGCTCAACTCGTCAATTTCCGCTGCGGATAATTGGAATGTGGTCGGTCCGATATTTGTTCTAAAGTCCATGGTGCTTGCTTTGGAAATTTGAACAGAATCAAGTTTCACTGGGAATGAACTCGGATTTGTCAGGAAACATACCCCAAGAACAATACTTGAAACCACAGCAATAGCAACAATCCAAAATGCAGGTTTCTTGTAATTCAGCACATTTTTCACCCTTTCTTTGACGCCAACCTCTCCAAAGGCAAGTGGACAAACCATAACTGTTCTTCTATTCACGCTACAAGAAAGCAGAGCTTCTGAATAAGAAATAGACTCGTTTTGATTCAGTCCACGAATAACTTTTTCATCGCAGGCAAGTTCAATATCTCGGCAAAGTAAAATATACGCAATCCATACAAGAGGATTGAACCAATGGATTGCCAACACTAAATACCCCAACGGTTTCCACCGATGGTCACAGCGTTTCAGATGAGCATTCTCATGGGCAATAATATAGGGCAACTGTGCTTCATCTGTCCCGGAGGGAATGTAGATGCTCGGTTTGAAGAAACCAAGAATAAAAGGTGTTTGTATATCGTCACAAATCCAAATGTTGTCCCGCACAGAAATGGATGCACCGACTTTCTTTTGCAAGCGGAAATAGCTGACGGCAGCATAAACGAGCATGGCTATGATGCCTATTGCCCATACGATTGCCAGCACAGGAATCAAAAGCTGAAGTGGATTTGCGCTTGCAATTGGCTCTGGAGCAAAGGTGTCCGTAATAATTGGATTCACTACCTTGTCGATAGAGCTTACGCCTGTGGAGATTTCTGGTGTCCAGTCCATCATGATTTCAGGACTGATGGTCTCGGCACTTGGAATCAAGCTCAATGCGCTTTCAAAACTGAATGGGCAAATCAATCGAAAAGCTACGATACCCCACAGTAGGACATTGATCCACTTAGGTGCCTTTTTCAAAACCACACGCAAAAGTACGACCGCAAGGATCAGCCAAGATGCGGCGATACTCATATTTACAATTTTCAAAAAGAATGAACTCATAGATTACTCCTTTCCGGCGGCTGCATCAATCATGCGTCGAATCTCCGCAGCTTCCTGTTGAGAAATACCCTTCCTTTGTGTAAAAGCCGCAATGAAAGCAGGAAGGGAACCTTCAAAGGTTTCGTCAACGAACTGCTCGCTCTGAACGGCATAGAAATCATTTTTAGACAGAACAGAGGAAACGATGCCACCATTATTCTGGAAGATACCACGCTCACAAAGCTTGCGTAATATCGTATAGGTGGTGGAGCGATTCCAGTTCAGTTCTTTTTCACAGAGCTTTACCAATTCTCTGGAGTGCAAAGGCTCATTCGCCCAAACCTGATAAATCGGCAAAATGGGTAGGATTAGGTATTTCAATTCCCTCCAGTCTCCATTGGGTAAATTGTGGAGCGTTTCCCCGGATGGCAACTGCATTGGTGCCGACATCTCCCGCTACTCCTGCAAATGCAGAACTCAACCGTGCAGGATCGTCAAAGCCGTTGGCAAATCGTGACGCTTCTTCGATACTAATCATACGTCCTCCTGTGATAGCCATTGGGTTGACAGTCCGGTCTTTTTTTATTTCCGGCTTGACAAGTACTTCAGCCAAATCTTGTACATTCTCATCCATAGGAATCTCTACAAATACTTCTTTGGATGAAGTGACAGATACTTCGCTGATGATACTTGGGCGATACCCCATAAAAGATGCCTGAATATTATAACGACCCACCGGGACATTATTAATCCGGAAATTTCCCCGTCCGTCAGTCGAACCTCCCCGTGAGGGATCTTCTGCTATACAAACGGAGGCATATTCTATGGGCGTATTGGTTTTGGAGTCAACAACGATTCCTCTTATGGTTTGAGTCAGTTTTTGTGTATCATTGTTGGCGGGCTTTTGCTTGTTATCCTGCGAAAAAATAATAATATGATATCCTTTTATCTTATATACATATCCGGTTTCCTTCAATAGTTGAGTCATAGCTTTGTCGATGGTTACATTTTTGAATGATAAAGAGTGCTTCTTTTCGATATTCAGGTTCGATTGTTCATAAGCGATGCTATATCCGGTTTGTGTTTCAATTTGTGCAAAAGCCTCTTTTAATGAGATATTTTTATTTTGTATGGTAATCTTTTTATCTTTATTCTGTGCAATAGTTGTAAGAGATAGAAAAGTAAAAAATAAAAAAATGGCGAGCTTACCTGCCCGTTTATTTGTATTTATTCGATTCATTATTCTATATTTGTATGTTGATACTTCATTTTACGTCACTTGTTGAATGAGGGTAGACATTTCAGAACTGGGAAGAGGGTCTCAAGCTGCTTCCCGGTTCTTTTTATTCATAGGCTGTTTCTTTTTATTGTCGGGTTAATACTATTTTCTTTTCATATTGCTGATAATCAAAGCCGATGATATCTTTCAATATATTCAGTATTTCATTCAGACTTTCATCTTTCAGAAATTTAACCGTATATCGTTTGGATGCGGGGATAATTGCTGTATTATCAATAGTGGTGTTATAGTGCCTTTCCAAGGTTCGGAATATTTCTCCGGCGCTGGCATTGGTAAATACTAGTTTTCCCGCCATCCAACAATTTGTATCATTCGTATCTATCACTGATATGTGAATATCTGATGATTTTTTGTCGTATGTAAGCTGCTCATCGGGCTTTAGTATATGGGGAGGTTGAGACCGGACACTCACTTCCACCTTACCGCTAGTCAATGTAGTCGTTATTTTCTCATCATTAGGATAGGCTTTCACATTGAACCTGGTTCCAAGAACTTTCACAGAGAGTTGGGAGGTTTCTACAATAAAAGGACTTACAGTATCTTTTTTGACAGAGAAATAAGCTTCACCGTCAAGCATGACCAAGCGTTTATCTTTGGCAAAAGTTTCCGGGTATAAAATGCTACTTCCCGCGTTCAACCATACTTCCGAACTATCCGGCAAGATTAAGCGCTTCTGTTCTCCGTAGGCAACGGATATTTCTATCATTTCGTTGTGAGGAGAAAGATAGTAGAACATCCCTCCTGCAAATAGAAATAAAGGAACAATAACGGCGGCGACACGGGCAAACTTCTGGTAAGAAGCTATGTTGGTCAGATGCTCCTTATTATATCCTGTTCTTAAATTCACCCGTTCCAATGAAGCATAAGTGCTTGAATCGGCTTCTATGTCCAATTCATTCCAATAATCCAATGAGGCTTTAGCTTTCGCCTGCTGATTTTCATCTTTGATGATCCATTTCTGCACTTTCTCTTCCGTTTCAGATGGAAAGCGGGCGGAGAGGAACATTTTGATGATTTTACTGATATTACTTTTCTTCATTTTTGCTGCACTTTACTATATATACAGTTTGGTGGCAAAAAGCTCAATAAGAAAATGAATAATTTATGAAAAAAGATTGGGAGAGCATCCAAAAACTGTTTGTTTTTTGTCGGATGAATCATTAATGATAACGAAAATTATCACTA
>ENA-UEOR01001915-UEOR01001915.1-human-gut-metagenome-genome-assembly--contig:-NODE-1915-length-11847-cov-12.566100_pt1 | contig 11847 bp, 10 predicted proteins | sample MGYA00242887_ERZ507890 | MGnify/ENA primary metagenome ERZ507890 (study PRJEB26167, sample SAMN06115431) | human gut metagenome | host: Homo sapiens | place: China:Guizhou | collected 2014-10-21...
GTTTTTAAGGGTTTACTTTGCACGTGAGAACGGATACGGGCAATGACACATCCTCCTGTCCGCACACGTGCGGACGGATGCAGAAAACACCGTGTGCAGAGGAAAAAGCGGGTCTTTGTCCGGATAAGCAAATGCGGTTGCGCATGAGTATAAAATCGGACACGCGCCCATGCACCGGCATACCGGCGTAACAGCCTGCCAGCGCACCAGCATATATGCGTGCCGGCATACCTGCATAAAATCTCATGCCGTCACTTGCCCGGATACGTGAAGAGATGAACGATTACCCGATTGTATAACTAAAAACGCATGGAACAATGAAAGAGAAAACGAAATTCGTGGCCTTCTCCACCCAGAAAGGCGGAGCGGGTAAAACCACCCTCACGGTGCTGGCAGCTTCTTACCTGCACTATGTAAAGGGTTTCAATGTCGCGGTCATCGACTGCGATTATCCCCAACACTCCATCGTGGAGATGCGGGAACGTGACCTGAAGCTTGCCCTCGAAGACGAACATTACAAGAGGTTAGCTTACGAACAATTCACCCGGCTTCAAAAGAAAGCCTATCCTGTCGTGGAAAGCAACACGAAAGAGGCGTTGGCCGATGCCGACTACCTCCTGCCGCAAGGTGATTTCGATTATGTGTTCTTCGACCTTCCCGGTACGATCAATAACGAGGATCTGATTCATTCCCTGGCCGGAATGGATTATCTCGTCGCCCCGATCAGTGCCGACCGGGTTGTCATGGAAAGCACCCTGAATTACGCGGTTGTGGTAAAGGAGCATATCATGGGCCGCGAGAAGTCCCGGATGAAAGGGCTGTATATGCTATGGAACATGGTGGACGGACGTGAAAAGACAGAGTTATATCAGGTTTACGAGGCGGTAATGAAAGAGTTGGAGCTTCCTGTTCTGAAGACCTTCCTGCCTGACACCAAGCGTTTTCGTCGTGAGCAGAACGCCAGCCGTCGCTCTGTCTTCCGCTCCACGCTCTTCCCGGCAGACCGTTCTTTGATCCGGGGCAGCAACCTGGATAAACTCGTGGATGAATTGATCGAACTGTTAAAGTAGAATCTTATGAGCGGAAAAGAACATGACGACGGTTTGGACGCTTCCTTCATCATCAGCCAGGCCAAAAGCCGAAACCGGCCACTACATCCTTACACGCCGGAAAAAGAGGAGGAGGCATCGGCTCTATCGGAACCGTCCGGCGAGGCCGCCTCCTCGTCGGCTACGAAAGAGGAGGGACGCCGCCGAAGAGGGAAAGGCCAGGATTACGAGCGTCTTTTTATCCGGAACGCCTCCTCCAATACCCGAAGCGGCAAAACGGTGTATATCCGCAAGGAGTTTCACGAGCGTATAACCCGGATAGTGCAGGTTATCGGTAAGAACGAACTCTCGCTGTATAGCTACCTGGACAATGTGCTGGAGCAGCATTTCGCTACCTATCAGGAGGAAATTTCGGAACTCTACAAGAAACGGAACTCCGATATTTTTTAGTTATGAACCCAATATTTACAACCTATTAAAAACAATCCATCATGTCAGACAAAGCAATTATTTTATCTGTTATCCTGGCGGCCGTCCTTTGCGTCGCTGTGCCCTTCATCTTCCGCGTGTGCCGCTACCGGCGCAGGATGAAAACCCTTATCGTCCCCGACGGCCCTTCGGGGGAGGTCGCCGTGGGGACTGTCCCCACCCCCGAGGCCGAGTACCTGGCCCGTTACATCTGCCTGCTGCGGCTGCCTTTCGCCGGTAACAAGCACGTGAAGATACGTCCGTCGTACCACGAGCGTATCCGCGAGATCACCCGTGTCATCGGTCGTGGCGACGTGACGATCACGGCCTACGTGGACAAGGTTCTCAAGGCGCACCTGGACGATAACCGGGAAACCATCGAGCGGCTTTTCGAGGAGCGTGAGGCCGTGGCCTCCCTGCAACCCAAAGCGGAGGAGCGATGAACGGGGCGTTGTGGCTGCTGCCCCTCTTTGCCGTGGGGTATGCCTTGTGGGCGTTTTTCCGCCTGCGGCGGATGGAACGTAACGAACCGGCAGACGGGATCGTTGCCGAAGACACGCCCTGCCGGCAGGAGATCATCGGCAGGAGCCGCTTTGTCCTCGCCCCGCGCCACTCCCGGCCACAAGCTGCCGTAGAATCTGAAACTGAAAAAGTTACGGAAAAAGCCGATATATTTGTGCCCACGAATGTACCCGAACACCCCCGGCAGATTCCGCCGGAAGACCTGGATGAAGTGTTCGGTGTCGCTCCCGAGGGGGAGCCTAACGAACCTCTGGAAATCGACTTTCCGCTGTACGATGAATCTTTCCCGGATGCGGACGCGGAGGAGCCGGATTATGACGAGGATGAAGACGACACCGAAGAGCTGCCCCTTTTGGGCCGCTCGCTTGCCCAGGGGGTTAGTTTTGAACAGATGGGCGAAGCCTACCGCCACGTGGTACACGATCCACCTTCAACAGACGAGCAAAGGGAGGAAACGGGACGTGTCCTCCTGGGCCTGAAACAGACCGACATGTTCGAGGTCATCGTTTCGGGCCGCCCCGACGGGAACGACAGGGTAAAATCCCTGATCGACACCTACCTCTCGGCCTTTCACCGGCGTATGTCCGAGAGGTCTGCGGAAAGCCCATCTCCGCAGGGTTCGGTTCCCACGGGTTTCGACGTCCGTGAGTTTGTTTAACCCCATAATGACATCACGATGAAAGAAAAAGACTACGGGTAGCGCGTGAGGCTATCCTCGAACCACTGAAAAAAAACGAATCAAGAAGTTTAACCCGGTGCGGGGCCTATCCATCCCCGCGCCACAATTCAAACATTATCGAGTTATGAGAAAGAACAAGATTCTTCTTCCGGCGGCATTTCTCTTTGCCGCCATCTCCTCCGCTTTCGCGCAGGGCAACGGCATCGCCGGCATTACGGAGGCTACCAACATGGTAACCAGCTACTTCGACCCCGGCACGAAACTCGTGTACGCTGTGGGGGCTGTGGTCGGCCTTATCGGGGGCATCAAGGTCTATAACAAGTTTTCGAGCGGCGACCCCGACACGTCGAAGACCGCCGCGAGCTGGTTCGGCGCGTGTATTTTCCTGATTGTCGCCGCGACGATCCTACGCTCTTTCTTCTTGTAGTCCAACCTGTCATGCAAATAATTATGGAATATGGAATCAACAAGGGAATCGGCAAGAGCGTGGAGTTCCGGGGCCTGAAGGCGCAGTACCTCTTCATCTTCGCGGGCGTCCTGCTGGCCGTCTTCGTGGTGTTCGTCATCCTCTACATGGCAGGGGTCGATCAGTGGGTATGTATCGCTTTCGGCGTTGCGGCGGCTTCGGTGCTGGTCTGGCTTACCTTCCGCCTGAACGCCCGTTACGGGGAACACGGGCTGATGAAGCTGCTCGCCGCGCGCCGGCATCCCCGCTACCTGCTCAACCGCAAGTCCCTGCGCCGGTTGCTGAAAAGAAAGGGGGGCCGCGTATGAGAAACCTCTTGAAAGCCACCACGCTGGAAAGCAAGTTCCCGCTCCTGGCCGTGGAAGGCGGTTGTATCATCAGCAAGGACGCGGACATAACGGTCGTCTATCGGGTCGAACTCCCGGAGCTGTTCACCGTCACGTCCGCCGAGTACGAGGCGATCCACGCCGCCTGGTGCAAGGCCCTGAAGGTCTTGCCCGAATACAGCGTGGTACACAAGCAGGACTGGTTCATCCGCGAGCGTTACCGCCCGGCCACGGGCGAGGGGGACATGAGTTTCCTCTCCCGCAGTTACGAGCGGCATTTCAACGAGCGTCCGTTCCTGACCCACGCCTGCTTCCTCTACCTGACGAAAACGACGAGGGAGCGTATGCACATGCGTTCAGACTTCTCGACCCTCTGCCGGGGCAACATCATTCCCAAAGAGGTAAACCGGGAATCGGCGACAAAATTCCTGGAGGCGGCGGAACAGTTCGAGCGTATTCTGAACGATTCGGGTTTCCTGACCCTTGTCCGCCTCACGGGGGACGAGATCACGGGTACGGCGGATTGTCCGGGCCTGCTGGAGCGGTATTTTTCCCTCTCGCTCTCGGAGACGACTTCTCTTCAGGACATCGAGCTGGGGGCCGAGGTTCTGCGCGTGGGCAACAAACGGGTGTGCCTGCACACGCTCTCGGACACGGAAGACCTGCCGGGGCGCGTGGGTACGGACACCCGTTACGAGCGTCTTTCCACCGACCGTTCGGACTGCCTGCTCTCGTTCGCGGCCCCCGTGGGGCTTCTGCTTTCCTGCGACCACCTTTACAACCAGTACGTGTTCCTGGAAGACAGCGACGAAAACCTGCGTATGTTCGAGAAACGTGCGCGTAACATGCAGTCCCTTTCCCGCTACTCCCGCGGGAACCAGATAAACAAGGAGTGGATCGACCAGTATCTCAACGAGGCGCACTCGTTCGGTCTTCAATCCGTCCGGGCCCATTTCAACGTGCTGGCCTGGTCGGACGACGTGCAGGAGCTCCGGCATATCCGCAATGATGTGGGCAGCCAGCTCGCTCTGATGGAGTGCCGCCCGCGCCACAACACCGTGGACGCCGCCACGCTCTACTGGGCGGGTATGCCGGGCAACGCGGGGGATTTCCCCGCCGAGGAATCGTTCTACACGTTCATCGAGCCCGCAGTCTGTTTCTTCACGGAGGAAACCAACTATAAATCCTCGTCCAGCCCTTTCGACATCAAGCTGTGCGACCGCGTAAGCGGCAGGCCCCTGCACCTGGACATCTCGGACGAACCGATGAAAAAAGGGATCATTACGAATAGGAATAAATTCGTGTTAGGCGGCTCGGGGTCAGGCAAGTCATTCTTTATGAATCATTTAGTCCGCCAATACTGGGAGCAGGGCACGCATGTCGTGCTGGTGGATACCGGTAACAGCTACCAGGGTCTTTGCGAGCTGATCCGGCGTAAGACCAAAGGTGAGGACGGCGTGTATTTTACCTATACCGAGGAACATCCCATCAGTTTCAACCCGTTCTACACCGACGACTACTATTTCGACGTGGAGAAGAAGGACAGCATCAAGACGCTGCTGCTGACACTCTGGAAAACCGAGGACGACAAGATCACGAAGACCGAGAGCGGCGAGCTGGGCAGTGCCGTGAACGCCTATATCGAGCGTATCCGCGCCGACCGGAATATCGTGCCGTGTTTTGACAGTTTCTACGAGTACCTGCGAGACGACTACCGCCGTGAGCTGGAGGAGCGGGAGATCCGGGTCAGCCGCGAGGATTTCAACATCGACAACATGCTCATCACCCTGCGGCAGTATTATAAGGGCGGACGCTACGACTTCCTTCTGAACTCCCGGGCCAACATCGACCTGCTCTCGAAGCGCTTCGTGGTCTTCGAGGTGGATTCCATCAAGGAAAACAAGGAGCTTTTTCCCGTGGTCACCATTATCATCATGGAGGCTTTCATAAACAAGATGAGACGGCTCAAGGGGGTACGCAAACAGCTCATCGTCGAGGAGGCCTGGAAGGCGCTCTCTACGGCCAATATGGCTGAATATCTGCGTTATATGTATAAAACCGTCCGCAAATACTACGGTGAGGCCATCGTTGTGACGCAGGAGGTCGAGGACATCATTTCCAGCCCGGTTGAGTCTGTAGGCGGTCAGGCAACCAAGGTGACAGATGCAGGTCAGAATGCAGCAGATACCTCTCAGGCAACAGTCAACTCTTCAGTCAATACAGATACGACCCAGAGTGCAGCAGGCAACACCCAGACAGATACTGCCCAGAATACAGAGGCTTCTGCTGCAAAACCAGATCCGGCATCCATCACCCCGACAGCTACCGGTATCAGCATTTACCGTTTCCAGCACGCCGTCCAGAAACTCCTTCTGCGTGAGCTCCCCCCGCTCTATGCGTACCAGTTCCGTTTCCCAACCGGAGGTGAGGGAGGCTTCCGCCACTTTCATTCCACGTACCGTCTCATATAAAAGAAGGCCTTTGGGGGTCGGGATGATGTACCTGCCCGAATAGCGGATGTATTTGCGGTCCAGAAGCGTACGGATGATGTTCGTACGTGTGGATACGGTTCCCAGTCCGGCCTTGTCCATATAGTCCGTCAATTCCTCGTCCGTATAGGGGGAAACAGGCAGGGATTTCCTGTGTATGAGGCTGCATCCCGCCACCGGCAGCGTCTCCTCCCGCAAAAGTTCAGGTGGAACGGGGCAGAGGACACAGTTTTCTGAAACAAGGTGTTCCCTCTGGAAGACACCGAGCCATCCCGTTTCCAGGATACGGTATGTACGGATTCGGAACTTGCGTGCGGCGCATACCGTTTCAACCGTTGTGTATTCCACCTTACACGGTGGCATGAACGTTTCCAGCATCCTGCCGACAATGAGCGTGTAAACCAGCCTTTCCTCCCTGTCCAGCTCGCCGGGCTGTACGCCGGTGATGACAATGGCATGGTGCTCCGCCGTATCCTGTGTCCCGGTCATACCTTTCCTTGCCGTAAGGTCAACCATACCGGCATATTGGCGGAAATCCTTGCCGGACAGCAACTTTTCCATAACCGGAGGTAACATGTCATACACATCCCGGGGCAGCAGGCGGCTGGAAGTGCGCGGACAGGAGATCAGTTTTTTCTCGTACAGGCTCTGGGTGATTTCCTGTACCCGTATGGCCGTCAGGTTATGGTAACGGTTCGCATCTTTCTGAAGCTCGGTCAGGTTATAAAGGGCCGGCGCGCCGATTTCCTCTGTCCGGCTGCCGACAGCCGTGACACGTGCATACCCTGCCGCCTTGCAGTCCTCGTACAGTTCCAGGGCGTCCCGGCGGTTCCCCAAGTCTTCCACGTGGCGCATCTTCATTATTTTCCCGTTCTTGCAGAGGCTGATGAACACGGGCCAGCTGTCAGCGGGAATGTGGTTCTCCCTCTCCCGGTACCGTCCGCTTATGGCCGCCAGTACAGGGGTCTGCACCCTGCCCAGCGAATTGTTTCCGAAGCCTACCGCCTTGCAGACGGCATAGCTTGAATTGACCCCCAGAAGCCAGTCGGCCTTGTTGCGGCTGTCTGCCGCCAGGAACAAGTTGTCGAACAGGGCGCATGGGCGGAGGTTTTCCATGCCTCTGGTGATGGCCTCGTCCGTCAGGGATGAGATCCACAGGCGGAGGCAGGGTTGCTTGCATCCCAGAAAGCGGTAAAGATACCGGAACAGCATTTCCCCCTCACGGGAAGCGTCGGTTGCCGCAATGATGGTGTCGCACGCGTCGAACACCTTGGCTATCACCTTCAACTGGAGTACCGCATTGATATCGGGATTCCATCCCGTATCCGTCTTGACGTGCCTTACCGTCAGGAAAGGAGGGGGCAGCAGGGGGAAGTCCTCCCGCTCCACCCATGACGTACCGGAATCTTTCGGCATCGCCAGGGAAAGCATGTTGCCGTATGTCCATGTCACCATGTATCCGTTTCCGGTCATGTATCCGTTCTCTTTTCTGTCTGCTCCCAGAACTCTTGCTATCTCTCTGCCCACATTGGGCTTGTCAGTCACTATCGCTATCATATTCTTTTTCTTTTTGATGTTCCGTGCCGTTTCTGGCGGCACGGAACGTGGGTTAAACCTGTTGTTTCCCGGTTAAATTTCCGGTGTCTCCTTCTGACGGAGACCGTTTATTTCCATGACCGGTCTGCCGTTGCCGTCAGGTACCAGCTTCAGCGTGGCGTCCATCGTCAGGCTGATGACCGGTGTGCGGAGTTTCAACGGGGCGATTTCCGTTTCCTTGCCTTGCAGCAACAGTTCCATGTCACCGCTGGTTTCCAGTTGTTTTTTACTGATGCCGGCGGCCTCCAGACCGTTCCAGTCAATGTCTTCCGCCTTATAGATGTGGCGGGCATTCTGATTCGTATTCATACGATTCGGGGATTTTAGGTTTGTGTAATTCGTTCTGTTTCCCTTTGGTCGGGTTATACCGCCTGTGAAGCGCCTTTCTTCTGTTCCTGCTGCTGCCCCTGTGCGGTCTCCGTCTGTGCGGCACGACGGGAAGTATCCCGGCGGATATCCGGATTCTCCTGGAAATATTGCAACTGTCCTGAATAGGGGTTGACTTTCAGGTAGGAGCTGAAGGACTGCCCGTTGTTTTTCAGCCCTTCGACAAGGATGGTCTTTCCATCCTGAAGGTTCGCCCTTTCCTGTGCCGTGAACACATGACCGTAAACCTCCGCCGGGATGCGTGGCGCCTGCTGCTCGTTGAACCCGTCCGGCGTGCGTGAATACATCGTCCTTCCGGTATTCATGTCCAGTTTGACAAACGAGGAGAATTCCTCTCCCGTACGTCCGATCATGTTTTCCAGATAGACCGCCTGTCCCTTGCGCAGGGTTTCCTTGTCCTCGGGTGTCAACTGCACATTGCATATTTCCTTGGGGATATAGATCTCCCCCGTTTCCGGGTTGTGGCGGGTGTAGTTCGGGCGTCCCGTTGTCTGGTCTATCGTGACAAATGAGGAGAATGTCCCGTTTCTGTTCTTGAACTTCATGTCCTCCACCAGGATGGTATGCCCCTCGCTGAGCATCTTTATCTGGGTGGGCGAGAGCGGCACGCCCCCGATGGAACGCTCGTTGAAAATCTGGTTTTTCGGGAAGATGAACTCCAGCCCCCTGCGCTCGGCGCTGTACTGGAGCGTGGCGTCGAACCCCTTTCCCGCCTTGGAGGTCATGCCCTCCACCTTGACGGGCTGTCCCTCCTTCAGCAACCTGATTTCCTCGTCCGTAAGCCTTACCCCGCTCACTTCCTGCGGGATGTAGACATGCTCCTGGCGGACAGCGACCAGCTCGTTGGTGTTCTTGTCGATGGAGATCAGGCAGGGGGTATATTCACTGCCACGCAGGTTGAGTTCCGCCACACGCCCCATGTTGCCGCTCTCACGCAGGTTCTTCTTGTCCTCCTCGCTGAAGTTGAATCCGAAATAAGGGCGTTCCAACTGCGGCTCCTTGCGTATGCCGTGAATGGCCAGTCCCACCTGTCCATCCTGTTGCGGGATGAGTGAGAGCCTTGCATCCAGTTTGGCTGTCAGCAAACCGGAAAGATGGATTGTCAGGGGCACCAGCTTGTTGGTCTTGTAGCCCTTCAGCATGGAATCAAGGAGTCCCTGCTGTTCCAGCGAAGCCTTTGAGATTCCGACCTTTTCCAACTCCTCCCAGTTGACCATGTTCTCATTATACCGGTAATGCGGTCCTTGCGACTCCTGCGCTGCCTGTTGAGCCTGGGGCTGCTGCTGTTGCTGTGCCGCCTGCTGTACCTCGCTCTGTTGCAGGGGTTCCTGCGGTTGTGTCTCTTTGTCTGCCATAGCTGTTTTTTCTTTTTGGTTTACACTTTGTTCCTTCTTGTTTTCTCTCGGACGGATTTCGTAGCGTTTGAGGAACTCCTTCACTGCGTCCGTCTTTTTCCCTTCCGCCAGGTCCTTGATGGCCTGCTTGTTCATCTTGTAGTCGTGGAAGGTCATGCGGAGCAGGCGGAAATGGGTAGGTTCCTTGAGCTGGCTCCAGAAATTCTTGATGAAATTTTCGAGAATGCTCGAATTCTTGTCGAATTTCAGGAATGAGTTCTCATTCTTCTCGTCCGCCGGGACCGTTTTCGCTTTCCCGTCCTTATCAATCTCGCTGACCACCTGCACACCATTTTTCGGGTCGCTCTTGTTATGGACCAGCATCAGTTCGGTGATTTGTTCCACCGGAAGTGCATCATTCTTAGCCTTCGGTTTTCGGGTCCGTTTAGGCTTTTCGTTCAGGTTTTTTTCCTGTGCCATACATTTTCCTTTTAGGGGTTAATAAATTGCTTTGACGCTTCAAATGTATAGGCTAAATTTGAATAAAACGCTGATTTTCAAAAAGGTGTCATCAGATGTCATCAAATGTCATCATATGTCCGAAAAAGTGGTTTTCAGATGAGGGTGGAATGTCGGCGAACAGGGGGAAAGCCGGGCAAAAAGAAATATGCGACAAGAAAAAAGAGAAGCGGTATGTATGGCAGGAGAAGGAGCAGGCGGAACAAACAATGCGGAACCATGCAGAGCGGAGGGAGCTGAAGCCCCCTGTCTTCTCATGGCTTCTTTTATTTTTGCGAAAAGATTCTTGTGAGACCTATACCCCGAACGGTACATGTGGGATTTCGTGGGGGATGAGATATGCCTTCCTCAATATCCGATATTTTTTATCCATGCGTCACGTCGGTCGCAGTTTGCCCCTGTAATCGTTTCTCAAATCGAATTTGGATTGCCGCCGCATTCTTTTTCGTGAAAATTTTCCACGGCGAAGCCGCAAGGAAAATTTTCACGAAAAAAGTGTAGGAAATGCGGCTGGCAAGACAAATTCGATTTTCCTTTGATGAAGGGGGAAACTGTTCTGGCAATATCCATCCGCCTGTCCTCTTAACATATTATTTGCTAATACCATGTATGCTCATTTTTTTATAAAGGGTGGGGCGGCTTATTCCCAGCAACGCCGCCGCTTGTGTCAGGTTTCCTTTGGATATGGATATTGCCGTCTTGATTTGTTCAATGTTCCTTTTCTCGTCTTTCTGCAAACATCTGTCTATCTTTTTTTTCTTGGCAGAATTCGGAGCATCCGTTTCCGTCTGTTTCAACCGTAAAAAATCGGGAGTTATCAAATTTCCTTTGCATATCAATACCGCCGCATAAACAACCTGTTTCAACTGCCTGACATTTCCCGGCCAGCTATACCCCAACAGCATTTCTTTTGCCGGTCCATTAAAACCCACCACCTCTTTCCGGAGTTCTGCACAAGACTGTTCCCTGAAAAAATCCGCCAGGGGAAGTATGTCTTCCAAACAATTTTGCAGCGCAGGTACGGTAATCGTAAAGTCATGGAAACGATACAACAAGTCTTTGCGGAAACGTTTCTCGGCCACCGCCTGGAACAAGTCCTCGTTGGTTGCCGCGATGATACGCACATCCATCCGCCTGTCCTGTTTCCCGCCCACCGGACGATAGCTCCGTTCCTCCATGGCACGCAACAACATCCGTTGTGTCTCTATTGAGAGATTCTCCACTTCGTCCATGAACAAGGTGCCTCCCTGCGCTTCCAGGAAATACCCCGCCTTTTCCTCGGTAGCCCCTGTGAAGGCTCCCTTGACATGGCCGAAAAAGGCGGAAGCGGCCAGATCTTTGGACAAACTGCCACAGTCAACCTTAATATACGGTTTGTTGGCTCTGAGACTCCTCCTGTGTATCTTATTTGCCAGATGTTCTTTTCCGGTTCCCGTGTTCCCCAGTATCAACACTGTCATGTCTGTTGGTGCAACCAGGTGGATATATTGGTTCAATTCGCAAAAAGAGGCACTCCTGCGTTCGTAAATCACTTTGGAAAAAGTATCGTTTGCCGCTTTTATCTTTCTTATGGCGGGTAACAGCTTGTCTTCAACCAGTGGTTTGAGGATAAAATCCTCCGCACCTAATTTCATGGCATGGACGGCAGAATGTATCTCCTCATAGTTGGTCATCATTATGAACGGATGCATGTACCCGTTATCCCTCATCCATTTCAACAAGGCGGTACTTTCCCCGTCCGGCAACCTTAAATCCGCCAATACCATATCATCCTCATGGATGGAACCCCTAATCATTTTTTTTGCCTGTGCCAGCCCGTGTGCCTTCATTGTCTTAAAGTCCGCCTTTTGCAAAAGACTACAGATATAGTCACAGAACAAGATATTATCCTCAATAACAATCACTTTCATAGATTTTCTTTGCCTGTTGTGCCAAATAAATTATTTCTTTTCCTTTATCCAATACTTTTTGAACAGTCCGTTTCAATTCTTCAACCGAAAGCTCCCCGGAAC
>ENA-UEOR01001923-UEOR01001923.1-human-gut-metagenome-genome-assembly--contig:-NODE-1923-length-11817-cov-8.740630_pt1 | contig 11817 bp, 10 predicted proteins | sample MGYA00242887_ERZ507890 | MGnify/ENA primary metagenome ERZ507890 (study PRJEB26167, sample SAMN06115431) | human gut metagenome | host: Homo sapiens | place: China:Guizhou | collected 2014-10-21...
CTCAAGGACACCAACGTGGATGCCATCAAGCTGGACATGAAGCTCATCGACATGAACCAGCAGAACCGCAGCAAGGGTGTACAGATCGTGGAATCGGTGATCAATATGGCTCACCGGCTCAATCTGCCCATCATTGCCGAGGGTGTGGAGACCCCGGAGCAGGTGTCCATGCTGCAGGCTGCCGACTGCCTGTATACGCAGGGCTACTACTTCTTCAAGCCCATGCCCATTGAAAACGCTGAAAAGCTGCTGGCCCAGCCCAACAACGCCGATTACTGGGATATGCGCCGCGACCTGATGCGCCGCGACCACCGCACCGCTGCGGAGGACCCGGACTCGGAAAAGACGGCACTGGCCCTGCAGGCGTATCAGATCTTTACCGACAATCTGCTGGAAGTCTCGCTGCTCAACCTGGTCACCGGCACCTACCGGGTGATCAAGCGGGATGCCCGCCTGCCCAGCGCAGACCTGGCCAAGGAAGAGGACTTTACCACCTTCTGCGACCGTCTGGTGAATGAAAAGGTCGTGCACCCGGACGATGCAGAGATGTTCCAGGAGCAGGTGGACCTGCCCCTGCTGCAGGACACCCTGTTCCACTCCCAGCAGCCGGAGTTCTACCGCTTCCGTAAGCAGGTAGCCAACCAGTTCGTGTGGATCACCATGGAAGTGCTGCCCTGCCGCGGCTGCTGCGCCCAGAACCCCTGGGCCACCGTGCTGATGCGGGAGGACGCACAGGCCAACCAGCTGAGTGAGGAGCTGGACTTCTCCTACAGCCACGACACCCTGACCGGCCTTGCCAACCGCAGCAAGTATGAGAGCGACCTGCGGGAGCTGCAATATTCGGATTACGATTCCATGGTGTGCACCTACATCGACGTGGTGGGCCTGCATGAGGTGAACGATCACCTGGGCCACCGCAGCGGCGACAATCTGCTGTGCACCATTGCCAACGCTGCCCGCAAGTTCTTTGTGAGCAGCCGCATCTACCGCGTGGGCGGTGACGAATTTGTCGTGCTCACCCCCAACCTGCCGCCCTACGACGTATGGACCGCCTCCGACCGGATGCGCGTGTTCCTGCGGGAGAAGGACTGCGAGATCTCGGTGGGCATCCAGAACACCAACAATCTGCGCAAGCTGGAAGCGGCCGTGAACAAGGCCGAGCAGGCCATGCAGCAGGACAAGCTGGCTTACTACAGCCGCAACGGGCAGGAGCGTCAGCTCAAGGGCCTGAACGAAAAGCTGGAGCGCACCCTGACCCAGAAGCGGGACGCCGAGCACTTCCTGCGGGTGCTGGCCCCCAAGTACCGCAGCGTGTATGTGGTGAACCTGCAGGACGACAGCGTGCGGCCCATCATCCTTCCGGACTTCTTCCAGAAGATCCTGGACACCTCCGGCGGCTCCTTCCGTGCCGTCATCACCGCTTACCGCGACCAGTATGTGGTGCCGGAATCCCGCGACGCCTTCAACCGCGTGCTGGATTACAGCTTTGTGCGCAGCAAGGTGCTGAGCGGCGAGATCGTGGAGGTGCACTACACCAGAACAGACGGTGCACCCTACACCCTCAAGATCACCCCGTATTCCTCCAGCGGCTCTCACATCCACGAGACCATCTGGATCTTTGCAGATGATACGGCAACGCTTACCCCCCCCCGACGCAAATTAAAAAACAATCGTAACAGCGTAAAATAAAAGAGCACCGTTCCGGCCGGAACGGTGCTCTTTTGCTGTTTTTGGTTCAATTTATGCCCAGAGGTTTTCCGGGTACTGGCCCTCGGCAGTCTTGCGGGCAATGGCCTCCACCACCAGCGGCTTATCCTCGCGGTAGGTCACGCCGTACCACTTGTCGGTGCTGCGCAGCACCTGGATCTTTGCCTTGCCTTCCTCGATCAGTTCGGTGACCACCAGCGGCAGGAAATACTCACACTTGAGCGGGTTGGTCGGCAGATTTGCGTCCAGCCATGCGGCAAAGCGGTTCTCGGCCTCGTCCAGGAAGCTCTTGCCAAAGCCCCACAGATTCATGCTGACAGGGGTATCACCCGGCAGGTCGGTCCAGCTTGCGCCGCCGTCCTCGGTGTAGTGCACGCCGTCTGCATAGGGTTCGATGCGAGTGCGCTCGGTCACGCTGTGCAGGGTGCCGTCCGGGTTGGTCACGCACACACCGCGGGCCACGCTGCCGTTCTCCGACACCGTGTTGCGGAGCAGGTAGCTCACCATGCAGTAGTCGTAATAGCTGCCGTCCTCGTGGGTGGACAGGTAATCGTACATCACCCGGAACGCCTCGGGGCCGTAGTAGTCATCGGCGTTGATCACCGCAAAGGGGCCGTCGATGAGGTCCTTGGCGGCCAGCACGGCGTGGCAGGTGCCCCAGGGCTTGACCCGGCCTTCCGGCACGGTGTAGCCTGCGGGCAGCTCTTCCAGCTGCTGGAAAGCGTATTTCACGTTCATGGCCTTGGACACCCGGTCCCCGATGGCGGCCTTAAAGGCATCCTCGATCTCGTGCTTGATCACAAAGATCACGGTCTCGAAGCCTGCGCGGCGGGCGTCGTAGAGCGAATAATCCACGATGACCTGTCCGTTGGGGCCCACCGGGTCGATCTGCTTCATGCCGCCGTAACGGCTGCCCATACCTGCCGCCATCACGACCAGTACCGGTTTGTTCATAACAAGTTCCTCCTCTGTTTTGCAAACACCGCCTGCGCGGTGGGAATTCCACGCTTTTATTATACTCCCTTTGCACTTCCGGAGCAAGTGCAAAGAGGCCGCCGCAGGCCGTTCTGCGGGGCCGCGCACAGTTTCGCAAGCGTAAATTTCCAAAATATGCAATTTATTCTTGTCAAAGTCTTGTTTTTCGTTCTACTTTCGTGTATACTTGCTTCATTAAGTGCAAGTTTTACCTGTCAATTTCCAGTTTTGCTTGTCAAGAAACACTTTCCGATCATCAAGAAAGAGGGATATTCTCATGAACGAAGCCGTCACCAAGCGTTTCCTGCTCTACTTCCGCCTGATGCTGCTGGTCTGGATCCTCATCGTCAACTCCATCCTGCATGTGGTGGGCTTTGAGTACAGCTGGCTCATCTTCCTCAGCAACATCATGCTGTTCACCATGGAGGGCGACATCAAGGACCGCTTCGTCTCGGTGGAGCTGGGCGGTCTGGTGGGCATGGTGTTCACCGTGATCGCCCTGCTGGCCATCACCTTCCTCACCCCGGTGCTGGGCAGCTTTTTCGGCTTCCTCATCCCGCTGGCCGTCGTGCTGTTCGTGCTGATCATCCTGCACCCCTACGCCCCCAAGGTGCTCAACAATGTGGGCTTTGCCTACCTCACGGTGGCCTGCATCGACGCCGAGACCTTCGCGGCCAACCTGCCGCTGTTCTTTGCCACCTACATCCTCGGCTCGCTGGCCTTCAACGGCGTGTGCGTGCTGCTGATGAAGCCCGCCAAGGCACTGGCCGTGAAGAGTGTGCAGCGCACCCAGAGCGAGACCGCCTGACATTCTCCTATTTTTCTCCGATAAATGCAGCAGAGGCCCCTGTTCCAACCGGAACAGGGGCCTCTGCATTGTTATGAGCCTTTATCAGGCGTTGTAGGTGCGGTTCTTGATCTCGTCGGTCACCTTGGCAATGAAGGCATCCAGCTCCATCGTGGTGGTCTCGCCCTTGCGGTCACGCACCGAGATGTTGCCGGCCTCGGCTTCCTTGGCACCCAGCACCAGCATGTAGGGCACACGGTCCACCTGCTGTGCGGCACGGATCTTGTAGCCGATCTTCTGGTTGTCGTCGTCCAGAGCCACGCGGACACCGGCCTCCACCAGCTTCTCGGTGATGCTCTCCGCATACTCAAGGGTCTTTTCGGAAACGGGCAGGACCTTGACCTGAACAGGTGCCAGCCAGGTGGGGAACTTGCCCTTGGTCTCCTCGATCAGGTAGGCCATGAAGCGGTCCAGGGAGCCCAGGATCGCACGGTGCAGGACAACGGGGGTCTTTTCGGAGCCGTCCTTGTCCACATAGGTCAGGTGGAACTTTGCGGGCAGGCAGAAGTCCAGCTGGCAGGTGGACAGGGTGTACTCAGCGCCGACAGCGGGCTTGACGTTGACGTCCAGCTTGGGGCCGTAGAAAGCAGCCTCGCCGATCTCCTCGGTGAAGTGGATGCCCAGCTCAGTCAGGACCTCGCGCAGAGCGTTCTCAGCGTGGTTCCACATCGCGTCGTCGTCGTGATACTTCTTCTTGTCGGCGGGGTCACGCAGGGACAGAACGCAGCGGTAGTCGGTGATGTTGAAGTCCTTGTAGGTCTCGAAGATGAGGTTGCAGACATCAGCGACTTCGCTCTTGATCTGCTCCGGAGTGCAGAACAGGTGGGCGTCGTTCTGGCAGAAGTGACGGCCGCGCTCGATGCCCTTCAGGGTGCCGGAGGACTCATAGCGGAAGTCGTGTGCGATCTCGCCGATGCGCATGGGCAGGTCGCGGTAGGAGTGGGGACGGTTTGCGTAGATCATCATGTGATGGGGGCAGTTCATCGGGCGCAGGACGTAGCTCTCGCCCTCCATCTCCATAGCGGGGAACATATTCTCGCGGTAGTGGTCCCAGTGGCCGGAAGTCTTGTACAGATTCACGGTGCCGATGCAGGGAGTCATGACGTGCAGATAGCCGCGGGCGCGCTCCTTCTCCTTGATATAGTTCTCCAGCTCCTGCCAGACAGTGTAGCCTGCGGGCAGGAACATGGGCAGACCGCGGCCAACCAGGTCGTCGGTCATGAACAGGCCCATCTCCTTGCCGATCTTGCGGTGGTCGCGCTCACGGGCCTCCTGCTGCTCCTTCTCCCAGGCGTCCAGCTCCTCCTGATTGTGGAAAGCAACGCCGTTGATGCGGGTCAGCATCTTGTTCTCTTTGTCGTTCTTCCAGTATGCACCGGACTGCTGGGTGATCTTGAAAGCCTTCAGAGCCTTAGTGTAGGTCAGGTGAGGTCCGATGCACATATCGACGTACTCGCCCTGCTGGAAGAAGCTGAACTCGGTCTCGTCGGCCAGGTCAGCCATGTGCTCGACCTTATAGTTCTCGTGGCGCTCTTCCATCAGCTTGACGGCCTCTGCGCGGGGCAGGATGAAGGGCTTGATGGCCAGATTCTCTTTGGTGATCTTATGCATCTCCTTCTCGATGTTGGCCAGGTCTTCGTCGGTCAGCTTGGTGTCGCCGAGGTCAACGTCGTAGTAGAAGCCGTTCTCGGTGGCGGGGCCGAAGGCGAAGTCAGCCTCCGGGTAGAGGCGCTTGATGGCCTGAGCCATGACGTGGGCTGCGGTGTGACGGATGACGTGCAGTTCCTGGTCCTGCGGGCATTCGTCCACATGACCGTCCTTATAGATGATCTTCATGGTGTTACTCCTTCTTGACATGAAAAATGCGTTTGGTATAACAAAAAAAGACGCTTCACCCCGCATTTGCTTTACGGGATGAAGCGCCTTTGAAAGATCCAACTGCGTTCCACGGTTCCACCCGAATTGCGTGCTGCTGCACGCCACTCGCTGTGCTGTAACGGGCGCACCCGGCAGAGGTTCGCCTCTGCACTCTGCGGTGGTAGAAGTCCGGCACATGGCAGGCTGCTTGCAGCGCGTCCTTCCGGACGGCAGCCCTCTCTGCGGCATGGAGAACGGGACTTCGGTTTGTCCGCATCATCGTTTTGGGACATTTGATTTTGACGCACCGGCGGCAGAAAACCTGCGCACACTGCGCATCACAGGATGAAACTACAAATGATTGTAGCACGGGAAACGGAAAAAATCAAGGGCTGTGCGCTGGAAAATGAAAGAGGATCAGTGGTGCAGCCGCTTCCCCCAGCTCTCCGTATACTCCGACAGCAGCTTCTCCGTCACAAAGAGCTGGCTGCTGTAGAGGCCGTGGGTACCGGAGAGCATATAGCAGACGCCGCAGCCCAGCGCGATCAGCTCCAGCCCCACGCCGCCGAACAGCTCATAGGCCAGCAGGATGGAGGGGATAAGCGTATTGGTCGCGCCGCAGAACACCGAAACGAGGCCCACGGCGGCGGAGAACCCGGCGGGCAGGCCCAGCAGCGGGCCGAATGCACAGCCGAAGGTCGCACCGATGTAGAAGCTGGGGACGACCTCGCCGCCCTTGAAGCCCGCCGAGAGGGTCAGGGCGGTCAGCAGTATCTTGCAGATAAAGTCCCACGGCAGGGCCTGCCCCTGCTCCACGGCGGCAGTGATGACGCCCATGCCCGCGCCGTTGTAGCGGCCCACGCCCATCAGGTAGGAGAGGGCCACCACGGCAACACCACCCACGACGGCACGCACCCAGGGGTTTGGCAGGCGGCGGGGCATTTCGTGCTCCATGATGTGGAGAAGCCAGCAGAATGCCCGGGCCACCAGCGCACAGGCAACACCCAGCACAGCCACCAGCAGAGTAGAATCAATGGAAAGCGCCGGTGCGGTCAGCTCAAAATGGGTAGGAGAGATGCCGCAGGCCAGCGAGACGCCATAGGCGATGAGGGCAGCGGCGAAGCCGGGAACAAAGGCCACCGAGAACGCGAGGCCCACGTCCTCCACCATGATGCCGAAGAGAGTCGCCGACAGCGGCGTGCCGAACAGTGCCGAGAAGAACGCAGCCATGCCGCAGGCTGTGGCCGTGCGGCGGTCGTGGTCGGAGAAGCGGAAGAGCTTTGCGATGTTGTAGCCGATGCTTCCGCCCATCTGCAAAGCCGCGCCCTCGCGTCCGGCCGAGCCGCCGCAGAGGTGGGTGAGCACCGTGCCGAAGAAGATGGCCGGCACCAGCAGCGGGCTGACGCTTTCGCCGCTGTGGACGGCGCGGATGACGTTGTTCGTCCCCATCCCTTCGCAGCCCGTCACCTTATAAAGTGCCACGATGGCAAGACCTGCCACCGGCAGCAGCCAGAGCAGCCAGATGTGCTCGGCCCGCCACTCGGTGACGTGCTCCACGGCCAGGTGGAACGCTGTGCCGACGGCACCGCAGACGAGGCCGGTGGGGACGGCCAGCAGCAGCCAGCGGGCCAGGATGGCCGCGACGGCCCGGAAGGAATAAAGCTCCTTTTTCAAAAATTCTTTCATGATAACACTCCTGTGTTTTTTATATCCTGCCCACAAAGATAGCACGACGGACGGGCGCTGTCAAGAAACGCCAAAGCCCCACTCCCTTGTGCGAAGGAGCGGGGCTTTGAGCTGTGTTTGGAATTATCAGAAAAAAGGAAAAAGGAGAACAATATATCCACGCCGTCTCGGCGGGATAGCGATGAGATCAGGGGGACGCTTACTCGACGTCCTGCAGGGCGGCAAAGTCCTCTTCGCCGGTGCGGATCTTGACCACGCGGGTCACGTTGTAGACGAAAATCTTGCCGTCGCCGATGTGGCCGGTGTAAAGGGCCTTCTTGGCGGCCTCCACCACGGAATCGACCGAGATCTTGGAGACGATGACCTCGACCTTGATCTTCGGCAGGAGAGTGCTGTCCACAGGCACACCACGGTATTTCTCGGTGGTGCCTTTCTGGATGCCGCAGCCCATGACCTGCGTGACCGTCATGCCGGTGACGCCCAGATCGTTGAGGGCGCTCTTGAGCTGGTCGAACTTGGAGAGCTTTGCAATGATGGACACTTTGTGCATCCCGGTGTCGTAGATGCCGTCGTGGATGACAGCGGGCTCATGCACCACAGGCACAGCGGCGTCCATCTGCTTTGCAGAAGCTTTGGAAGCGTCGTCCTCGCCGAGGTCGGTGTTCTCGTTGGGGACCATGGCGGCAGAGTTTGCATCGGAGATGGCGAAACCGGCATAAGCGGAAGCCAGACCGTGCTCGTGGATGTCCAGACCGTCGATCTCCACCTCAGCGGGAACGCGGAGGCCGATAGTCTTGTCGATGACTTTGAAGATGACGAACATGACGGCCAGAACATAGGCATCGACCACGATGAGGCCCAGCAGCTGGATGCCCAGCTGGCTCAGACCGCCGCCGTAGAACAGGCCCTTACCGACACCGTTGCCGCCGTCGGAGAAGAGGCCCACGGCAATGGTACCCCAGACGCCGTTTGCAAAGTGGACGGAGACAGCGCCCACGGGGTCATCGATCTTCGCAATGTTATCGAAGAACTCGACGCTCAGCACCACGAGGATGCCGGCGACGAAGCCGATGATGAAAGCACCAAAGGGCGAAACGGTGTCGCAGCCTGCGGTGATGGCCACCAGACCAGCCAGAGAGCCGTTGAGCGTCATGGAGACGTCGGGCTTGCCGTAGCGCTTCCAGGTAAAGAGCATGGTCACGCAGGTAGAAACTGCTGCCGCAAGGTTGGTGTTGAAGCAGACCAGACCGGTCAGGGTCATGGTCTCATCGGTGGAAAGGCTCAGGGAAGAGCCGCCGTTGAAGCCGAACCAGCAGAACCAGAGGATGAACACGCCCAGCGCACCGGCGGTCAGGTTGTGGCCGGGGATGGCGTGGGGCTTGCCGTCCTTGTCGTACTTGCCGATGCGGGGACCCAGCAGGGCCGCGCCCAGCATGGCGATGACGCCGCCGACGTTGTGGACTGCTGCAGAACCGGCAAAGTCGTGGAAGCCCATGCTCTGGAGCCAGCCGCCGCCCCACATCCAGTGGCCGCAGATGGGGTAGACCACCAGCGAAATGGCTGCGGAGTAGACGCAGTAGGCTTTGAAGTTGGTGCGCTCGGCCATGGAGCCGGAAACGATGGTGGCCGCCGTTGCGCAGAAGACAGTCTGGAACACGATGTACACCCACAGCGGGATGTCGAGGCCCAGATGAGAATAATCACCCTGAATGAAGGGGTCGAACCCGCCGATGAGAGCGCCGGTGCCGCCGAACATCAGGCCGAAGCCGATGAGCCAGTAGCAGGGCGTGCCGATACAAAAATCCATCATGTTTTTCATGAGGATATTGCCGGTGTTCTTGGCGCGGGTGAAGCCTGCCTCGCAGAGCGCGAAGCCGGCCTGCATGAAGTAGACGAGGAACGCTCCTACGAGCGTCCAACAGGTGTTGACGGAGCTGAACATGACGCAGATACCTCCCCAATGATCTGGCTGCCGGGTGCCAGCCCGGCGGCGCGTACACTCCGGCTGCTGCACCCCTCTATCTGCGCAGCAGCGCGGAAAATCCGGAAAAGGAAGCCCTCTATTTCTCCCTTGGCCGCAGGGGATACACTTCCCCCGGAAACACAAAAGGCGCTGGCGGATCTTTCATCCGTCAGCGCCTTTGCTTTCGATGGCAAGAGTATAAGGCGGTTTGGTCAAAGTGTCAAGAGCTGGATGCTATTTTTGACGTTCTGCACAAACCGGAAAAGAATGGGCAAAGAAAACTTTGGCAGGCATCATTTTTCCCCCTTGTGGTCTGCCCGCATTTCGACATGGAGCAGCAGGCTCATCAGAGCGCGCAGCGCGAAAGTCGCCGCCAGCGGGATGACCGACTCGAGGTTCTGCAGAAGGAAGGTCTTGGCAATCTCTGCCGACATGAGAAATTCCAATGCCGTCGTCAGGCCGGTGCTCATCTCGTGGTGGAAGTCGTACCGGTCGTGGAAAAAGGTCGTCCGCACATAGTGGTAGGTAGCCTTGACAAGGCTCGTCACGATGATGAACAGGCCGATGACCTCCGCCAGCCCCGCGATGAGGGGGACTGCCGATTCCAGAAAGCCCTCCAGCAGGTGGGCGATGTTCTCGTTCAGGTGATACAGGGCAGTCATGCTCTGGCCACCGCTCAAGCCAGCAGGCTCTTGATATAAGCGGCCAGCTCCTCGTCCTTGCAGGAGGCGAAGAACAGCTCGCTGAACTTCTCACCGGCGATGGCACCCTTCAGCAGGTCCTGATCGATGCTCTTGAGGCACTCGATGAGGGGCTTGAAGGTGGCGGCGCGGACGCCGTCGAGGATCTTCTTGTTGCGCTGCTCGGGTTCGACGCGCTCCTTGGGGTAGCCCTGACCGTGGCCGAAGCCGAACAGCTTCTCAAAGCAGTACTCGAGGTTCAGCTCACCGCCCCAGCCGAAGCCCTTGGCGAAAGGCATGGCCACGGCGTTGCCGTCGTTGACGTGGGCGAAGGTGTAGGCGTCCACGGGATCCTCCACATGGCCGCAGATGACGCCGGGGAAGCTGTTCAGGGCCAGCATGGCGCCCTCGCCGGTGCCGCAGCCGGTGATGACGTAGTCGGCAGCGCCGCTGTTGAGCAGGATGGCGGCGAGGATGCCGCACTGCACATAGGTCAGCTGTGCGGCGTCATCGGCAGCGTACATGCCGTAGTTGACCACCTCGTGGCCCATCGGCTCTACGACCTTCTTCAGAGCGGCCTCGATGATGCCGTTCTTTGCGGCCTGACTGTTCTCGTTGATAAGTGCGATCTTCATGGGGAAAATCCTCCTGTAAGCGTAAATTTGTACGTCCCTTTCCGAAAAGGCGGAAAAGCACATTTTATATAACATCAGTGTATCCTGTTGGAGAAGAAAAGTCAATCAGAAGAGAAGAAAAGGAAACGAGGTGAAACAAAAGAGCTGCTGCACGAAGCCAAAAGGCGTGCAGCAGCTTTCGCTCACTTTTTCTTTTTGCCTTTGGCGAATGTCGCGCCGGTATCACGGCACCTTTTCGCATTGGCTTCATTGTAGGCGGCATCTTCATAGAATTCGCGCGCCTTGGCATAATGAAAGCCGCCTTGCCCGTTTTTAGCCATTGCCCAGTGTGCGTCACCCTGCGCCTTGAAACTCTTGGCGCGGGCAGTGTACATATCTTCTGGTGATTTGAAAAATGCCATAGGGAACACCTCTCTTTAGAATGCTTACAATAAAAATTATACGGACTGCTCTCGCTCCTGAAGAATGTCTTCAAGGGCCGTTATTCGAGGCTTCAGGATGGAGGCATTCAGGAGAGAATCATCATTTTTGTCGGAACGGACATATTCTCTGTATTGGTAAACCAGAGCCTGATGTTCTCGCTTAAGCGCACGGGTATTTATTCCTTCGTAACGGTTTTTCCAGTATCGCTGCTTTTGACTTGCGTCACTGCTTGAGATGATGATGCCTCTTCCGACACACTCCTGTTCCAGAGCAGAAAGACGTGCGATGCCGTTCAGGATGCCTTTTTGATATGGGTGAGCTTTTGCATTCCGATAAGCCTGCTTTAACTGGTAATCATTCACCCTTGCAAATTCGTCAGAGTATTCCTGCTGCGTTTCGAGCAGCTCAGAGCCGGCATCGCAGACAGCGTTGAAAATCGATTTGAGAAAAGACATAATGACTCCTCTGATATGCGAAGAGAGCTTATAGAATGTTCAACAGCCGTTAGGGGGATACAGCACTGCTCAGAAAACGCCAAAGCGTTTCTTTTTGGCTTTCGTGGAAACAGTGGATGCGGAAACAGTGGACGCGCTGGCACTGGAATTTACGCTTCCGGCAAAATTGCCGAAGCCGTTTATGACAGTATCAGCTGTATCGAGAATACTTTCTGCATCGGGGTCGAGGCTCTTTTTGTAGAAATCCTCTGCGACGATCCAGCCGAGAGTTTCAGTCAGAGCGATCGAAGTTCCGGCACTGATGGCGCCGCCGACCACAGTCCCGACACCGGGAATGCCCTTGATGATGCCGGAAAAGATAGCGCGTCCGGTCTGGCTGGCCATTGTACCGCCTAAAATGGATTTGGCGGCAGCTTCAGACAGAGAAATATCAAAAACACGTCCCAGCCCGATGATCATGGTGATCTGAGCTGCGGTAATGGGGATGGTGTCTGCCATAGGGATAGGGATGACGCCCGCCGCAGCGGCAGCAGTGGTAGCGGTGGCCAACGGCACCTTCCAGCCGCTGTATTACCTGCTGGCCGGCATC
>ENA-UEOR01001926-UEOR01001926.1-human-gut-metagenome-genome-assembly--contig:-NODE-1926-length-11808-cov-8.648879_pt1 | contig 11808 bp, 7 predicted proteins | sample MGYA00242887_ERZ507890 | MGnify/ENA primary metagenome ERZ507890 (study PRJEB26167, sample SAMN06115431) | human gut metagenome | host: Homo sapiens | place: China:Guizhou | collected 2014-10-21...
TGGGATGTGCTGGCAGTTCGCACTGCCATGACTGTGTCGGGAAATTATGAATTTGATGTTACAAAGCAGATGATACAGGCAGCCAAAGCTGTGATCGGAGCCAATATGATCCTCTGGTTCTTCCCGGTCCACGTAAAAGGCCTCAAAAAACGGCTGGTCTTTGGCGGCACCTGTATAGGAACAGCAGCAGCTTTTGTATTTGGCTTCTTTCACAGTGTAGTTCCTGCCCATCAGATGGGGATCAATATGTGGGCGGTCAACGACACCTATGACTCCTGCGGTTATATTTTATCTACGGCTATGTCCCTTCAGTATGTGGTGAAAAAACCTCCTGTAGAATACAGCCATGGAAAACTGGAAGCCATTTATAAAGAATTAACGGAGAAAGAAGAGCAGGAAAAGGAAACAAAGGCCGAAGGCACACAGAAAACGGGAGCCGGGGAAGAGACGGTGCAGCCTGTAAATCTGATCTGTATTATGAATGAAAGCCTTTCTGACCTGCGGGTGGTTGGAGATTTTTCCACAAACCAGGAATATTTTCCTTTTATCAACAGCCTGACAGAAAATACAGTAAAGGGCAGTCTTTGTATGCCTGTGTTTGGTTCTATGACCAGCAATTCTGAATTCGAGTTTTTAACGGGGGATTCGTTACAGCACACTTCGCACGAGAACCTTTGATCTGCCTGGGGAGGAGTTTCCGGAGGATGATGTGGGATTAAATCTTCTCGATGTGCTGATTGTCAACGATTACAAGCTGAGAAAGCTCTCAGAACGCCAGACTGCGGCGATCATGGACTGGGTACACGACGGAGGGCTTCTGATTCTCGGAACCGGAGCGAGGGTCGATGACACGCTCGGTCGTTTTGCGCCGGAGCTTCTCGACGATTCCTACGGAACACCGAGTCTCCGCCATATCAATCTCGGGGAAGGATTTGCACTCGAAGATCCGAGTGAGGGAATGCTTGCGCTCTCGTGTGTGGATTTCTCGCTTCATGGGGGAAATGTGATTCTCTCAAGCAATGGACTCTCTCTGCTGACGGCGACTGCGAAGGAGCAGGGAATCATTGCGGTCGCCTCGTTTGATCTGGGTGATATTCAGTCCTTCTGTGAGGCTCATCCCTCCTATGTGGATCACTTTTTCACGAGTTTGCTCGGGGACAGCCGGATCAATCAGCTCTCGGAGCTGGTTTACAGCGGAAATTCCTCAAAGTTCTGGTCGATGCAAAGCCTGATCAATACCGGAGATGTGAACAAACTGCCGAATCTTGCGCTCTATGTCTGCGTTGTCGTCGTCTATCTCGGCGTTCTCGGACCAGGCATGTATCTCTTTTTGAGAGATCGGGAATTGCAGGGGTATTATCGAAGAGGAGTTGTTGTGCTCTCGGTTGTGATTTGCTTTCATTTTAGTATCTTTGAACCATTGGAAACAGTATATTTTGCGGAAGAACGGGGAAAAGGACGTTGTGATTTGCTTTCATTTTAGTATCTTTGAACCATTGGAAACAGTTTATACTTGTCAATAAGTTCTTGCTGGTTGGTTGTGATTTGCTTTCATTTTAGTATCTTTGAACCATTGGAAACAGTAGACTATTCATTATAATCTAATAATCAAATGGTTAAACAATCAATTTGAATCACAAAAAGCAAACAGTTTTCCACTAAAAATCCCACCAACAAGTGGGATTTTTACTTTTAGAATAACTCCAACTGTTGCCCCGGTGTATTCACATCTTGAACTTTTTTCCCATAAAAGAGCTCAATATTACCAAATTGTTTGTCCGTAATACATATAATTCCCACCTGTCCAAACTCCGGTAAGAAAGATTTAACTCTTTTTATGTGCACATCTGCATTTTCACTGCTGGCACAATGTCGTACGTAGATGGAAAACTGAAACATAGTAAATCCATCCTTCTGCAGGTTCTTCCGGAAGTCTGCATACGCCTTCTTATCCTTCTTGGTATCAGTAGGCAAATCAAATAACACCAGTACCCACATAATGCGATATTCACTAAAACGGTCCATTACATTTCCGGATATGTTATTTTACGCAACTCTCCATTAAAACATTTATAAAGAGAAGCTGTTGTTTGTCCCACTGCTATCATTAGCGGACTACGCTTACCTGAAATAATAACATCTAACGACGGAATCGTCAAAAGCTGTCCTTTCAGTTCCTTTGTCAACATCCCATAATCTCCTCCTTTTTTCATAATATCACAAACCAGTTCATCCACATACGGACGATAAGGTTCCATTATATCATCAGCCAAGCAATACGCATTATAACGATTATGATGATGAATGCCTAACGTAGGCAAAAGTCCACTCGATACCAACCCACGTGCCACAACAGCACGCAATATCGCATACCCCATAATTCAACAAATTATTAGGTGGAATGCCCTCTCTATCTCTCGTGAAACCATCTATTTTAAATAGGTTTTTCCAATAGTAAGCTGCAGCCCGAGCTTCCAGATTATCAGAATCCCCACTCTTCACATCAGCAGCCCATGCTTTCATGCATCTTATTTCTTCCCCTGCACATTTTTTCAACACAGCTGCCTGATTCTCTATCTTTTGCTTAATGGTTTGTTGCCACAATTGTTTCATCAATGGAAGAGAAGCACCTAATTGTTGACGAAAACGTTCATTCTGAGTTGTATTGCCATACAAAGGAAGCATCAGGCCAACGGGCATACTTTTACTATCGCAGGTTATGATAGCGCAATTATTTTCAAGTAGAGCTTCCAGTACTCCTGAGGTAATCGTAATTTGCTTATTATCCAATACAACTACACCAATATCTTCTATTGGTTTTGTCACTTCTGCCTTTTGTTTAAATCCTCCCGTTAAAGTTTCATTTTTCACTACTTCCGGTAGTTTTATTACTAACTGTGCATTCTTTAAAGATAAATAAATTGGATTTCCAAAATAGAGTGTTTTCTTAATCATAGTACTTCAATTTTAGTGAATATTATTCATCACCTTCTTCAAACGGTAACTGAGGAGACACCCTTTCTGTTCATAAAGTTCTTTCATTCACTCTTGAGCTAATTCTGGGGTCTCAATTTCTTGTACACGATCATAGCCAATCTGGGCTGATCACAGTTTAAAAAGCTCTGCTTTGGGAGAAGGAATAGACTGAATGATACGAAAAAGTCCTTTTATATTTGCCGCTTGGATTTTCCTTCTTTTACCATCTTCAGCAGTCATTTGAACTGGGGTACAATTTGTACCCCAGTTCAAATTCAACATTTCATCTCTTGAACACATTCGCTTTGTATATTGCTTAGCATTGCATTATCTGTCAAAACCTGAACAACATCTAAAATAGAAAAATACCATTGTTGTTCTTCTTCATTCCAGGCGGAACGAATACTCTTGCCTTGAAACAATTTCAATTTATTCTCCATCTCAATATTCCCCTATCATAACAATTTGACCAATATGATTGACTCGGACTTTAATAATTCTGTTCAATATACTTAGAGAAGAAATTCGTTTCCAGGTAATCTCCTGCAATTCTTTCCTATCTGCAACAACTGTTTCTAAATGATGCCTAAACACATAATCTTTAGAGGCTATTTTTTGCACTCTAAACAAGTTTGGACTTATTAAAGCATAATTCTCAGGATTCAGCAAATCAATTTCTTTAGGGTCAAAGCCAGTCTTCTCATTTGGGAACACAAAATACTCGTTTTGCTTCATACTAAAAAGAAACTTCCAACCTTCACTTCTCTTATAATCTTTATCAATAATAGGTTGACTAAGATTTACCCGCGTCACTGCATCAAAGAAAGAAACTACAACCTCTTCAAGTTCAAACTTCAATTCACCATTTTCATCAAATACAGCCTGTCCCTTTTTGTCTAAAACTGGTTTACGATAAATTGCGACATGATGATTATTACCTGTATTAACAAAATCAACCGGAATCCTCCGACTGTCTTTATCTAAAATAAAATTACCATCCTTATCCTTCTTTTCATGAAGTGATTGCGCTTTACTGATACCAAAAACACTCACTCGCTTTATAGTTATACCTTTCTCTTTATTGAGCCATATCGGGTTTTCATCCAGATTGGCAAATGCACTCTTCGCATTACCGTATTCTTTTATGCGATCCTGCAAAAGTTTACGAATTCTCGCATCTACAACTTTATCTACATTCAATTTTTCATCAATAGGTTTTCGTACCGTATAAACCGTTTCAAGCATTACTGTTTTAACCTTTTCCGGAACACACTCGTTCTGCTTAGCATCTAACCAAACAGGTTGCTTGTCCAATGAATTCTTACCAGTAAAAGCTTTCTTCGAATCATTGCCATTTTCTTGCAAACGCCTCAATAATGCATCTCTATAAGCAGGTTTATTTACAGTGGCTATCTTAGCTGCATCAAACGAGGCATTCACTTTCTCCTCTTTAACCACATACTGTTTATGACTACCGTAAACAGTTTCCAAATGCAATTGCCCTCGTGGAGTTTGTTGCTGCTTTTTGTTTATTCCATTTTTCTTTTTTGTTCTATTGAGATTAATTGTAACTACCTTATTCTTGGTCTTAATAGAGATTAGCGTATCATTTAAATGCTTCTTTGCCTCAGCACGAAATTCATCTAAAGACATGGGAGGAATAGCCTTTCCATTTTGAAAATACTTATTTCTTATTGCAGCTTCATTCGTATCAGGCTTAAGACTAGCATTCTTATTATTAAAATACTGGATAAATACATCTTTAGTAAATGCTACTGTCAAAGCATCCATTGCATGATGGCGGTGATCGTTACGCTTAGTCCAATCTTTAATCCTACCTATCAACCTTCCATCATTATCTTCAAAATATTCGACTAATCCCAGTACTTTATATTTTTCCCAATTCAATTCTTTCATAACATCAACAAGTTGCCAATCTTCACGCAATTCATCAGTAATCGCCCCAGTAGTAGCAACCACTCGACGACAAATTTCATTCAACATAGAAAGAGCTTTCTTTGCAATGTACTGTGTATTCCGTAAATCCCTATCAATAAATCCTTCAGGGATTTCACTCTCCTGCATTTTCAATTTTCTAAGTTTAGTTTTCTTATCCCTGAACAGTACCTCGCAACGATTTAAATATTCCTGCAAACCTTGTTCGCCATATTTCTCCTCCACAAAATCATAAGCAGTTTTACTTCCTTTCTCAATATTTATACTTTTCACTTCCAATGTTTTGTTAGAGAAAGAATCATCAAACAAACGAGCCTGTGGAATAATATGCTCAATATCAAAATCCTTACTGAACAATTTTTCTTTGGGAATATAGGTATTAGAATACAAGGTTTTATAACCATTATCTTTCAACTCTTCATACAATTTATAACGAATTATTGCATTACGGCTTACATGAGACATTCCGAAATCATTTTGCAGAATAGCTCTTATCCCTTCGTGCGTTTTTGTTGTATCCACAATAGATTTCGTCAGTTCTTCTCTCTCTTTTGCATTTTTCTTTAATTCGCGAGCCAGTTCAATACGGATTTCATCCGGTTTGCCATAAGTAGTAATAATCGCATTAATCACATTGACCATCTGATTCAGTATCTTCTCAACAACCGGATTACGCAAACTATTCTTAGGAAGAAGCTCTAATTTATCTTTCAATACCTTGTTCTTAATTTCTTCTTTCTTTAATGAGGATTTTGAATGTTTATACCCTGCATATTCACAAGCAACATCATACTGATTTCCATCTTTTAGATGAGGTAATATCTTACGAATTGTTTTTGTACTCAAACTACCATAATCTTCTTGAAAAGTTATATTCGCCAAAATTGAAGCATAATCTTTTTCAAAACCACATAAATCTGCTATCTTTTGAATCAGATTTCCATCTCCGGTCGGCGTACTATCACCCTCAAAAGAGTACAATAAATGCCAAAGTTTAAAGTAAGGTTGCTTGTCCAATTCTTTTTCCGAATCAAAACACAAAACTTCCGTATTCCAACCCAAAGCAGAAAATATCGTTTTTACTTGTTCTACAATTTCGTCAGCTGATTTTTTGAAATTAATAGACTCATGACCAGATATTTCAAGAATCTTACTAAATGCCTGATATAAGGCACTTCCTGTTCTATTTCCATCAATATTTTTAAAATTCAGATTCAGATTCTGAGGATTATTAAATAGCAATTTCAGCACATCTGATTTAGTCAGCTTATCACGGATAAAAAGTTCTTTAGCAAGTAAGCTTTTTTCATCAGCATCCAGAGGACGGCTAACATTCAATTTCAAAGAATCAATATTTTCGGCAGAATCGAGCAGTGTAGTAGAATTATCATCTTGCTTTTTACGTTTATTTTTCACACCAAGCACCGACACCTCTATATCGTTTAAAGTCTGCCATATCTTAAATTCCTGGAATAGAGGTGAAGAACGAGGAATAACCCGACTACCAATAGTTTTAATCTTTTTCTTACCATCTATTTCCACCTCTATCTGCCGCCTTTCAAACTCACAAATATTTATCAAACCTTTCTGACTTTTCAAACGACGTTGATAAAAGATAACGATATCCCGAATTTCCTTTTTCAAATCTTCCGTCAACTCTTTATGAAATTCAGCCTGTTTTTCCCATATCGTATTAAACTCATCCAAATAATCCTGCCTATAAAACACCATATTCCGCAAGCCTATATTAGGATTGTTATCCAAAACAGCCATTTGATACTGTCCAACAGTTTGTCTATTGAAATATAGTTCCTTGCTTCGATCACTAATTGCACCTAAATACCCACTCGAATTACTAATCTGCTCATTTATCTCTTGCAAAACGATTGCAAGTTCTTCAGGATTCATCCTCTCGGAAAGTGCTTTTACTCGCCATTGGAAGTTTTCAAGTTTCAATTCCTCTCTCTTTACTCCCCTTTTAATTCCCACAAGTCTGTATTCTTTTTCTACTCTTCTAGTTTGGGCTTCTTCTTCATTCCAACTATTTTCAACTTCTTTCCATACAAAATACTTCGCTAATATAGCCCAAGTCTGTGACTTATTCTTTCCTCTTACTTCGTCTTTGACTTTATCAATTAAGGAATCTGGATAAAATTGTTTCTGAAAATTCCAAATTCTATCAAATTCAGCTTGCAAATCTGAGCGATAAAAATCAGGGAAATATCTTTTTCCTGCTGTAAGAAGTTGCAAACATAATTCGCCGGGTGTAATACCCTCATCATACATTTTTTTGGCCACTTCCATCCCGTCAATTAAAGTCCCATTTTCTGCTCCTTTGGCCTTCCGACTGCTTTTATAACCACGTTTCTTGTTAATCATTAATAACACACGTGCAAATTGCTCTAATGAAATCTCTTCTACAGCAGCTTTCGCTCTTAAGCGATATGTTTCAAAAGTCGTTCTATTACCATTTTCAGACAATATCATTTCATCGGTAATGAAATTATATTCTTTCAAGACCTCAATCAGATTTTCACGCCGCAGTTTATAGCGCTGCAAATTACGTCGCATACTTCGACCTGCTGTCCTATCTGCATTTGTAGTGATACTCTTCCCCTTTTCAAAATTCTGCAATTCGTCCACCGTTAAAGGGTTTACTCGCACACCAAGCTTAATTATTGACGATTTCTCTTCGCTCGTTTCTGCCTCATTAACTAATGCCCAGCCAATGCTACTGGTCCCCAAATCCAACCCCAATATTTTTTTCATAACAATAATTTAAAGTTAATTTCCACAAATGTAAAAAAAGCATTTGAAAAGATTGCAGGATATATCATTTTTATTCTTATCTTTGTCGTACTAAAATGAAGCAAATCACAATAAGGATTATTCCGTTGTGAAGACATTAGGTTCCCTCGTCCTTAACGGGGGATTTTTTATTTCAATAAACGAGTTTTTCCATCAAAGAAACTACTTTTTCTTTCCTTAAAAAACTTCCTGCCTACTAAAACTTTCCTCCCCAAACACTACCCTTCGTATCACAATATTTTATACCTTTGTTCACTAAGAAATAATCGTCCCATACCCATTTCTGTTTCGTCCGACAGCTGTCGGACGATAATTAAACAACTGTTGGACGATAATGCAACAGTTGTCGGACGATTAGTTTTTAGGAAGAAGAAAATTAATCCGCTTAGCGACAAAAATAATTCCCCGAAGCGACGAGAACTGTTTATCGCTATAAACAAAAATAAATATCTTATGAGCGCGTATTACGACCTTTACGAAACGCCTTCGCCCGACGGGAAAGAAGACAAGAAATCACTCCATGCACGTATCTGCCCGAAAAGGACTTATACCCAAAAGGAGTTTGTGGAACATATTGCAACTTTCCAACATCTGCCCAAGAATGTGATAGGGGCAGCATTGGATGCCTGCATTGACGAGTTGTGCGACCTCCTTGCCAACGGAAACATCGTGGAGCTGGGAGAACTCGGATTCTTCAGCACTTCACTGAAATGTTTGCGCGAGACCGACGACGAGAAAAAGAAAATCCGCTCCGAATCCGTCCAATTCCAAAACGTACACCTGCGCATCAGCAGCACGTTCCGCAACAACATCAAGAAGAAAATGACGTTGGAACGTGTACACTCCACTACCAAGAAATCGAAAAAAGTAGTAGAGACCACCGAAGAAACAAGAAAAGCCGAACTGGAACTGTTCCTCAAGCAGAATGTATGTATCAACAAGAACGAATACATCCAGCTAAGCGGACTAACCAGACATGCCGCCATAGACGAACTGAACAACTTCATCCGGCAAGGGTTCCTGCGCCGCCGCGGAATGGGAAGGTCAACGGTCTATGTGCGACAAGAAAAAGACACAGCAAACGAAATTTAGGGGGCGAACATAGAGGCACAAAGACACAGAAATTAATGCTTTATCTCTTTGAAAAGAATCTCTGTGCCTCTGTGTTCTCGTGTTCATCCCCCCCAAAAAAAATAACAAGCAATGGAAGATTCAACAGAAATCAAACCCTCCACGCAGTGGTTCGTCTTCTTCAATGACCAACTGCTATTGAAGAAAGGATATACAGAAAAAGGAGAGATAAAATACAGCGTACCCGTCAGCATAAATCCCCCCTTGGCACCGGAAAGCGGAAGCAATATACACGACGTATTCCCGCCCAACGGTAAGCAAGTGCGGGCATTTGCTACGGGACAGCCCGTCGCAGAAACCGAAGAATGGGTAATGATAGGCTTGCGGGCTTCGTACGACTACATTTCCGCAGACGAATACCTGTCCGCCGGAAAGGCATTCCAGATACTCTATTGGGACGAGCATAGCCGTTTCTGCCCCGTATGCGGCACTCCTATGGAACAGCAAACCCCTATCATGAAGAAATGCCCGAAATGTGGAAATGAAATGTACCCTCCCGTATCTACGGCAATCATCGTACTGATACGGAAAGGTAAAGAGATACTGCTGGTACATGCACGCAACTTCCGCGGCACTTTTCATGGACTGGTAGCCGGCTTCCTTGAGGCTGGCGAAACTTTGGAGCAATGCGTAGAACGGGAAGTCATGGAAGAAACCGGACTAAAGGTGAAGAACATCACTTACTTCGGCAGCCAGCCCTGGCCCTATCCCAGCGGATTAATGGTGGGCTTCATTGCCGACTATGAAAGTGGGGAAATCAAGCTGCAAGCCGACGAACTCAGTTCCGGCTCATTCTATTCCAAAGACAACCTGCCGGAAATTCCACGCAAGCTAAGCATTGCACGAAAATTGATTGACTGGTGGCTGGAAAATAATAACTAAAGAGGTAAGGAACCAAAGAGTTTTAAAAGCATTAATGACTCAAAGGGGAAAAGAAACAAAAAAACAGATTGCGGAAAACACGCACTCGCAAACGAACAACTACGAATGAAACGACTCTCATTCACATCAACCAATCGGCGTGCAACCGCAATCTGTCATACTATCTATTAACTGTCGACCTCTGTCGCATATAAGAACAGTATTCAACGGAGAATGATTTGCAGACTGGCATAAAGAATATAAAAGAAACTTAATACATTCGGAACCACCACACATTTACCATCAGAAAACACAAAAGGTGCAAGCGGCTTCTGCCACCTGCACCTTTCCTATATGTAAGAATTAAACCTTCTTAGATACCGAGTGATTTGCGTACTGCTTCCACTTTCTTTTCAGCTTCAGCATTGGCACTGCCGTAGCACTTGGGACATCCCATTTCACCCTTCACTTCAATGTAGAATTTAATCTTGGGTTCCGTTCCGGAAGGACGAACGGAAATCTTCGTGCCGTCTACTGTGAAATACTGGAGAACATTTGATGTTTCAGGCATATTCAAAGCTGTTGAGTTACCTTGAGCATCCGTAGCTTTCAGCGTCTTATAGTCCTTGACCAGCTCAACGGCAGAACCACCGATTTCTTTCGGCGGATTAGCGCGGAAATTATCCATCATGGCCTTGATTTCATCTGCACCGCTCTTACCCGGTTTCACCACATTAACGGTAGTTTCTTTAGAGAAGCCGTATTCCACATAAATGTCCATTAAGATGTCATACAGTGTCTTGCCCTGATCCTTTGCCCAAGCACAAATCTCAGCCAACAGTGAGCAGGCCGAAACAGCATCTTTATCGCGAACGAAATCTTCGGCAAGGAAACCGTAGCTCTCTTCACCTCCACCGATGTATTGTTGTTTGCCTTCACGCAGACGGATCTCGCGGGCAATCCACTTGAAACCGGTGTAGCAGTCGATCATTTCAATCTTGTTCTTATCGGCAACAGCTTTGATGAGCTCGGTAGTGACAATGGTCTTTACGATGAAATCCGTAGGTTGCATCTTGCCGGTTGCGATACGGTTCTTGATGATGTAGTACAGGAAAAGCAAGCAAGTCTGGTTGCCGTTTATCAGCACCCATTCGCCTTTGTCGTCCTTGCATGCCATACCCACGCGGTCTGCATCAGGATCACTTGCCATTACGATGTCTGCATCAATCTTCTTGGCGAGTTCGATTGCCATGGAAAGGGCTTCCGCATTTTCAGGATTCGGAGAAACAACTGTCGGGAAATCTCCGCTCTTTACCATTTGTTCGGGTACACAGTGCACATTCTCAAAGCCCCACTCTTTCAAGGAAGCAGGAATGAGTACCCTACCTGCACCATGGAGCGGAGTATAGACAATGCTAAGGTCTTTCTGACGCTTAATCACTTCCGGATCAATGGAGAGGGCATGGACTTTATCCAGATACACCTTGTCTATGTCCTCACCGATAATCTGAATCAAATCTTTGTTACCTTTGAACTTGATGTCCTCAACAGTCACTTTGTTTACCTCATCAATAATGGCTGTATCGTGCGGGGCAAGCACCTGCGCACCATCATCCCAATAGGCCTTGTAACCGTTGTATTCTTTCGGGTTATGGCTTGCAGTCAGGTTGATACCGCTTTGGCAGCCCAGATGACGTATAGCAAAGGAAACCTCCGGAGTGGGACGCAAATCCTCAAAGAGATAAACCTTGATGCCGTTTGCAGAAAAAATATCAGCCGAGATCTCAGCGAACTTACGACTGTTGTTACGGCAATCGTGACCCACTACTACGGAAATTTGTTCTTTATCTTTGAAACATTTGTTCAGATAGTTAGCCAATCCTTGGGTAGCAGCGCCTACCGTATAAATATTCATACGGTTGCTGCCTGCTCCCATGATACCACGCAAGCCGCCTGTACCAAATTCCAAGTCTTTATAAAAACACTCTATCAGTTCGGTTTTATCTGGATTTTCCAACATGCGTTTCACTTCTGCCTGAGTTTCGGCATCATAAGCCGGGGTCAGCCATTTTTCAG
>ENA-UEOR01001932-UEOR01001932.1-human-gut-metagenome-genome-assembly--contig:-NODE-1932-length-11788-cov-31.913500_pt1 | contig 11788 bp, 10 predicted proteins | sample MGYA00242887_ERZ507890 | MGnify/ENA primary metagenome ERZ507890 (study PRJEB26167, sample SAMN06115431) | human gut metagenome | host: Homo sapiens | place: China:Guizhou | collected 2014-10-21...
GTTGTGGATTATGTGCCGGAACAGCCCCTGAGCGTTCATCTTAGCCGTAAGCGTAACTTTGCAGCGGAGTTGACGGATGCCAAGGAGATGGTGCTCGATCCGGAGGTAACACATCGGAATAATGGTTCTCGTCTGGATGAAAAGATAGAAAGAGGTCCGACAAGAGATATGACGGTTGTTTTTCCTGACGGAACTATAATAGCGGAGAAAACTGCTGTTGAAACACTTATAAATGTTGTCAAAAAAATAGGAGTGGCTGAGGTTCGCAAGGTGGTGGAAGAGTATAATCTCAAATTCTGCAAAGTACCCGTAATTTCAAACCGAAGGGATGCAAAGTACGGTAAAAGTCAGAAAGAATTGGGTGGAGGATGGTTATTGATTACCCATAGCAACAATCGTATGAAAAAGGCTTTTATCGAGAATGTTTCTGAAGTTTTACATCTCGGAATAAAGGTCACCTTAAAAGAATAAGAGAGCTATGGCAAAAAATATAGAAATACGAAATAGTACAGCAGAGTTCCTGATTTTTCAAATTGAGGGAAAAGAAAATGGAGTGCAGGTAATGTATCAAAATGAAACTATCTGGTGTACACAGAAAGCTATGGCGCAATTATTTGACTGCTCCACAGATAATGTCGGACTTCACTTGAAAAATATATATGAAAGTGGAGAGTTGGTACAAGTGGTAACAACCGAGTATTTCTCGGTTGTTCAGGTGGAAGGTGAACGTCAAGTAAATCGTAAGTTGAAATTCTATAATCTTGATGCTATCATTAGTGTTGGCTATCGGGTTAATAGTACTCGTGCCACACAGTTCCGGCAATGGTGTACATATGTGCTTCGCCAGTTTGCTATTCGTGGATATGTGATAGACAAGAAACGAATGGAGAATGGCTCGTTTATCGGAGAGGATTATTTTGAACATTTGCTTGCCGAAATTAGGGAGATAAGGTTGAGTGAACGACGCTTTTATCAGAAACTCACTGATATATATGCCACCAGTATTGATTATAATGTCAATGCACCAACTACGCGTGCATTTTTCAAAAAGGTTCAGAACAAGATGCATTATGCGGTGCACGGTCATACGGCTGCCGAGCTGATTGTTGATAGAGCCAATGCGGAACGAGAACACATGGGACTGACTACATGGGAGAAAGGTCCGCAGGGGAAGATAGTAAAAACGGATGTGTCCATTGCCAAAAACTATTTGCGAGAAAACGAATTGGAAGCAATGGGCAGGATTGTGAATGCGTTTCTTGATATAGCAGAAAATATGGCTAAACGTCACATTCCAATGACAATGGAAGATTGGGCAAAGCGTATTGACAAATTCATTGATGTGGCAGACCTCCCGATATTACAAGATAACGGAAACGTGTCAGCCGAATTTGCCAAAGAGTTCGCAGAAACAGAGTTTGAAAAGTACAGGGTTATTCAAGACCAACTGTTTCAATCCGACTTTGACCGATTCAGCGATGGTAATTCTCCCCCTTTGGATATTGATTGAATGATATAGAGTAAAAAGCAACGAGTTTCAATCCTGATTTTCAGGTTTAAGACTCGTCGCTTTGTAGTAATCTGCTATTTGGGCTTGTTCAATACTTTCGAAAGAAGTATCATTATGGTAATTCCAGCCGTAGCAATCAGAATAGTCCATAAAGCAGCCTTCCAAATCAATGCCGAGTGTAAAATCTCGACATTTGCTATTATGATGCTGGCGAAAAAAGAAGAGAGGGCAACCAGTATTATAATTGTGATGTAGAATGCGGTAGCCGGGATATGGATGGCATTGTCGGCTTTCTTCATTCTTCGCTCGGCTTCCTTGCATTTGCTCTCAATCTGACCAAGAAAATTGCAGAGAAGTGTTGCTCCAAATTCAACTGCCAACTTATGCATTTCTTCAGAAATAATAGGTTTGCACTCACGTATAGAACCGGACAGATTTTCAACTTCTGTTCTCAGCTTATATACATTGTTATTCAGGCTGGCAAGTTCCTTGGCATTTACATCGAGTGGTCGTTTTTCTTCTTCCAGATATTCATTCTTGGGAGTGGTTTTTATGGATTCCACTTCACTCATTTCTGCGGAAAAATCAAATTTCTTTTTCATGGGCTTAGCGTTTTAATCTTGTTTTCGGCTTTTTTCCTATTAAGCGGCTGGCAGCACGAGCGCATCTGCGAGCCCATTGTAAATCGTCTTCGTCCTTGTCTCTCCACGGAAGATCGCTTTGCGAACCTCCGCCACTACCTCCAGTCGCTACATTTGGCGTATCAAGCAGTCCGACAAATATAGCTACAGCCATATCGGTAAGTTCTTGACAGTTGGCAATAAACCTGTAATCAAACTCGTCATTGAAACAGTCAAGTACTTTTTCCGGGATATAGAATTTGTAATCCTTTCCTTCATGACTGAGGGTATAGGAAATCATATCCTGACAATCTGTGAGATATTGGGTATAGTCAATAGGAGCAACCTTATGTATCGCTGCCTGTTGAACGGTTTGGGGAGTATTATTTCTAATGACGGTAGCTGGCTGATGGTGCAGTTTCTTCCATGTCGCAGGAAGTTTCGAGACCATCAGGTTCCTGCCGATTCCCAATTCTGAAGCCTTGTATTTGGTGTTTCCATTCATGAGGGCATATCCACGAAGAATACCTTTCTTGTCCTCTCTTTCATGGACGGTATAACCTTTCCGTATAAGAGCATTCTTGTACTCATCCCATGACCACGATGGCATTGCTTTCAATACATTCATGCAGTCTCGGTTCACTTGTGGCATGTTGCGATTTCGGACTTGTGCCGCAGTCGTCCAGCCTCGTTTTTTTGCCACTCGCTCGGCAGCACGTTGCGCACGAAGATGAATGTTGTGGTCGTTGTTGATATTGCCGTCTTCATCCAAACGGCAAACCGCGGCATGAAGGTGGGGAACTTCGCCTTTAGATTCCGTATGAAGCCAAACCGAGTATTTGCTACCCGCCAAATTGGTCGGACGGGAACGGACTTTTCCATCCTTGCCGGTAATCACCAGTTTGTCGAACTCCTCGGCGAATTCCTGCCAAAGATTTTGCCAATCTTCGATGTCATAGAATTGGGTATGCTCAGGCGATGGACTCAACTCTATTCTGATTATGGAATTCTTTATAGGCCGATATTGGGATAGGGTCAACTGCATGGAGTTCCATATTCCCATAGCGTCCGGTTCTGAGGGCAACAGATTGTCCAATACCCGATAGATTTTCTCCGGATGTTTCTTGTGCTGTGATTCGCCGGTAATGTAACGGAGGTCGTTTATTCCGTGCGATATTGCTTTGGCTTTTGCAATCATTCTTCTTTGGATTTAGGGTTAGACGGAATGTTGTTCTTCTCTTTTGCAGCATTCAAGAACTGGCAGACACTTTCGGCTACATTGCCAAGCTCCTTAAGCCAACCGACCATGAACGGAATCTGATTGAACATTATCATGCGTTGCTTTGTGGACATTCCATGAAGTGCAGATGTATATTTTACGAGGTCTGACCGACAATCGTCCAGATTCTGCAACAGAGCAGCTTCTTTTCTCGTGAGTCTTGCTTTGGGTTTGAAGTTATACGCGCGTGATAATATGTAGTCACTTACGGTCATGCCGCATTGTTCGGCCAGTGATTTTATATGTTCTTTCTGGCTGGGAGTGACTTTAGCTCCGATAAAGACGCTTCTTGTCTCGTCAGAGGAACTGGATGAATTTTCAATATTTTCTTTCATATAAATAGTTCTATAATGGTGAATAGGTGCGAGCTTGCGAGTACCGCACCGGCGGAGTCTATGAGCCGGCGAGAGTGCCAATGTACAACCGTAACGTAGTGAGGTTATACCTTGGCATATCTCGCAACAGTTACCTGTTGATGCTTTCCGGCAAACCATATCGGATGTACATAGCGAACTGGCATCCGGATGGTATAAGATACATCTCTAAAAGAGGGGAGAGAATGAATGTTTTCAACTACTATCTTCACAACTTTGCTTTATCCTTATATGTATGCCCCGATAATAAAGTAAAGTCAAACTTAGTAATGGTATTCGGGGTTGATTTGATACTCTTTCCCCACTTTTATTACCATGCGTTTGTTTCTGAGAAAAGTAGCGACCTTGACCGCTTTGTTGTGACCGAGATTTACGTCTTGCAATCCATACCCTATTTTCAGTCGTTCCAGATAGTCATTGTAGTTGCTGATGTTGCCGTTTGCAAAGGCGGCATCCAACGCTGCCTGATGTACATTCTCAGGGATTTCCTTGTACGGTTCAAACGGCTCTTTGGTTGGTCGTCCGATCTTTTTCTCTTTGGGCAGATAGGACTCTACCAGTTCGGGTATGGCTTCCTCGTTTATGCGGAAAGCGAAAGGCTCAAACTCACGGTCACGGATATGGACGGCTTCGACCACGCTTACAGTCTTGTCCTCTTTATCCACTTCGATCTGCATGATGGTTTCCGCTTTATTGTTGAGTTCCGTGCCGATGTGACCACGGGCATGTTCATCATTCTTGTTCTGATGCAAGATGGTATGGATATGGATTTGCCTGTCATCCGTCCACTGCATGAATTTGGAGATGATATCGGTAGATTCACCAGGAGAATTGATGTCATACAGGAAATCACGGATGCCATCAATTACCACCAGTCCCAAATCCGGTATTGTGCCAATGGCCTGTTCGACTATCAATAGCCGTATTTTAGGTGAGAACTTACGCAGAGCCAGCATGAGCAGATTATCCGGCTTCTTGTCTTCCGGCAATTCAGCCAAACATAGGATTCGTTTCAATATCTGCTGGCAATGATGTCGTCCTTGCTCCGTGTCTATGTACAGAATATTCCGCTTATTCTCGGGGAAAGTGGATCGATAATGAAGAACTGTGCTGTTTCTCAATGCCGATGCGACAATGGCAGATACGTTAAAGGTTTTCTTGCTTTTGGCTTTTCCGATGGACGCACTGAAGTTTCCCAATGTACCGATAACAGCATCGTCTACCATCAGCACCACTGGCGACTGCTCGTAGGTATTTGTTACGCTCACGATTGATTCCTCCACATAAACCGCTAATTCCTCACGTGAAGGAGTCGTATTGTCCGCCTTCTCCATAGTTACCAGTTTTTCAGGTTCGGTTTACGACGATGGGATGCGAGCATGGACTTATTCTCTTCTTCGAAGCTTTGCGGAGCCGGATTTTTTCGGGAGGATTCCAACCATCTGTCCAGCTCATCACGATAGATGTAGAGATGTTTTCCTTGTTTTATAACCGGAATATCGTCCTTTTTGACCTTGTAATAAAAGGTTGACAACGGCATTTTAAGATAGGCACAAGCCTCCTGTACGGTCATGGGGACGTGCGTGTTCTCTTTGGTTTCGTACTGCTTGGAAAGTTTCTCCGTTAGCAGATTTTCCATACTTGCGATTCTGTCGCATAGTTCGCCCACCACAGTCGGCAGGTCGTTGAATGTCAGTTGGTCTTTTTCCATATTATACTCTTTTAATCGTTTAATATGCTGCGAATCAACTCAATGAAACCTTGCAGAACAATACAGACCGGATTAATTATTTCGTCTGCATGCGTTTTTTTAGTCTGAGTTACTATTATCTGTTTCTAAATGGAAGCGATAATCGCCTTTATCGGGCACGTCAATAGGAATCTGACTAGGAACTTGATCCCGCAAATTAAGTTTGAGATATTCAAGAGTCGCATTTTCGAGTTCGTGAGGAAATGAAGACTTGATAAAAACGGCTCTTTTTGCCAATGATACTCCCAAGCGTTCACCTACATTCCATGCCAGATGGCGAAGTCCCGGTGATCTCAGCGGATTATCTATATTGGAGCGAATGGGCTTGTATAAATCGGATCTATCACAGGCCATATACTCAATATTAGAAATGAGGATTACAATAGCTTCTTTGGACAGATAAGGTGCGGTTTTAATAGTTACATATTCACGAATAGCATTCATGACTTCTACTTGTTTTTCTGCTTCTTTCTTTTTGATGTTCTCTCGTATTGTATCATAATTATCTATAACTGAATTATTGGGCTGTTCAATAGTTTTAGTTTCATCTGCACAATCGGTTTTTATTTCGAAACCAGAGTCAGTAATAATAGGAGATTGCCGGTCAAAAGAAAAATTGATTGGATTCTTCGTCAGCCAAGTGTAGAAAAATCGTTGCAGTAGACCGCACAATAGAATTGTAACCACGAGGCCTATTATAACTGGAGTCGTTATTGTTGTGGTATTGATTTTATGATAAGTGAATAGGTAAGTGTCTACTGCCACATAGGCAATTACCAATAATGCAAGAATAAAACTTATCCTCTTGGTCCGAATTTGAGTATTATTTGTCATCTACTGCAAGTATTTAAAATGGTTATATGGCAAAGTTATGTGCTATATTCCAGATATATATAATTAGTGACGACGAATCGCTCAATATTTGTAAAAAATAACGGTTAGAGTATGATTTCAGACTAAAAATCATACTCTAACCGCTTAAAATAGGGATAAGTGGCTGTCAGTCCTTCCGTGTCAAGGTAATCTTCTTGCTGGCTTCACGTTTGTTGGCATCCACGACTTTGATATACCTTTGAGTGGTGGTAATACTCTTGTGAGCCATAATGCTCTGTATGGTGCGGATGTCCGTTCCGGCGGCTGCTTGTAGCGTTGCAAATGTTCTACGATAGGAATGGAAGGTTATATTTTTGGTGATTCCGGCAGAACGAATCCACTCTTTCATCGGAATTTGCGTCCAACTACGCATAAGTCCCTTGAATACTAAACCTTTCTTTTCTGAACTATAGCCTATCAATCCCAACGCTTCTTCACTAATAGGAATGATGTCTTCCGCTTTGTTTTTTTGTGTGATGATATGTACGCATTTCCCTCCGGCTGAGTAGTCTACAATATCTTCCCAGCATAGTGCGAGAATATCACTGATACGTAAACTGGTCATACATGAAAACAGCGATGCTATTTTCAGAATGGGCTTCTTGCACGGTGTTTCAGCCAACTTGTACAGTTCATCTACAGACAGATACTCTTTAACAACATCCTCCGTTTCAATCTTATCCAAAAAATCATTGACATTGGTCTTTATCATTCCATTGCGGTAGAGTATTTTCAGGAATCCCCTGAAGGTAGACCAGTATCCCGATGCGGAGTTTCGTGTTATGCGTCCGTTACGTCTCAGTTTCTTAGCCGTGAGCAGATACTCCCGAAACTTGTTGCAAAGGTCTATGTCAATCTCTTCAAAAGTACATTTACCATGTACGAAGTTGTTGAAATGCAGATAGACAAACTCCCATTTCTGGTCATGCTTACGGAGTTGCTTGCGATAATGCTCCAAGAAGTCTGCCTTGAGTCTGTACTTGTCAAAGAAGTCATACCGTTCATTGACAACAGACTCGAACCTACGACAACGGATGGCTTCGGCTTTCTCGGTCATTACCTCGTTGAAATTCTGCTCTCGTTTGTTTCTCGGATTGGCATAAACATAGATGCCAAGCGATTCATGACGGATAACTTTCATAGTCTCTTTGTCCCGATACCCAGGATAATAATCTAAATAGAAAGACATCATTCTACCTTTTAACGGACGTGTTCTCAACGTTACTGTTTTACATTCATGCATACTAATATATTTTTATGGTTATTATTAATTCGCTTGCAAAACTCTGTAGTGTAATCATGCAGATTACATACAGCAGAGATTAATTTTTGAAGAATTAATGGATAGCGACAAATTAGATTATTTGTGAACACCCATAACCCTGTCAAACTCTACTTTTAGGAATCGGACGAACCGTCCGTTCTTCTCGCGGTTGATCTGATGGAATTGCAGAATTCCGTAAACAGAGTCGCGGGAGAGTTTGAATTTTTCCATAGCCTCCTTGACTGTGTAATATTCCGCTTTGCTTTCCTGTTCCGATGTTTTGGATAGGTCGAAATGGAGTTTGGAATAATAGATTTGTCCGTGTTCTTTCTTGGATGGGATATTGTTCCGATACACCTGCGAACGGATGGCGACGCGTGTCATGCCGTATTTTTTCTGAATCTCTTCCGGTGTGTACCATTCGGTCAGGTCGGAATCTACTTCGTATTTGGCAAAGGCGGCATCAATATGTTTCTTGCTGTAATAGTTGAACTGGCGGATTCTCACTTTCGGAACTTTGTGCTGCCGTGTATAAGTCCACACCCATTTGGCGTTGACCTTATATTTCTCTGCAATTTCTTCAGCGGTATAATACTCGGTGATGCCGAAATCTTCTTTGGGCATTATACGTTCATAAGGTTTGGTTTTCATCATCAGTTCGATGTCCGCACGGCGGATGAGCGACTTCTTGCCGCTGATGCGTGAAGCCCGAAGTTTCGATTCCTTTACCAATTTATATATGTATTGCCGAGTTACGCCCATCAGTTTTGCTGCTTGGGCAAAAGAGAAGAAATCCTGTCCCTCGGCGGCTTGTCGAGGTTGCAATAATTCTTGCGACCGTTTCAACTGTCGCTTACGTTCCCGAATGCGCTCCTTGTAGCCAAGATTGGAACACTGGTGGCTACAATAACAGGTCGTTGTTTTTTGAGCTATGAATGGTTTTCCACACCATTGGCAAATCTTTCTTACTTCCATATTTTCCTCCTTTACATTGGGGATAATTTCGCCTTATTTCTCCCGATTTTTGTCAATACATGTAAACCACTGTCAACACACGTCAACTAATGCGTCACTGTGACATTCGGGCTAACCGTGAATTTCTGTCGCGGTAGAAATATGATAGAAAAATATAGATAAAAACCGTTATCTCCAAATACGAACTGGAAAGTGTTAAAATATAAAAGTCGCTGAAATACAGCGACTTTATTCTAAATGGTTATAGTTAGTTATGGCTGTTTACAAGCCATCATTTGCCGATGCAAAAGTTTTGAAATATATTTTGCAATGTTTCTTCCGAGGTTATACCTCCTTCTGCAACAATCTCACTTAGTTCGTGGATACATTGTCTTAAATCCTCACTTACCAAATCTCCTGATAATTCCAATTGCAATCCTTCCTGTACTCTATGAATAGAATCCAATGCTCGTGTTAATGCTTCGTAATGGCGTACATTTGTAATGATAATATCGTTTTGGTTGACTTCCGGTAAGGCAGCTGCCTGTACTAACTTCTTTTCCAGAATCGTTATATTTTCCCTTTTCTTTGCTGAGATAAATAGTTTTTCCACTTTCATGTCAGCAAATATGGCTGACAACTCTTCTTTTTGTGTTGCTAGTAACAGATCTGACTTATTAAATAAAATAATCATCTTTTTCCCTTCGCAGTGTGGAAGAATGTCGGCTTTTAATTCTTCGAACCGCCTTTGGGCATCTGTAGAGTCTATCATCCATAAAATGACATATGCTTGGTCCATCTTTTGGAAAGTACGTTCTATCCCTAGATTTTCTATTGCATCGTTCGTTTGGCGGATTCCAGCTGTATCAATAAATCGGAATGTGACACCTTGTAAATTGATCGTATCCTCTATTACGTCACGGGTCGTTCCATGGATATCACTGACAATGGCTTTTTCTTCATTCAGCAACGCATTCAGTAAGGTAGATTTTCCGGCATTTGTTTCTCCGATAATTGCTACAGGAATGCCATTCTTGATTGCGTTTCCTACACTGAAAGAATGAGCTAGCCGGGCAATAACTTGTTCGATATGGGTAGCTAGACTGCTCAGTTCGTCACGATTGGCGAATTCTAGTTCTTCATGATCACTGAAATCCAGTTCTAATTCCATTAACGAAGTGAAATGAAGTAATTGGTTACGCAGGTTAGAAAGTTCTTTACTGAATCCTCCGCGCATCTGGCTCATGGCTAGGCGATGGGTGGAGGCAGACGATGAGGCTATCAGATCGGCCACAGCTTCGGCTTGGCTCAAGTCCATTTTTCCGTTTAGAAAAGCACGTTGGGTGTATTCACCTGGTAGAGCGGCACGACATCCATTATAGATCAGGAGTTGTATAACTTGCTGCAGGATATAAGATGAACCGTGACACATGATTTCCGTACTGTCTTCACCGGTATAAGAATGGGGGGCGCGGAACAAGGAAATTAAAACTTCGTCAATTACTTCTTCTGCAGAAGAAGTAATTGACGAAGTTTTTTGTAACGTTTCACTTTTTTCTTGCGGAATTTCACTTGTTTGTTGGAAAAGTGTATTATTAATTTTTCGCTTTGGGGAACAAATCTTTCCGAAAGTAAGAGTATATGGTGCCCGTTCTGTCAGTGGCTTGCCTGTGGCGGGTGTAAATATGCGTGACGTTATTTCAATCGCTTTTGGGCCAGATACACGAATTATTCCGATGGCTCCTCCCTGGGCGGTGGCAATGGCACAGATTGTATCTTGGTTTATCATTTTCATTTGGTTAATAATATAATGTTTTAGCTACAATGGCTGTTACTTCTTCTAAATAACGGCGGTCTGTTTCATCAAAAAAGTTTAATAGATTACTGTCAATATCCAATACTCCCTTTACTTGTCCATTAGCAAGAATAGGAACAACAATTTCAGAGCGGGAAAGAGAACTGCAGGCTATATGTCCGGGGAATTGTTCTACATTGGGCACTATCAAGGTTCGGGCTTCTGCCCATGAGGTCCCACATACTCCCTTTCCTTTATGGATGCGATAACAGGCGGTGCTTCCCTGAAAAGGTCCTAAAATAAGTTGGTCGTCTTTAACCAGATAGAAACCTACCCAAAAAAAGCCGAAGGCTTCCCGAAGAGCAGCAGCAGTATTGGCCAAAACACTTATTTCTTCTTTTTCATCTGATATTAAAAGTTCAAACTGAGGGAGGAAAAGATGGTAACGTTCTACTTTATTACTAGTTGTTTGTTTGAAACTGGTTTCCATATTTTTATTTGTTTTATGAGGGGACATCTTGTTGTTTTTTACAAAAAATGGTCTTCTATGAAGCGATGTCCCCTGTTAGGTAAAAAGAGTTGGCTTATTCTGTAAAAAATCTGTTTATGCCAATCTTCTTCTGGATGATAATAAGAATAAGTATTGATAGATGATCCGGTGAATCTTATCCATATTATATAGACACCTAAATTGGGAATTATATTCTTTCCAAGACTTTTTCTATCAAACCATCAATAGAGTTTTTATAGCCGGTATTGGCTTCCTTTATTAGTCGGTTGGCAATCACCATACATACAGTCATGGCTTTGTGTCCCATCAGGCGTGCTAATCCGGCAAGGGCGGAACTTTCCATTTCAAAGTTAGTGATGCGATAGTCATTGTATTCAAATTTCTCAATCTTTTCATTCTGTTTAGGATCGGCCAATGGGATACGGAGTTCTCGTCCTTGCGGACCAAAAAAACCTCCTGCGGCGATAGTTACGCCACGGACCATATCATTTTGCGCAATGCGGTCTATTAATTCCCGGTCGGCATCAATAACGTATGGGTGGGCGATGCATACATTACCTTCCCACCCCATGTAATCTATAAAAGCTTGTTCTAATTTCAGATCGCAAACCTCATTGCGTCCGGCGTAGAAATTAAGCAGTCCGTCAAAACCGATAGACTTTTCAGAACAAACATAGGTACCAACAGGAGTATAAGGCTGTAATCCGCCACATGTACCGATACGTACTAATTCCAATTGGCGCAAGTGGTCTTTTTCATAACGGGTATTGAAATCAATATTGGCCAAAGCATCTAATTCATTCATCACAATGTCTATATTGTCACAACCTATACCGGTGGAAACTACGGTGAGACGTT
>ENA-UEOR01001938-UEOR01001938.1-human-gut-metagenome-genome-assembly--contig:-NODE-1938-length-11769-cov-4.143688_pt1 | contig 11769 bp, 13 predicted proteins | sample MGYA00242887_ERZ507890 | MGnify/ENA primary metagenome ERZ507890 (study PRJEB26167, sample SAMN06115431) | human gut metagenome | host: Homo sapiens | place: China:Guizhou | collected 2014-10-21...
TAATACCGTTGTTCCTTTCTTATATGCTTATGGTCTGCATAGAACCGACGAGCGTATGTGCGATCGTGCCGGACGTTTTCTGGAAGAGTTGAAAGCGGAGAATAACCATATTATCCGGTCGTGGGGAGATGCCGGGCTACCGGTCGGTTCGGCGGCAGATAGCCAGGCATTGATACAGCTCCGCAAAGAGTATTGTGATAAACGGAAATGTCTCTTTTGCCGTTTCGGATACGAGTATTTGCGGAAGAAGTGAGTAGCTTATTTCTCTAATAACTTATAGACTGCATTAAGAAGGTCATTTTCCCTGTTGGGTCTGGGGGCGTCACGGTTTACGATGTTTCCTTCCTTGTCTATCAACATATAGGTGGGGAAGGAGCGAACCTGCAGGAACTTCTCAATAGCCCTTTGCTGCTCATCGGGCAAGTTATAGTGGACGGCAATTTTGCCGGTCAGTCCATATTCCTTGATAATGTTTTTCCACGATTTGTCCGAGGAATGGTTGCAGAGATATAAGAATATCACGTCTTTTCCCTCAAACAGCTTCTTGGCGCTTCCTGCATATTGCATCATGTCCTTGCACGGACCGCACCAGGTGCCCCATACATCCAGATAAACCACTTTCCCTTTATAAGGCTCAATGATTTTGCGGAATAATTGTTCTCCGTCTGTGATCTCTGCCAGAGGTTCGTTAGGCATCAGGCTTTCGGGATATTCGATGGCCTTGTGGGATATTTCTTCGTATACCCTTTGTTGGTTTAATACATAAGCCTGTAGGGAAGGATTAGAAACTTCTGCTTTGAATTTATTGATGAGGCTGTCCGGCATTTCTTTGTGAGTCTGCTGCAACATCTCATAATAGCAATTCGTCTTTAGTATTTCCTTTAATTTTGCGTCCATTTGCAGGGAATCGATGATAGCAAGGGTACGATTGATGGAATTAGCGAGCAAGTTTCCCATCATATATTCATTGAAAATTTCGTCTCTGCCTACGAGGCTCTGTATTGTTTTGATGCTCGGTTCCATCTTTTTGTTGTAGGCAGCCATTGTCAGTGAGTCAGCCGTATTCGCAGCTTTCATTTTTTCAATTTCTTTTTCGAAGTTACTGAAGGCGTGTAATGCGTCTTTTTCTTCTTGTGATAGCTGAATCTTTCCGTCCCTTTCAAATTTAAGATAGAGCATTTCCATCTTTTGAGGAGTCACAGTCAGTCTGTTTGAAGAAGCGGGAGCAATGTCCGTTATGTATCCGACGTAATCCCGCAGGAAAGAACCATAATCTCTGAGAAGCGTATAAGGCTTTACCGGACGGGGATATAGTGCGGAGTCTACATAACTCATAAATTCCGGTTGCAGATGCTCCTGTTTGTTACGGTCTACCGAAAACCGGCGTTGCATCAGGTCGCGTGCAGCGTTGTAGCGGATTTCCTGTTCTGTGTAATAGCGGAATTTGTGCGAGAGAAGCGGATGATCATTGAGCATCTTTGCGCGATATTCTGATTTATGACGGATGATATCCTGCGTCTTTTGCAAATATTCCATATTACCCATTTTTTCTCCTTCGTCGTAGCCGATATATTCACTGAGTCCTTCGTGGGCCAGCAGTTCGTTGAGGATACGTGCCTTTTCTCCCATCACTAATTTCTTTTTGTCAGCGAAGTCCACATAGAGGAAATAGGTCTCTCCCGGCTCTACGGATGTACAGATAGTGGTACGTCCCCAATCGATGAACACGTTGTGGCTGTTCAATACAGGGAAACGGAGGGTGAACCTTCCAAGTGAGTCGATTTCGGTTGTATATTCTTCTTCATTATTGGTGATCATATCCGGTACGTCTACTTCGAAAGGACGTGTCGAAGGCAGGTTACGCAGGTATCCGATGAGAGTCACGCTATCCGTTTGATAACCATTGTCGACGAAAGGAGTGGTATCAGCTACCGGATAATCGGGTAGATACTTGTCGTTACAAAGAACATATGTCTGTGCCTTTTCTTTTCCGACAGACAGGGTGCAGGATGTTTCATCTTTACGAGTTAAACGTACTTTCAGTTGTTCCGTTCCATTTTTCAGGATGATGGTGGTCTGATTCTTTTGGGTGTTTATCGACTCATAATCCCAAAATTGACATTGGTAGACAGCAAAGTCTTCGAAGAATCCGATGCGCCAGTCTCCGGTTGCTTGATTTATCCAACATCCGGCGAAAGCATATATTTCAGGGCGTGAGGCGATGGGAGAGACTTTTTCATTTTGCAGTTCAGCGGCTACGTTCATTGTTTTCGGCAGGGGGAAGCTGAGGTAAAGCAGTTTGTACGCTTCTCCGTTTTTGACGAGCAGCCGATATTCTTTATTGAGAAAATATCCAGCAGATAAGATATCCCATGCTTTTCCGTCATAGAGCAGTTTTCCGTCACGGGTGAATTCGTAGATTACTTTTCCGGATAATCCTTTCACCCATTTCTGATAAATACGGTCGGGCAATGTAAGGGGAGTGAGCGGTTCCGTGTTGCGTGTCGTGTGCTAGCGAAAAATGGAATGGGGAAAACGTGCCGTGTCGGCGTGTCGTGTTTTTTGTGTGTGTTATATTTGAGGTGTCAACAAAAAAACAAACGAAAAAATAGGAGTGATTAAAATGACTAAGGGATATAGTTTTATGAATTATTATTGTGTTCGTCGTTTACTTGAGATGGGTTATAGTTATTATGATTTTGTGGAATGTTATGTCAATTTTGATGGGGTAGTATATATGTATCCTATTGGTTTTGAGTATGAGAATATGGTGTCTTTTGGTGATAATGTAAGTATGGTGTTTCTCGGTTATAGTAGGAGGCATTGGGCGTGATGAATTATCGTAGGTGTAATGGTTGTAAGCGTTTTTATATAGGTGGTAGCATGGTTAAGGGTGTAAGTCGTATACGTCGTATGCGCGTGGGGCATTATGCATCTGGGTGTAGTGACTCGGATTGTGTGGGTTTGTTTGATTTTGTGATGGCGCATTATGCCGATGATATTGCTTTAATGAGGTTGAATTTATGGAATGATACGGGTGTGTGATAGAGTGTTGTTTGGCCTATTAGCTCAGTGGTTAGAGCGGCATCCTTATAAGATGTGCGGGTCGGGTTCAATTCCCGGATAGGCCACGGTTGTTGAGAATCGTTATCGTTATTGTTAGTGTGATATATTAGGTCATGACATGCCGTTTGGCATGTTGTGACCTTTTTTTTTCGTATGAGGTATATGCATATGGATATGAGTTCTATCGCTACCCTTGTGGGTAGTGTGGGTTTCCCGATTGTCGCGTGTTGTGGGATGGCGTGGTTTATTGCCACGACGTTCCGTGATTTTAATAATTTGATGACGAAGAACAATGTTTTGACTGAAGAGCTTATAGCATTGCTTAAGAATGATAAGGGGGATGATAATGTTGATGAAACGAATATGGCGTAGCATATTGGCGTGCGTATGCGTGTTGTCGTTGGTTTTTGTGCCGTCTGCAAGCGCGGATATGCGTGGTTTTGACGTGAGCAATTGGCAGTGTGATATCGATACGTATGCGCTCGATGCTGATTTTGTTGTGGCCGGTGCGACTTGGGGTGTTGGCGGTTTTAATAATGTCTGTTTGGTCAATGGCGTCAATCAGGCCGCAAATTATCAGCTTGGCCGTGCAGTGGACAGCGGCAAAAGTATCGGCGTGTATCATTATGCAATGGGCAATGACGCGGTGGCGGAGGCCGATTTCTTCGTGGACAACGTTGTCGGATATGTCGGGCGTGCCGTGCTTGCGCTGGATTGGGAAGCTGAGGACAATCCGCAGTTTGGTAATGGGGCGTGGGTCGAGACTTGGGTGCGGCGCGTGTATGACCGCACGCAAGTGTGGCCTGTCGTTTACACGGGGGCGTATTCGTTGGGTCAGCTAACGTCGTATGTGCGTGAGCATTGTGGTGTTTGGGTTGCGCAATATGCGTCGAACGTGCCGACTGGTTATCAGGCGGTCCCGTGGCTTTATGGCGCGTATGGTGAGGCCATGCGACAGTACACGTCTAATGGTTACGTGTCGGGTTATGGGCCGTTGGATTTAGACTATTTCCGTGGTGAGCGGTGGCAGTGGGACGCGTATGCGCTTGGTGAGCGCGATAACGGTGTTTCGGCTCCGGCTCCGGCTCCGGCTCCGGCTCCGGCTCCGGTGCCGGATACGGGTTGTGCGTCTACGTGTGTCACGGTCGGGTCGGGTGACACGTTGTCTGGTATCGCGGCGGCGACCGGTTTGGGGTCGTGGTCTGATTGGTCGGGGTATGCGTCCGGTGATCCTAATGTGATATATCCCGGCGAAACCGTTTGCTATGGCGGTGGTACTGTTACGCAGTCGAATACGAATACGGTGCGCACGTATACGGTGCAACCGGGTGATAGTTTGTGGGCTGTTTTCGGTACCGATTGGGCGCGTGTCGCGTCGGTTAACGGTCTGTCTAACCCGAGTTTGATTTATCCGGGTCAGATTTTGCGTTACTGATAACCATTGTTAATACTCGGCGTGTCGCTTTTTGCACACGCCGATTTTTATGCTATAAATATATGTGTTAGCAAAAATGTTAACATAAAACAGATACAAAGGATAATAATATGCGCAAGATTCGTAAGATAATCGCTGATAGCGATATCAGCTACTATGACCGAAACGGCGAGATGCAAACGTTCCATACTACCGGAAACATTCGCACCATTGAAAAAGCAGTTAAGACGCTTATGGACGCGGGTATCGTCAACGTCCTGATTGATGATATCACCGTACATAAGACAACGTATGCAATGGACGTTGACACGTTCATCGAACACGCCGAACGTATCGTAACCGATACCGATAACGACAACGACAACGACAACGACAACGATAACGAAACCGAGTTCTGATTATGGAAGGAAACATCATGACCGAGACCAATGAACAGATGAACGACACCGCTAATGAAACCGTACAGACCACTGTTGACAATTATCGTTACATTTGTACGATGGACAACAGCACTTTTGAGGGCAAACGTGCCATTGTCAACGCGCGTAACAGTGCATTGTCGTTGAACGCTATCGGTGACACGCCGCTAACGGTCATTGGCGCGTACACCGCGCCGGGCGTGCGTTCTCAGACGGGGCAGAAATGCGTTAACGTCTATCTTTTTGCAAATGACGGCAATACGTATTTCAGCCAGTCGCAGGGCATTTATCGTAGCGTGTTGGATATTTACGACATGTTCCCTGATTTTAACGCGCCGAACGGTATCCCCGTGACAGTGAAAAAGACGCCGCTCGGTGGTGGCAGGTCTACTAAATCGCTGGAAATCAAGTAGTTTGAAATGAGAAAAAAAAGCGCCATAAAATAATATGGCGCTTTTTTTTTTTATGAGGGTGGTAAAATCATGCCTAGAGCGCGTAAACAGGCGGATGTTTTAACCGCTAAGCGTAAGCGCGTGCGCCGTGCGATAAACAGTCTGAAAAAAAGTATCACGGATGCCATGCCCGAGAGCGAGGCAAACGCGCGACGGGATTATATTCAGCGGCTTGAATCGCAGTTGAAAAAAACATATGTCGGGCGCGTGAGCAATCGCGCCATACGTGATGAATTGTATCAGCGCGCCAACGAAACCGCTGATACGCTCGTGAGGCAGGTAGGCGAGGTACGCGGCGGCAAAGGCCGCGCAATGGAACGCAGACGATCATTTAACATTTTCCGTATCGAGATGCGAATGGCGTCCAAGGGGCAACCGAGCGTGTTGGGTGAGCTCGGTCGGGAAAAAGTCAAGATTTTTTGGCGATACACACAAAACATATGGCAGAAACCGAACATTCCACCTGATAAACGTTTGGAGGCCGTGATGAAGGCATATGACGCGGACTCGCTGAGTGAGCTTTTTGACACCATTATGGCGCGAAACGAAAAAGTGTTGCAATACGCCAAAAGCATGAAAGCGCACACGGGCGAACTGGAAGATTATACGGATACCGACGGCGGTAGCCCGATATGGCTCGTAGCGGTTTCCCCTGACGTGGTACGATGAAAACACGCAAAAAATACAGAATCGCGGCAATATTCGACACCGAAACAACGAATATCGGTGAGGGTGCCGAAACGCGCGCGTATCCGATATTATACATTTTCAACGATTTGCGGGACACCCCGTTGGAATCGTATACGCCCGATACGGACAATGTACGTTTTTACCGGCGCACGTCCGAAGCGTTGACGTACATTGATGATTTGATTACGTATGGTCGTGCACATGGTTATGTGCCGATAATCGCCGCGTATAATCTCATGTTCGACATGCAGACTCTCATGATGGAATTGTCGCAATCGTATACGATTGAGGTCAACGCGCAAACCGCAACTAGCGTGTACACGCTTGATTTGTGCATGGATGGTAATGTGGTGTGCCGTTTTTGGGATACGTTCTACCTCGAAATGGGCGGCCTACGCGCTATGGGCGAAACATGCGGCCTGCCCAAAGCGGTGGGCGATTGGGATTACACACTTGTGCGTACACCCGAAACGCCATTAACCGAGGAGGAAATGTTTTACGCGCGGCGTGATGTACAGGTGATACCGCAGTATCTGCAATGGCTATTGCGCGCAAACCATTGGCTCACGTCGGACATGCTGGGTTGTCGCGTATTGACTAAGACATCATTGGTGCGGCAGATGGCGCGCCGTGAGATCGGCGGGCGGCGCGTCACGTTGCAAGGCGGAAAGAAAATCACGTTGCAACGCGCGTTTGAAATGACGTGCAATCAGGAGTTTCCGAAAAACTATGAGGCCTATGCGTTGCGCAAGTCATGTTTTCGCGGCGGATTGACGTTTACGAGCGCGAAAACCGCTAGCGTTGTCGTGGATAACGTGGCGTCTCTTGACGTTACGTCAATGCATCATGCGTTTATCAACGGGCGGCGCTTGCCGGTTAAATTCGCGGTTACCCCGCCGGAAATTTTGCAAATCGCGTGTGAACGTATCGTTAGTACGCCGCTTGAAGATGTATTGCATAATTATAGTGACCCGTTTCGCACGGGGTTACATGTTGCGATAAGTTTTACAAACCTTAGATTACGAGAAAACACATGTTTTGCCGATTGGGGCATTGCAATCTGCCCACGTTCCAAGTTCGTGAAAACGTTGCAAGCGGACACCGATTACAGCAACAACGAACGCGCGAAAACACAGGAAAACAGTATCAGGGCGCACGGCTACGTTGATAGTGCCGTTAATCCGACGTTTGCTTTTGGAAAATTGTATCGGGCGGACGAATGCATCTTGCACGTTAATGAGATTGAGCTGTGGAACGTGACGCAGGTGTATGAGTTTGACGAAATGCATGTGTTGTATGGCGAGGCCACCACTAAAACGATTGTGCCGCCCGATTACGTGACATTGCAATCTAATATGCTGTTCGCGCGGAAAACCGACGTGAAAAACCTGATTAAACACTACACCGAGGGTGTGCCGTATGCGGGTGATATACCCGAGTCGATACCCGAGGGGATCGCACGTGACGCTAAGGCGGGCACGTTGAGCGTGAAATTTCTGCAATCCTATTACGGTAGCACCGTTAAGGGACAATTCAACGGAATCTATGGCACTCAGGCGCAAGACGTCATGAAAGCAGATTACCGCGTGACTGAAACCGGTGAACTGGAAGTAGATAAGGCCACAATCTGCACTCCCGAGAATTTCGCGAAAAAGCGCCCGAAGACACCGCGCGTGCTGTACACGTATGGTATGCGAATTGTAGCCGGGTCACGTATGCATCTAGTGATAGCCATGATGCTGATACATCGGCGTTTCGGAAATCGCGTCACCGTCACGGGCGGCGATACAGACAGTCTTAAAATCAGCTGTGTCGATGACGTGACCGACGCGGAACTGTTGGACGCGCTCGAACCATTGCACACCGCGATAGAAAACGCAATCAATCTCACCATGCGGCGCGTCCGAAACACCGCGCCCGACATGGCGTCAACGCTTGACCATATCGGCAAGTTCGAGGTTGAGGACTGCGGCGGCACCACTCGTTACGCCGAACACGTGGAACTGTGGAACAAAGCGCGTGTCAGTCTGGATATGTCCGGACGCGTGCATGTCACTTGCGCGGGCTTGCCACGGCCAGACGGCGTGTACACCATTGAAGACTGTATCGCGGACATTATGCGCATGGGTCACGGTTTCGCGGAAACGATACGGTCGGCACTGGGTTATGACGTGTTGGTTGATTATGAGATTTGCCATACGTTGCAACGCAACCGTCCGCATGTATGGGATAGGTACGTCGGCACCGTCACCGATTATCGGGGTGCGACATATCATGTTGACGCGCCCGAAGCGATAGCGTTGTACCCGTCCGGCAGATGGCTGGGCGAATCGGACAAACAGGCCAACAGTGAGAATCTTGCATACATGCGGGATGTATATAATAGGAATGTTGAGACATTGCCGCGCGAGCTTATTGTGCGGGACGGCAAACCTATGATTGTGAGTATTGATGGCGAAATATTATTATGACCGGCTTAAAACCGTAATATTACCGCGAAACGCAGACGTTAATATGATTATCGGTGCACGCGGTTTGGGTAAAACCTACGGTATGAGAAAATACATGATAGAGGATTATTTGAAAAACGGATATTGTTTTGCGGAAATCGCCCGTTTTCGTGAGGAAAACAACGATGTCGCTGCGGACTATTTCGACCGTATTATAAAGGATAATATTTTCCCCGATTATGAATTTCGTACAACCAATAAAACAGCTGAAATACGACGGAAGAAAACCGGCAAAAAAGAAAATCCGTGGCGGATATGCGGTTATTTTATACCTTTAACCATGCAACAGCGAAAAAAGAAAAGCACATACGTGAGCGTGCGCAACATTTGCATGGATGAATTTATTATTGATAATGACGATAGATATCATACGTATTTGAAAAACGAGTTTGAACAATTGGCGAAAATTGTGGATACCGTGACGCGTGAACGTGCCGATGATACCGAGCTACGTAAACCGAGAGTATTCCTTTTAGGTAACGCTTGCGACGCGTTCAATCCGTATTTTCGACGTTATGACGTGCCCCTCAATCCCGAGTATGGGCTGCAATGGCTTGATAGCAAAACATGTCTGTTCGATTACGTTCGAGACGATGACTATGCCGAACAAAAGGCAAAGAACACCGTTGCGGGGCGTATGTTGAAAAACAATGATGATATGACAGCGAAAAACAAGTTTAGGCAATTTGATACCGATTTTATCGAAAAACCGCATAAGCACGCAAAACTCACGTATGTGTTCCGTTGGTTTCGGCAAGAATATGGAGTGTATGTCGATATGCGTTGCGGATATATTTTTCTTTCCGTGAAATACGACGGCGGCGCACATGTGCCATATTTTGCAATCACACGAGATGATAACAAACTTAATTACCTCACTGCGAATATGGCAAAAGAATTGATTAAAAACCTTACATCGTATTACGCGTTAGGCTATCTGAGATATGACACGGTGGAAACGCAACACGCCATATTTGAAATGCTCAAGAATTTCGGTGTAAAATAAACACGGCATACGTGAGGTGTCATAGTGATGTCGCTAAAACGCATTGTCGATAACCACGGTTGACTCCGGCGACGATGTGGCCGTGAGGGAAAAGCGCGCCGATTACCGCTATGAAACATGTCAACAGTATGTTATTCTTAAGTCGTACCGGTCATATACCGGTACGGCTTTTTTTCATATATGAAAGGAAAAAAACAAATGGATGACGAAACCACCGAGGAGAGGGACACCGCCGAACGTGATGACCTCACGGAGGGTGAAGCCCACCGTGATGGCGAATTCGATGACTTGCGCGACATGCTTTCACGTGTGCTTGATAAGATTGACGCAATGAACGAGCGAATCGACGGCATCTACGACAATTTCACCGATTCCGTGGCGCGGATGGTCGAAAACGGCGCAACCGTCAAGGAAACCGACGATGACGCGGCGGAAGCAATCGTACAGGCCGCTGCGGAAGACTTGGAAAACCTCGATTACACACTGTAACGGATAGGAGAAAAATATTATGGCTGTAGACAATGCAACGATTTTGGACAAAGTCCGTACCAAGGGCACCGATGACTACCAGCAACGCATACCGAGCGCGACGCAAACCGGCGTGGCGAACACCATGCGCTATCTGTTCGACCCCATGAACCGCCAATATTTGAATGACTGTGTTTGGAACATGGTCAACCGCATCGGACTCACCGTGATGGCCCAGAACGCGCCTTTTGAGAACCCGCTGGCGATTTTCAAAAAAGAGAATCTCTATTGGGGTAGCACCGTACAGGAGATTGCCGTCAAATGGATTAAGGCGCACGGGTACAAGGATGACGCCGAAACGCTTCTGAAGATGCACCGCCCCGAGGCGGCCGTCTGGTTTTATGAGATGAACCGTCGTGACCAGTACCCCATTTCATGGACAGATGACGAATTGCGACAGGCGTTCGTTGATGATTACGGTCTGAACCGTTTCGTAGCGCAGATTATGGAGACCCCGCGTAATTCCGATAATTACGATGAGATGAACATCATGCTTGCGCTGATTCGTCATTACGAACAGAATCTTGGTTTTTACAAGGTGCATCTTGACGCGGTGCCGAGCGACGAAACGACCGCCAAGACGTTGCTCAAGGCGTTGCGTTCGACCGCCGGACGTATGCAGTTCCCCTCAACGCAGTATAACGCGCTCAACGTGACCGACATTCCGGCATACGCCAACCCTCAGCAAATGGTGTTGTTGATTGAGCCGGAATATCTTGCGTCCCTTGACGTTGACGCATTGTCCGCCGTGTTCCAGCTGGACAAAGCCGAAGTGCCGTATCGTATCGTTCAGGTTCCGAGTCTCGGTATCCCCGGCGCGGTTGCGTTGCTTGTTTCGGCTGACTGGTATCAGGTACGTGACACCATGTATGGCACCACCCAATTTTACAATCCGCAGACGGTCAGCAATACGCTGTATCTGAACCATTGGGGAATCTACGGCGTGTCGCCTTTCACCCCGTGCGCGTTGTTCACTACCGACGCGGGCACCAGCATCACGGTCGTGACGCAGACCGTGACCGGCTTCACACTGACCCCAGTAACGGGCACGGTATCGGCGGGCGACGTGGTACAGCTCACGCCGAAGCTCACCGCCACCGTCGAACCCACCGGCACCGCAATCGAGGTCGCGCCGAATTCCGCGACCTACGAGGTGTCGGCCCAGCACGCCTCACAGAAGGAAACTCCCGGCGCGACGTTCCAGCTCGATGTCAACACGTTCGTTGATGACACAGCACGCTTGCATGTCCAGCGCGGCGGTCTCAAGACGGGCGATATCATCACCGTGACCGGCACCGCGACTTACGTCAACCCGAACGGGGAGACCACTGAGCATAAGACCGAGTGTACTTTCACCGTCAAATAGTCTTCATGTTAAAATGGGTGGTGTTTCACGTGAAACACCACCCATTTTCGTATAAAGAAAGATATGATATGGATTTCCCACATCTGCAAAATGCTACGACGTTTCCCGATACGGACACGCGCGTATACGGACAATACCGCAACGTTTTCGATTACAATGTTTGGACGCCAAACACAGCAATCAAGTTGTGTCGCGTGAACTGGTACGACGATTACCACGACGTTGTGAAATTCCATTTATATTTTCCAATTTATGATTGCACATTGATTATTTCAGCAATTTGCCGACACGTCCGAC
>ENA-UEOR01001940-UEOR01001940.1-human-gut-metagenome-genome-assembly--contig:-NODE-1940-length-11762-cov-44.036714_pt1 | contig 11762 bp, 5 predicted proteins | sample MGYA00242887_ERZ507890 | MGnify/ENA primary metagenome ERZ507890 (study PRJEB26167, sample SAMN06115431) | human gut metagenome | host: Homo sapiens | place: China:Guizhou | collected 2014-10-21...
GTTTCAATCAGTTCAGTACTAGCCGTTCATATTTTAGCTGGCTGATGGGCAAGAAAGAATATACACTGGATGCTCGTTTTTTCTGAAAATGTTTTTTACGATACGGTCTTCCAGAGAATGAAAGGTGATGACACAAAGTCTTCCACCGTCATTTAAGAGATCAATCATGCCGTCCAGTGACTCCGACAGAACGTAATTCCGTCAGGATAAAACCAGCCGAAATAGAAGGATAGAAGAAAGAGCGGTTGTTACGTGGCATATTGGATACATAGTCCTGACGTCCGGTGAGGGTCAGATAAAGCATATTTCTGTAAGAAGCCGATACGTTACCGAAGAATCCCACCGTACGGTTTTTCCATGTCTCTTCCTCTGTCTGTTGAGTAGTGGCGTTGTTGATGTGGTTCCATCCCGGGAAGTTGTAGTTCGTACCATATTCATAATACTTCTTTCTGTTGCTTTGGATAATTTCGTTACCCACTACCGCGTTCAGTCCCCAGTCTTCATTGATATGCCAGTCGTAGTTGATGGTCAGCAATGAGTTGTATGTAGCATTTGTCCAGCCGTAGTTCTCAATCTGTCCGCGACCGCCACCGGTGTTGCTACCATATCCGTAGCTGTCTACATAGTGAGTGGTGTAAGCATCCACACCAACCATGTATTTCGCGTTCAACTTGTGGTTCGTTGTGCCGAAATCAGTCTGATAGCTTGCATACACATTTCCGAAGAAGCGGTTGGTATCTTCCGTAAATTTGTTGTTTTCCATCGCCCAGTAAGCGTTGTCAAAGCTACCACGGAAAGAATTCTGTGTGTACGGGTTACCGTCTACGTGACTTGGAATACCGGCCAGATCATAGCTGGGAGGAGCTGCGTAAACCGTTCTCAACAGACCGTTACCGGAAGTCACTGCCTTGTCGATAGAAGTAGTGATATAGTTAGCTGTAAATCCGGAACTCCAGTTGTTAGTCAGTTTCGTGTCAGCACTAACCTTTACATTATATCTGTCCATACCAGTGCTTGAGATAATACCGTCCTGATGTGTATTTCCCAATGAGATAGAGTAGGAGCTTTTGTCGAGCATCTGCGCTACATTCAATGAATTGCTCCAGGTGATTCCTGTGTCGAAGAAGTCTTTTGCATTGTCATATGCCTGTGGAGTAGCCCACGGGTCAAGACCGGCTGCTGCACGCTGGGGAACATAATATTTTCCTTGTTGCTTACCGAACTTCTGCGTGTATTCGTTATCTGTGTTACCTCCATACGTTGCGTCGTTTGGAAGTTCGGAAATCTTAGGTCCCCAAGACGTTCCCGAAGTAGTGCTGAATACTCCACCCGAACCTTGTGCGTATGTTTTCTGGAACTCCGGCAGACGACCGACTACATCGAAGCTGACATTAGAAGAGAAGCTAACCTGCGGTTTGCCTTTTTCCAGTCCTTTACCACTCTTGGTTGTGATGATAATCACACCATTGGAAGCGCGGATACCATAAAGTGCAGATGCAGCCTGTCCTTTCAAAATGTTGATGCTTTCAATATCATTAGGGTCGATATCTACCGCACGGTTGGCGAAGTCCGCTCCGCTCACACTACCATTGTTCTGAATGTCTGTGCTAACATCCGGCGTACTGGTCACCGGCATTCCGTCAATAACGTAAAGCGGAGTGTTGTCACCCGAGAAAGAACGTGCACCACGGATAGTGATCTGTGAAGAAGCTCCCGGCATACCACTTGAAGGCTTCACGTCCAAACCGGACACCTTACCTTGCAACGCTCCCGCCAGATTAGAGTTGGCAGCTTGCGTCAGTTGATCCGATTTTACGTCCTGAACGGCGTAACCCAGTGCTTTTTTCTCGCGTGAGATACCCATGGCTGTCACCACAACCTCATCCAATCGTTGTGTATCCGGATGCAAAGATACATTCAGCACCCCATTGGCAGGTATCTTCGCCGTTAGTGTACTCATACCTAAAAACTCAATCACTAATGTTTTGTCTTTGTCGGGAACTTCCAGAGAGAAATTGCCATCTATATCTGTCACCACACCGATAGATGTACCGGGTATTTTGACAGTAGCTCCAATTAATGGTTCTTTATCCTCCGCTGAGAGAACGCGTCCTTTCACTGTTCTATTTTGAGCTTGCACGTACAAACCGAATAAACAAGCCAAAATAAAAAAAACATACCTAGATTTATTCATGATTTATATTTATATAATTATATAATAATTTATCATGTTCCGGTCAAAAGATATGCCAACAACAAGAAGCATCCGTCAAATCACTGTATATTAGCCAAATAAACAAACGAAACGTCTGTAAAATTGTAGAATAAATCCACATGAATGTAGAATTTGTCCACACAAAAAAAGGGTGTGATACCACACCCTCTCATTTAATAATTATTTAAAATTAATTTTTAGTATATCCCGGATTCTGCTCCATATCAGGACTAAATGTAAACTGGTCTGTTGGAATCGGTAAAACACATTTATAATAATCCCAGTCTATTTCCTCCACGATACCCGGTAAATGATATCCTCCCTTACGAACAATGGTCTTTCCATTTCTCAACATATCAAAGAAACGATGCCCCTCACCTATCAATTCTTTACTTCTTTCTTCCAACACCCTATCCAATGTATATTCAGCCGCCGTTACTTCCTTTGCAGGATTAGCACGCTGCACAATTGCATTCAGATAATTCAAACCTTTTACGGCAGATGCCCCACCTATTTTCACTCCGGCTTCCGCCGCATTCAAATAGACTTCAGACAAACGGAAAATAACATAATTATTTTCAAAAGATGGAGTCGTAGCATCTGTTCCCGGCCATTTCTTCAACCACCATACATCATTTTTATTATAAACATTCTTTTCCAGCAACAGACAGCGAATATCCTCCGGGTCACTCAATAACTCATCCACAAATTTCTGAGTGGCAAAAATCTCACGATACCCATTCCAATGCATCAGATATGCCAATGAACTTCGTCCTCCATTATCATCTGTACTATTAGCAATTTCAAATAATGATTCCGTACCAAACGTATTTTTCAAATCCCATGCCGGAACATATTCATCACGTGTATAAAGACGGTACATTCCATTTCCTTCCACTTCTTCAATCAAGTTGCTTGCCATTTGAAACGCTTTCTCGTTATCATCATGATACAGATAAATACGAGACAGCAATGCTCTTGCAGCATACGCATTCATCCGGCTGTTATTTTTAGAAGTACTCATTAAAGGTATAGCCTCCTCCAATGTACTGATTATGAACTCATAATCCTTTGCAACAGTGCTGCGTGGCGGATTTTCATCTAATGTAATTGCATGATCTACAATTGGAGCTCCCCAACCGGCCCCTTTATCCTTAGTATAAGGATAACCGAAACAACGGGTCAAGTCAAACTGGCAAAGTGCCATGATAGTCATCGCCTCACCTTTCAATTCCTTTAATCTTTGCTCTGAACCTTGCACTTTTCCATCATCAATCGCATTGATCACATTCCATGCATTACGGATAATATAAAAAGGACGTCCCCATAAATATCCGGCATTTAAGCTTGTAGAGCGATGATCATATAAGTAACACCGGTTACAAGTTCTCCCGCTATTATAAGAACTCTGCATATCATCCCCTTTCATATCCCCATAAAAAAACATGGTTCCGCCATAATAGCCATAGCTGGACATCAAATCATACAATCCATTCACAGCATTATCTATATCCTGCTCTGTACTCAGTGCCAAATCCGTAGAAACGCTATCACCAGGATGAGTGGTTAAAAAATCATCCCCGCACGATACGGCCAATAAAGAAATCAAGCCTAATATAATTATATTTTTTTTCATAAACAGTTCGGTGTTAATTGATTAGAATTTAAGTTCAAGTCCAAATGCGAATGTTTTAAGAGGAGGAGTAAAATAACTTACAATTCCATTCAACTCCGGATCATATTGATCGTATGCAGCCCACGTCAACAAGTTGGTACCCGAAAAATAAATACGGGCAGAATTAATACCTATGGTTCTCAACCAAGACTGAGGAGCAGAAACGCCAACAATCAAACTTTTCAAGCGCAAATGATCTGTGCTATGAACACCACGTGACGAGTTCCACCAGCCACCATACTCTTGTCCATACACATATCGGGGAACATCTGTTATATCTCCCGGCTGTTTCCAACGGCGGCGTAACTCTGTACTCTTATTGTATTGTGCCGTATAACCGTCATCCTGCAAAGCATACATGGCACCATCGTAAGAATATCCACCTAAATGAAACGACAAATTAAAAGATAAATCAATAAACTTATAATTAAACGTATTCATCAATCCACCGGTCAATTTAGGATATATATCTTTCAACTCCACACGGTCGGCATCATTGGGGTCATACACAATATTCCTGCTTCTATTGCCATTTTCGTCTTCTTTATTGTCATAATACATCGGGCGTCCGTCATTAGGATCCACTCCGGCATACTCTCTCAAATAAATTGTCGCATACGAACAACCTTCCTTTCTGATATAATTTCCATCTATAAATTCCGGAAGATCCGCCAGTTTTACAATCTTATTTTTATTATGTGACAAGTTTAAAGAAGTTGTCCAACTAAAATCTTTGGTTTGAATATTACTTGAACGTACCTCTATTTCAAAACCGGTATTCTTCATTTCGCCCACATTCGTAAGAATACTGCCAAAACCACTGATAGAATTCAATTGCTTACTCATCAATAAATCCTTAGTCGTTCTGGTATACCAATCGAAAGTCAAATTAACCCGTCTGAACAGACTTAAATCAACCCCCAGATTCAATGCATAGTTCTTTTCCCAAGTCAAATCAGGATTAGCAATAGCATCTTCCCACGGAGCAGGTTTTCCATTATAAAATGCTCCGGTAGTATAAGTTCCATGATAACCATAATAACCGGTCGGCAGATTACCGTTCACACCATACGATGCTCTTAATTTCATATCCGACACCACATTCTCCCACGGTTTCATGAAGTTTTCCTGAGAGAGTCTCCATGAAGCGGAAACAGCCCAAAAGTTCCCCCAACGGGTATCAGGCGCCAATCGGGAAGAGCCATCACGACGGAAACTGAAACCTGCATAATATTTATCATTATATCCATAATTCAAGCTTCCTACATACGACACCATAGCATCTTCCTGCCTCGTATTAGTAAGATCAGCAGGTTTGGCGCCATTATCCAACGACGGATTAAGTGTTTGCCCGTAAACCTGTTTCTCACCATACATATCCTCATAATCGTATTTCATAACCTCATACGCTAAAACCGCATTAATGTTATGTTTGCCAAACGTTTTATTATATGCCAGATTCGTTTGTGAAGTATAACTCATTCTCTCAATCATCATCATCTGTCCGGATCCCTGTGTAGCTTCCCCATCCTTACCGTCAGGCGAGTAAAAGAAAAAGTCTTTATTTAAAGAATAGTCTACTGTAAAGATAGTAGATAACTTCAACCCGTCCAAGATATGATAGGCAGCCTTGGCGGATGCCATTGTACGTGCCAGACGTGCATAATTTGAATCTACAGAATTCTCATACAGCGGGTTAATACCTCCATTATTCTGGAAACCCGTATGATAACTGCCATCCTCATTATAAATAGGTATGGAAGGGGTCAATTGATATTTTGAAGAATAAAGCGCACTGGCATAATACTGTCCCTCCGGCGTATGTTTATTACGAGTCCATGAAAAGGTAGCATTCATTCCATACTCAAATTTATTCCATTTACTGTTTGCATCAATACGACCGGTAAAACGTTCCATTCCTGAATTTATGCTTATACCTGTCTGATTGGTGTATCCTAACGTACCAATAAAATTCGATTTTTCATTACCTCCGCTTACAGACAAACTATAGTCCTGCTGATGTCCTTTTTTCAATAAAGCATCTTCCCAATCAGCATATCCGTTGGCCGGGCGTGCAGCATAATTGTCAATTTGTCCATCCGCATAAGCCTTTGCCTCGGCTTCCGAATCCCCCTGATTCAAACGATAATTAACAAATCCTTCATAAATCAACTCCCTACGCTCTTCACCCCCCATTATCGGACGATAATTGTAAGCGATATCCGTAATACCGTAAGTAGCCTGCATACTCACCCTCATTTTACCTTCCTTCCCTTTTTTAGTAGTAATAAGGATTACACCGTTAGATCCTTTTGCTCCATATAATGAAGCAGAAGCGGCATCTTTCAATACGGTTATACTTTCAATATCCGCAGGATTTAATGTCTCGATCAAACCAAGTCCTCCCGCACTGGCATTGGCACTTAGACCACTCATATCCCTAGACGCTACCGGCACGCCGTCCAATACATAAAGAGGTTCTGTAGAAGCATTCATAGAAGCAATTCCACGCACCCGCACTGTAGCTTTAGAACCCGGCTGGGAAGAACTGGCCACTGAACTTAACCCCGGAATATTAGCCTCCATCATCTGTGCTACAGACACAACAGGCAATGACTCCAATTTATCCGTATTCAAAACAGAAGCAGACCCCGTATAAGTAGCCTTCTTAAAATCACCATAACCGGTCACTACCACTTCATCCATCAACTGCGAATCCTCTTTCAGCATCACTCTTATTTGCCCGTTAGCAGGCACTTTCACCTCCGCCGATTTCATACCGATGTAACTGATTACGATAATATCACCCTGTTTAGCATCAAGAGCGAAATTACCTTCAATATCGGTAATCATACCGGTATTGGTTCCCTTGATGATTACGGACGCCCCGATTAAAGGCATTCCGTTAGCATCCTGCACATTACCTGAAACATGTTTTTTCTGCTGTACGCTTTCCACACGATCTGAAACCGGAGAAGATAGTGCATGGTTTTCCACTGCGAGCACGGAGCTCAATCCTGTAATAGACATTGCCGAATAGGCAACTACAAACAAACATCTGCATTTGTCTGTAATTCGAGAGTGTGTGTCTTTATTCCTCATAAAATTGAGTATATTTATAAATACCATATATGAGTTCAGCTTATTCATACCATATTCCAATCGTCATTCTGTCACTGAATAAGCCTAATCTTTCTCCGTATTACATTAAGGTTGTGACAAATATATAAATTAAAATCTATAAAAGAAACAAAATGAATATTTTTTTCTCCTCATATCGATAAATAAAAATACAACATTCATCCAAATAAAAAATGTGCCAAAAGTATTTACTACCTTTGGCACATACCCACCCGGCTGTTTGATATATCAATAAACCGCCGAAGCGATCACTTGTATAAACAAAATAAGGAACACCATTGCAATCGGATACACCGTAGCATATGCAACACTCGGAATATTACTATCTACCATGGAATCGGCTGCCGCAAGACCGGGCGTACTGGTCATACCACCGGTGATGGTGCCCAGCAAATCCAACAAACTGATTTTAAAGACCAACCTGCCAACCACAACGGCAACCAGCATAGGCACGACAGTAATGGTCGCCCCCACTCCGAACAATAACAATCCGCTCTCCTGAAAAGTAGCCACCAGATTCTTACCGGCAGAAGTACCGACCTCAGCCAAAAACAGCAATAAGCCCAACTGGCGTAACAACTGATTGGCAGGACCGGACATAGACCACAATATGGGTCCTGTCTTTCCCACGGCACTCAGCAGCAATGCCACCATCAGCACTCCTCCGGTCAATCCGGGTGAAAAGGAAACACTGTCTGAAAATGAAATATTTATTTTGCCGAACAATACACCTAATACAATCCCCATAGCTATCGGGAAGAAATCAGTATCAGACAACTGTTTGGCATTATTCCCCAACAAACGGGCAACGCCTCTGAGTCCTTCCCGTTCACCGACCACCATCAGCTTATCACCGAATTTCAAGGCCAAATCCGGAGAAGGTGACAAGTCTATGCCGCTTCGACGGATACGGGTTACCGTACAACCAAAGTTACGTTGTAAATTCAGATCCCCCAATTGCTTGTTTATCATATCTTTCTTTGTCAGCAATAAAGATTCAATCTCCTGTGTCTGATCCAGAGGCAATTCACCTTCCTCCCGTTCTCCAACCAATACGGCAAACTGATTCAGCGCTTCCTCACTTCCCACCGCCTGCACATAGTCCCCTTCCAGCAACATGGTATTCGCTTTAGGCATCAATATAGAATCCCCATGCTTTACCCGTGAAATGACGGCCCCCGTCATGGCACGTGCATTTATTTGCGCCAAAGTACGTCCGAATACCGCTTGATTGGTCACTCTGAAAATGCAAGTTGTCAGTTCCGGAAAACTGCTGCGCCGTTCCAGTTCCAACCTGCGCGCTTCTTTATCCAGATCCACCCGCATAATCTTGGGTAACAGCTTCACAAACAAAATCACCCCTATCACTCCAAACGGGTAAGCAATACCGTATGCAATGGAAGCCAACGGTGAATTTGTACTGTCTATAGCTACCGCCAGACCGGGCGTACTGGTCAATGCCCCTGCTATCAATCCCACCACACTGGGCGTATCAATGTCAAAAGCATACTTCAGTCCTACCGCCGTCAGACAGGCAGAGCAAATAATAAGCATAGTGATAAGAATCAGTGTCTTTCCTTTACTTCTGAAAGAATCGAAAAATCCGGGACCGGCCTGAATACCGATGGTAAAGATAAAAAGCACCAGACCGAAGTTCCCCAATTCTTTAGGAATGATCACACCGAAATGTCCGAAAAGCAAGGCAATGAAGATAACGGCCGACACATCCAGCGACAAGCCCTTTATCTTAATCCTCCCTAGCATAAAGCCCAACGCTACAATAAGGAAGAGCGAGAAATAAGAAGAATGCAGTAAATCAATTAACATATTTTTAAGAGGTTAGTTTCAGAGCACAAAGATATGTAAAAATGCCAAATGCTGAAACTTTCCCCTTACTATTTGCAGAAACCATTCCTCCTATTGCACATCCAGCGCATCCAGTGCCAGCCCCTCCATATCCGGAGCGGAAAGCACCACCTTATAATAGCCTGCATTGATATACGTACCCGTCGTTGTACTCAGCATACGCCACTTTCCGGGAGTTTCGGCAAAAGTCAGATGATCCTCCTTCAGTACCACCCCTTTGGAGTCGATGAACTGCATACGCACCTTCATAGGCTTCCCCGTAGCGTTCATGTATTTAAAACGAAGGGCATAGACCTGTGCCAGACCGGTAGAGATATTCCAGGTAATACTGCTTTTCTCACCTTTACCAAAGAAGACACCGGTTTGTTTCTTGACCTCTTTCTTTATAAACTTGCCTTTCAACATAGCGTCCTCGGCTTGATAAGTCACATTGGCACGGGCATTTTTATCTTCAGGCAATAATTCTTTGGGAGTCTTTTCCATCACATCCTTGTCTTGGGCAGCCCAGCTGAAACTTACATTCCGGTCATCAGCCCCTTGATTAGCAACAGGCTCCACAGAAGCGGCCGAAGCTATCGCAATGCCACAAATCAGAGCTTGCCCCGCTTTCACCTCCGGAAAATCAATCTTCAAGACACCACCTTTCACAACAGCATTCACCACCTTTTTGCAAGCGCCGTCATGCCCCGCTTCAGCCCATACATCCAAGTCATCCAGAAGCACTTTATCATTTACCGCTACATCAAAAATACGCAAGCCTTCACAATCCGTCTGTACGCCGCCTCCCGTACCATGCCAGGGCTCTGTAAAATAAAGTTCCACACGATACTCGCCATCCGGAACGGGAAAGCGGAAATTCAGTTTATGGCGTCCGAAACGGAAAGTCTGGAACAGCTCCCAATCCCTAGTGCCATGAATGGGATCATTCGTGGTACGCTGGCTCGCCTGATAAGGGCTCAATAACTGCACACTGTCCGACGGATGGATAAACGATTCCGCCCACGAATGAGAATAACGGCTGTTATCCTGCGCCCAGACCTGACCATACGTATCCGTATAAGCATCTCCCCCGCAATTCAAACGATAAAGATACGTATATCCCTCAGCTCCTTTCAACAAATCAGTTCCGTTCAACCGGTCGGCAGCAACAGGCACTATAACAGAGCCACGGTAAAGAGCCTCAAAATGAGGAGCTTTCTCCAAACCGTCCAGCACCAGCACATCTTCCGCTGCCGGTTTTCCTTTAAAGTATCCCACGGCACGAAGCACATTATAACGGATATCACGGTTCTCCCACATAAAATGAGTACCTACCCCATGATTCAGTTTCCGTCCCAAGTATTCAGCATCCACCGCATCATTGTACAGCAACACACTGTCACAATTGCTGTACGCCTCAATGGTAGCCCGTCTGCGGCCTGTTGCAAAACGGTCTTCCCACGTGTGGGATGCCAGATAGACCATCGGATCTTCGGAAGCCGGCACATAGTTGGCACGATACATATAATATACATCCAGCGGTTCTTCCCACGGAGTAACCAGTCCTTTATAATTAAACGGTCCCACCTTATCTATACGGCGATACGCTTCATCCGGCTGGCGGCGTCCCGGATTATCATGACTGCTGAATATCCATTGGAATTGTCCGCACACACTGTCCTTTGCCTGTTCCGCCAATCGGATCTTGGTTTCCATCAGCCGGCACATACGTTCCTCGCTCCATACGCCGTTCGCGTCAAAGGCAGCCGGTTCGGTATGCAACCCGATGCTGCGCCATGCGCCATACTCACCATTCAGCAGTTGGTTCTTCTGTGACAATTCACGGCCATACTTATTCACATCACCACCATAGGTTCCACTCCAGTTCTGAATAACATTCCAATCTGTTCCATCACCACCGTTACACGTGGTAATCACACGCATGGTACGCGCCGTAGGATCCATTTCACGGATAATCTCACTACACTCTTCGGCAAACTCCTTAGGCAGCGTGCTTTCGTTCTGCAATCCCCACATCACCACACTGGGCGAGTTACGACGCTCTTTCACCCACTGGCGGAGCAGTTTCTTGAAATTCTCACGAAACTCCGGAGTGTCATACCATACATGGGCCGAGAACTGAGTCCACCACAAGACCCCTTCCTTATCCCAATATTTCTGATAATCCAGGTGATGGGGCTGGTGAGCGTCACGGAAAGCGTTGAAGCCCGCCGCACGGATCTGTTTCACACGGGCTGCCACCTGTTCACGGCTGAAAGCATGGCTTTGTCCGAACTGGTGTTCATATTCACATACCCCATTGATAAAGACAGGCTGTCCATTCAGATAGAACCGTCCGTCACCGTCCTTCTGTTTCACCGGCCAACTGACGGTACGGATACCAAAGGGCGTACTAATCTCATCCGTAGTACTCTTGCCACGCTTTATCATACTGGCCAGTTTATACAAATAAGGATTCTCCGTACTCCATAAGACAGGATTCTGCACCGGTGATTGTTGCTTCACCACCTTCCTTTCACCCGGCTGCAAAGTCACCTTCTCCGTCAGGCGGAACACCTGCTTACCATCCGCATTACTGAATTTATTAACCACTTCCACCGTTTCGGCAGTCTTCCCGTAATTTTTCACCTCCGTTTCTACAAAGACAGTTCCCGCCTTATCATCATTCCAGATATGCACTCCGAAAGGTTCGATGCGTATTGCATCCGTAGCCTCCAGCACCACGGGACGGAAAATGCCCAAAGGCTGGGAACCTTCACTGAATCCCCATTCCGAAGAACAACCACCGCATACCCAAGGCATATCGGCTATCATTTCAGGATGCTCCGCTTTCACCACCAGTCTGTTCTCTCCCGGCTTCAACGC
>ENA-UEOR01001949-UEOR01001949.1-human-gut-metagenome-genome-assembly--contig:-NODE-1949-length-11733-cov-34.527282_pt1 | contig 11733 bp, 12 predicted proteins | sample MGYA00242887_ERZ507890 | MGnify/ENA primary metagenome ERZ507890 (study PRJEB26167, sample SAMN06115431) | human gut metagenome | host: Homo sapiens | place: China:Guizhou | collected 2014-10-21...
TATTTCCCTCAAACTGTATCTGCGGAAGCAGGCGGATAGTTTGTTTCAGTATATTCGTTTGCTCATAACTTTTGCGCTTTCTTAAAAAATGACTTGTTTTGATTGAATATTTAGGGTGTTTATAACCGAAACGCAAGGCTTTTGCAAGCCGCGATTAGCAAATTTGCCGGCTTTAAAAACGATAAAAACGGATTATCTGATTATTATCAACATTAACGGAGACAATTATGGAAAGAAAAACCAAAATCAAAGACATGTCATACATGTCCTATGAGGAGGACGACGAAAAGGATTTTCACGTCAAAACCGTCGCCGACGAAACGCTGATCACCCCGAACGGCGGCCTTGACGATGAAGAGGAGTTTGTCTGTGACATGCACAATTTCGGCGACAGTGACGATCTGCCCGTCAGCGACCGGGCGATGATGACTTCCCGCCAACGCTGCGATTATCCGTAAAAAATGCGCCATAACAGGTAATAGCAGATTCTATCGGATAAAAAAATATCTTAATATGTATGATCGGATACATTCGGCGGCAAAAAGACGACAACAATAAAATTTCGCGCCCTCTCGGGTTCGAGTCCCAAAATCATATTGCCATAAAAAAACCGCCGCAAGGACGGTTTTTTTTATGGCGTCAGCGGCGGGACTCGAACCCACTGCCCCAGGTTTAGGAAACCTGTGCTCTATCCTGATGAGCTACGCTGACCTCAAACAAGAACGGATTATAACCGCACTTTTTACAAAATCAATCATTCTTCGTCATCTATCCACGATTTCAGACTGGCCACCTCGGTTTTAAAGTCGGATTTCACCCCCGACCAAAACTCGCGGAAATCAGTCTTTCTCCAAGTGGTAACCAGCCAGTAGGCGCCGACCGACACAATTACCAGCACCCCGATCGTAAATCCGCAGGCCAACAGCCAGACGATTGTCATCCCCACCGAAAGCGCCAGAATCAACCCGCGGGAATAGTCGGCGCCTTTGACATAATGGATAGAATATATGAACATGGCCAGCAAAAGCGCGATGCCGAGCATCGACCCCCAGCGCGCCGCCGGGCCGTATCCGTCGATTTTGAGGTTGAGCACCCATACGCAGCCGGCCGTCAGCAAGCCGCAGACAATCAACCCCGCCGTTAGCATCGTACTCATTCTATCCGAAGTCTTGGTTGTTGGTTACTGTGCTATAATTTTTTCGGCAACGTTTATTATTGCATGAAAGAGGACTAAGATGAAAAACGTACTGGAGTGGCTTGAGGCCACAGTAGAAAAATACCCTGACAAGCATGCATTTTCGGATACTGAATGCAGCATTACGTTTGCGCAGGTGTATGATATAGCAAGAAATACAGGAGCATATCTGGTAGAACAGCTTGGAGTGGACAGAACCCCTGTTGCAGTATTTGCCGGAAGGAAAATGGTGACACCGGCATACTTCCTGGGAGTGGTATATGCAGGCAGGCCGTATGCACCGATTGATGCATCGCTTCCTGACAAGAGAATTGAGAAAATTCTTGAAAATCTGTGCCCAAGGGCTATTGTTGCAGACAGGGAAAGTCTTGAGCATGTGAAGAGCATAGTGGATGAGCTGGAAAAGTCAGAAGGCTTCGATAGACCGCAGATATTTATTGCTGAGGATATATCGCGCTTCGAGCAGGTGGCGTGCGCTGATAGTAATTGTAAAATCAGTGAATCAGCAGGAGACGCTGTGACGGATAGTGAGAACGATATGCTCGCAACAGTCCGCAGGCAGATGTCCATGACAGACCCGCTGTATATTATCTACACGTCAGGCTCCACTGGCAATCCAAAGGGAGTCATGACATCGCATCTGTCACTTATGACATACATCAATGCTTACTGTGATGTGATGCATATAGAGGAAAGTGATGTGCTGGGCAATCAGTCACCGCTTGATTATATTGCGGCAATCAGGGACATTTATCTGCCGCTAAAGACCGGTTGCAGCACAGCGATTATTCCAAAAGAGTATTTTATGGAGCCAAATGCCCTGTTTGATTACATGAATGATAAGAAAGTCAGCAGTGTCGGCTGGAGTGTTTCGGCATTTACCATTCTCACATCGCTTGGAGCATTTGAGGAAGTAGGGCTTAAGAGTCTCAGAAAAATCTGCTTCTCAGGCTCAGTGATGCCGTGCAGGGTGCTCAGAAAATGGCAGGAAAATCTGCTGGAAGCGCATTTTGTGAACCAGTATGGGCCGACAGAGGCAACTGCTTCGTGCACGTATTATAGTGTGGATCATCTGGTGGAAGAGGACGAGGTGCTTCCTATAGGAAAAGCCTATGACAATTACAGGGTTTTCCTGATAGATGAGCATGGAAATGAGCCGGCTGTCGGAGAACAGGGCGAGATATGCGTATGTGGACCAATCCTGGCGCTGGGTTATTATAATGATCCGGAGAGGACAGCTGCGGCATTTACACTCAATCTACTCAACAAGGCTTATCCTGAGCGGATGTACCGCACAGGGGATTACGGAAGGCTCGATGAGGACGGCATACTTCATTTCTGTGGACGTATGGACCGCCAGATAAAGCACATGGGACACCGTGTGGAGCTTGACGAGGTGGAGCATGCCGCCAATGTGGTAGAGGGAGTCGCAGAAAGCTGCGTTATATATAATAAAGCAAAAGAGGTGCTGATACTTTTCTACACAGGTGACTGTGACAGGAGAAGCCTCGCGCTGGCACTGAGGGACGAGCTCCCGGGCTTTATGGTGCCAAGGAAAATCAAGAAACTGGAGCAGCTTCCTAAGCTTCCAAACGGAAAATATGATATGAAAAAACTGGAGGAAATGTAAAATGAGAGACACAATTTTAGAGATTTTAGAGGAATTAAGACCGGATGTGGATTTTGAGAAGGAGACAAAGCTCATCGATGACAAAATTCTTGAGTCATTTGATATAGTTTCACTCGTATCGGAGCTGACTGATGAGTTTGACATCACAATCAGACCAAAGGATCTGGTTCCTGAGAATTTCAACTCAGTAGATGCAATCGAGAAGCTTGTGAAAGAGCTTGTGGAGGAATAAAGCATATGAGACAGACACCGTACTATGTATTTGATACGGACGAGTTTGCGAAGAGAGCAGCCATGATAAGGGCTGCTCTTGATTGTAAAGGAGGACGTAGGATACCACTTTGTTTTTCGATAAAGGCAAATCCGTTTCTGCTTCACAGGCTGCCGGCGGGCTTAGACCATGTGGAGGTGTGCAGCCCGGGAGAGCTTGAGATATGTATAGCACTTGGCGTGAAGCCGGAGTGCATCATCTATTCAGGCGTGATGAAGGAAAAATGCGATATAGAGCGAGCCGTTTCGTATGGCGCCGGCATACTGACCTGTGAAAGCATAAGACATGCGACGCTTATATCAGAGGTGATGCTTGAATGTATGTCTAAAGGTGCACAGGAAGCCGGATTGGTCGAAAAGAAGGCACAGGTCATACTGCGCCTGACAAGTGGCAACCAGTTTGGCATGTCGCTTGAGGATATTGAATATATCATTTCGCATCCGGATGAGTTTAAGGGCATTGTGGTAATGGGCATCCACTACTATTCCGGCACACAGAAGAGTCTTCGCAAAATAAATAAGGACTTGGAAAAAATAAAGTCTGCACTGACCGGATTAAAAGAAAAATACGGCTTTGAGCCACAGCTTGTAGAGTATGGCCCGGGACTTTGCGTGGAGTATTTCGAGGATGACTGGAAGGAAAAGGAAAAACAATCACTTGATGAGGCGGCAGAGGTGCTTAGAGAATTTGCCGAGGAATATCCGCTTGGAATTGAGATGGGACGTTTCCTCGCAGCCTCATGCGGTAAATATTACACACAGGTAAAGGATCTTAAATCGACAGGCGATGCCAATTATGCGATTCTGGATGGAGGAATCCATCATCTGAATTACTTCGGGCAGAGGATGGCTATGCAGGTGCCACCGATTAAGGTGTATGGTTGTGAAGTATCGGAAAATGGGAAAAAAACCGGCATGGAATTAACACAATTGCCGAACACAGATTATACACTCTGCGGAAGCCTCTGTACAGTGGCAGATGTGCTGGTACGCGAGGTGAAGCTTAAGAAGCTTGAGCTTGGTGATGTTCTTGAGTTCGGGCACTGTGGCGCATACTCGGTGACAGAAGCACCGGCGCTGTTTCTTTCAAGACAGCTTCCGGCTATATATGCATATTCAAAGCAAAATAGTTTTGAATTGCTGAGAGGCTATGTGGCTGCATCGGATATAAACAGAGCGTATATGTTTGACTGTATTTAATTAAATGGAAATCTCGTGGATTAAGACGAACCACGAGATTTTTGCTTTAATATATATAATTTAGGCTCATTAATATTATTCTTTTAAAATTGGAAAATGTGTGATAAAATAATAGGGTATATTGGATTTTGGAGGTGCTTATGTATCGCAAAAAAAATTCTGAATGGCTTAAACATTTGGATTTTGAGTTATTAGATATTATATGTATGGAAATTGCATTTATGCTTGCGTATGTACTTAGACATGTAGGGCATGAATATTATTTTCCACGAATGTATATGAGATTATGCATTGTACTTGGAGTTATTGATATAGCAGTATTATTTTTTACTAATAATTATAAAGGCATTATACAGCGTAATAAGTGGCAGGAGATTATTGCTACAGCAAAGCATATTACAATAGTCCAGGTATTGCTGCTTATATATGAATATATGACGCAGGAAGCTTATCTGCTTTCAAGAACGGTATTTCTTGTTAGTTGGGTGAGCGCCATTATATTGTGCTTTTTCAGCAGATGTGCATGGAAAAAGGTTATTCGTAGAAGAATTATGGCAGAAAAAAATCAGTCTAGTATGCTTTTGATTACTACAGAGGATAGAATTGTAGAGCTGACAGCAAAACTACGACATAAGGATTATAGAGAGTATAAGATAAGTGCGATTTATATAGAATGTGATTCAGCTGGTAGGAAAAATAATATCATAGAAGCAGATATCCCGATTATATATGGAATGGAAAGCTTACTGGAATATGTTAGACAAAATGTTGTGGATGATGTGTTTATCGATGTGTGCAATAGCAAGGAACAGTTGACAGAACTCTCTGATATATTCCTGCAGATGGGAATTGTTGTGCACATAGGTATGGGATATCTTCCGGATAATTTGCCTAATGCATTTATAGAAAAAATGGGAGAGGCTGATGCGATAACCGCATCAATAAATACGGCAACAGGCTGGCAATTGTCCATAAAGAGGATTACAGATATAATTGGTGCAATAGTAGGGCTTATAATTACAGCTATAGCGTTTGTTTTTGTTGCACCAGCTATCAAAATTGCATCTCCCGGTCCGGTGTTTTTTAAACAAAAACGTGTTGGTAAAAACGGAAGAATATTTTATATATACAAGTTCCGTTCTATGTATATGGATGCAGAAGAACGTAAAAAAGAACTTATGGAAAAAAATGAAATGCAGGGACTTATGTTTAAGATGGAAAATGATCCGAGAATCATAGGATCAGAGAAAGGTCCCGGAAAGGGAATAGGCAATTTTATCAGAGAGACAAGCATCGATGAATTGCCACAGTTTTGGAATATATTAAAAGGAGATATGAGTCTTATAGGAACTCGCCCTCCGACAGTCAATGAATATGAACAGTATGACCTGCATCATAAGATACGACTAAGCATGAAACCTGGACTTACTGGTATGTGGCAGGTCAGTGGACGAAGCGATATAACTGATTTTGAGGAAGTGGTGAGGCTTGATACTGAGTATATAGAGAACTGGTCAATTGGAATGGACATAAGGATACTATTTAAGACTATTCAGGTGGTGTTAGGTAAAAAAGGTTCGAAGTAGCAATTGAAGCATATAATGTTTGATATTGAATATTTGCCGGATATGAGGTATACTGTACTATAATTTGTGCATATGAGAGGATTAAAGATGAATTCGATATTAGAAGAGAGAACCATAAATTTAAGAGATTTATTTGCAGAGATAGTGCAGAAACTTGGAATAATTATTTTAGTTGCTATATTATGTGCAGTAATCTTTCCTGCATATAAGTATGTTAGGGATTTAAAGAATACAAATATAGTAACAGAACTTACAGATGAGGAGAAACAACAGGTTGGGACATATCTTAGTAAGCAAAGTGCCTATGAGAATATGGAAGAGTATGTGGATAAATCAGAATTTATGAAACTTAATCCATATAATACAGCTCAGGAAATTGTAACATATAGGGTAGATGGTATTGATTCTATAGCTGATGTAAATGGAATTGTCAAAGTGTTTAAAGACTGGATAAATGGCGGTGGAATTGAAGCTATAGATAATGATTTGATAAGTTGCGATGATTCTATTGCCAAGAATTATGTTATTACTGAGAATGGGGTGAATGTATTTACTGTAACTATATGGGCTGCAGATACATCTGAAATTGATGAAATGAAACGTAATGCAGAGAGTGGGATAGAGGAGTTTACTACAAAGCTTCAGGACACATATAATTTTAACCTGACAAAGACAAATGAGGTGAAATCTAATATTTATAGTACAGAAGTGGAAAGTCGTCAGCGATCCGTTATGACAAATTTGAATACAGCGAAGACGGAATTAGACTCATTATATGGCTCATTTACAGATAGTCAGAAAAATGCAATTAAGAGTGATACTGATGAAAAACAACAAGAGGTAAGTGTAAAATTTTCTATTAAATACATTTTAGCAGGCATGATATTGGCTATAATTTGTTCAATTGCAATAATAATTATTATATATGCAATAAAAGGTAAATTAATCTCAAATGATGCAATATGGGAAGAATTAAATATAATAAATTATGGGAAGGTTATAACAAAAACAAAAGGTGGAATATTTAGGAGCCTAGCTGATAATATTCGGAAAATTAATAAAACGGATAGTATTGAACTTATAGCAGCAAAAATTATGTTAAATGTCGAAGCCGGTGATGTTTTGATTTTTTCGGGAAAAGTTGATGACAAATTAGGAAAAGTCTTTACTGATGCTATAAAGAAAGTTGCAGATAAGAATATTCACGTCGAAATTTTAGATGGTGAGATGAATGATGTTGAATTTATGAAAAGTAAAGTCCAAAATTATAAGGTGGTTTTATTGACACATCCGTATAATGATAGTGTTGTAGATATTGTTAAAGATGTTTTAGAAAGAAAAAATTATCATATAGATGTAATTGGGAATGTTGAGGTAATATAAATGAAGGATGTTAAAATATGTTTGGTGGGCTCGTCGGGGGGACACTTATCTCACTTATATATGCTAAAGCCATTTTGGAAAGACAAGAATCGTTTTTGGGTTACGTTCGATAAAAAAGATGCACTGCCAGTGTATTCATTAAGTAATAAAGAAGGGTTAAATGGTGCATCTACAATTTTGTATCCACAGGTGCAGGAAGATTTAAAAAAGGAATTTCCAAATGGGTATTATGTTTTGCCAAGTTCCATCCATGAAGTATTGATTGTGGATCAGAGTTTTGTAGAAGAACCATTGGATTTATTTGCTTTAAAAGAAGCAGTATTAGAGGTAAATTATCAAGTTGTAGATCCATCAGAATTTTTATCAAATGAAGTGTATGAGGTAAAAGGCCCAGATTTTCAATTAGAGAAAGCAACATTTCTAAACCACAAAAAAGAAAAAAATATGGAACGATAAGATCAACGGGTGGGACTCATAAGAGTCCCATCTATTTTTTTATGGAGGAATCAATGAATGCCATTATTTGAATACGAAGAAATTGATCAGTTAACGAAAGAAGATCTGCCAGTCTATAAAATACCAAAAAGTATCCAACAGACGATAGATATTACAGCCATTGCAAAGAATGGAGTGTTTTGTCATACACCGAAAAAAAGAAAAAGAGGAGAAAAAGCTTCTTATAGTAAGGCTTATCGGTTTGAGGATGTTCCTTTTGCAACTTTAGATGAGGAAGAAAAGGAAGGAAAGATATTATCCTGGTGCAAATTTTTAAATTCGATGGGAACTAGTTTTAAATGGACCTTACAAAATAAAAACAAAGACATGCAAAAGTTCCGAGAAACGACACTCTTTGATCTGAAGAATGACGAATTTGACATATGGAGAGAAACTTATAACGAACTATTGGATGACAGAATTTCAAAAGGAAAACAAGGAATTGAATTGGATATGATCCTTACGATTCTTCATCAGACCGAAGATTATAAGAAAGCGATGGAATATTATCGAACATTAGAGAATGATTTGGAAGAGTCCTTTCGAAGATTTGGGAGTAAATTAACAGCTATGGATGCTGATAAGCTTGTCAGAAATGGAAATAAAATTCCGGCAGTGCTTACGGATTATTTAAAACACAGTGCTGACTCTGATATAAGATACAGAGTATACAATCATGAGGGCATATTTGTCGGTGTGTATTCGTATCTTGATGAGACCGGTGAGTTTAAGCCGGTTAAGATTTTTATGGAATAGAATAGTATACAGATATTATGGAATATATAAGCAAAACTCTGGATTTTCATGTCAAGGAGCCGTCCGTCATCTCGTTTGGAAAGTTTGACGGGCTTCACCGAGGACATGAATTTCTGATGGAAAAGCAAATTGAACAGAGCAATCTGCATGGCTACAAGCGCATCATATTTACGTTTGACATTCCTCCCAAATCGGAGGTACTTGGCGTTGAGTCAAAGGTTATAATCACAAACGATGAAAAAGAGTATGTGTTTGAAAAATCAGGTATTGACTATCTGATAGAGTGTCCGTTTGTGCCACAGGTGATGACGATGGAGGCGGATGCGTTTGTCAGATGGATAGTTAAAAGTCTTAATGTCAAGTGTATCATTGTCGGAGATGATTTCCGTTTCGGGCACAACAGGGCAGGAGACCATCGGCTGCTTTCTGCGATGGCAGGAGAGCTTGGATACGAGCTTATTGTGGTGGACAAGATAAAGGATGGAGACAGGGATATAAGCAGTACCTATATCCGCGAGGAGATTGCGGCAGGACATATTAAAAAGGCGAATGAACTGCTGGGATATCCCTTTTTCATAAAAGGAAGAGTAGTGCATGGCAGAGCACTGGGCAGGACTATTGGCATTCCGACAGTCAACCTTTCAGTGCCGCACGATAAGCTGCTTCCACCAAAGGGAGTGTATATGTCAAGAGTTCTTGTCAGGGACAACTGGTACCTTGGTGTAACCAATATAGGATGCAAGCCTACTATAGAGGGCAAAAATCCAATCGGTGCAGAGACATATATCATAGATTTTGGGCAGGATGTTTACGGACAGGATATCATGGTAGAGCTTCATAAGTTCGTAAGACCTGAGATGAAGTTTGATTCAATAGAAGCGTTAAAGAGCCAGATGAGTGCAGATATCAATTATACAATCAATTATGCAGGCAGTCACACATTCTAGTGTGGCTGTTTTTTTGCGAAATTACCCAAAATAACGAAAAAATGACAAATATTACGGAAATATTACGGAAAAATATTGACATTTTAACAATTTGTGATATACTCGTAAACATGGGATTATGGATAGCATGAACTGGAGGCTATATGAAAAATAAATTAAAATTAGGACAGGCAGCAGGCGTTGTAGCGTTTGCTATTATTATAGGTGCTGTATCTATGAGTTCAAGCAGCACAGTAGATGCCAGAGCATCATTAAAGGAAAACAGAACAGTCAATGCGGGGGTGGCTCTTGGTCTGACAGAGGCGGCAGATGCTACGGAGCTTCTTACAGCAGGGGTTACATCGGCTCTTACTTATTATGGAGCTGACGTATCGGTAGCGCAAAACGACAGCAATGTTGTTACTGCATCTGCTCAGGGTGCACAGGTTGGCAATACTGCACAGGAGACAGAACAGGCAAATGAGGCATCCCAGACACCGACAGCCGCACAGACCTGTGGTTACACAAATCTTGGTATGTCGGTTATCAGCAGCGGAAACTTAAATATCAGACAGGAAGCTTCGACAGACAGCGAGGTAATAGGAATACTTACCAATCACAATGCCTGTGAGCTTCTTGAGGATGCCGGAGAATGGTACAAGGTCACATCAGGCAAGGTGACAGGATATGTAAACAAGCAGTATCTTGTGACAGGAGATGAGGCAGAGGCTATTGCAGAACAGGAGATTAAGACGGTTGCCACAGTAAATACGGAAACACTGAATGTGCGTGCAGAGAAGTCAACAGAGGCTGCGGTGCTTTCGCAGGTTGGAAATTCAGAGGCATTCACGGTTAATTCTGTCGCTGACGGCTGGGTTGAGATAAGTGTGGATGATTCGGTAGGATATATATCACAGGATTATGTGACACTGGCACAGGCACTTCCTACAGCAAAGACAATTGAGCAGGTGAAGTATGGTGACGGCGTATCAGATGTAAGGGCATCTGTTGTATCGTATGCGTTACAGTTTGTCGGAAACAGATATGTGTGGGGTGGTACAAGCCTTGAGAAGGGAATTGACTGCTCAGGCTTCACAATGAGAATTCTTGGAAAGTATGGAATCTCATTACCGCATTCATCAAGAGCACAGCCTTCATACGGCACAAAAATCAGTGCATCTGAAGCAAAGCCGGGAGATTTATTCTTCTATGGAAGTGGAAGGAGTATCTCACATGTTGCAATTTATATCGGAAACGGACAGATTGTACATGCCAGCAACAAGCGTGATGGAATCAAGGTTTCAAATGCATATTACAGAAATCCGATTTGTGTCGCAAGATATTTGCCGGATTAATAAAAAAACAGTTTACAACAAATGCTTACTATGCTATACTGCATAAGTGTGGTTTTGCCCATGTTCGGTAGTTGGACACTCCGACCTATTGCTGAGCATCATACAGTTATCAGGGCGCATTATAATATAAGGAGGATCAACAATGATCGCAAAGGAAAAGAAACAGGCTATTATCGCAGAGTACGGTAGAACACCAAATGACACAGGTTCACCAGAGGTTCAGATTGCAATTCTTTCAGCAAGAATCGCAGAGTTAACTGAGCATTTCAAACAGAACCCAAAGGATCATCACTCAAGAAGAGGAATGTTAAAGATGATCGGTCAGAGACGTGGATTACTTGCATACCTTAAGGAGATTGATATCGAGAGATATCGTTCACTTATCGAGCGTTTAGGACTCAGAAAATAGTATTTTCTTTAGAGCGGAGTAATTATTATTCCGCTCTATTATTGTTTTTATTATTTTTTTTTGAAAAGCAGAAGTAAGCCGAGACCACTAAAGAGTGCATGAGCATACATGTATTGTTTAGTAGTTTCGGAAGAGGAATACACTTCTGCAAAAGAATTTTTAAGGAGAATTAATATGTACAAAAGTTATTCAATGGAACTTGCCGGCAGGACTCTTACTGTAGATATCGGAAGAGTAGCAGCTCAGGCAAACGGAGCTGTTTTTATCAAGTATGGTGATACAACAGTCCTTTCAACAGCTACAGCATCTGACAAGCCACGTGACGGTGTGGATTTCTTCCCACTCAGCGTTGAGTTCGAGGAGAAGATGTACTCTGTAGGAAAAATTCCAGGTGGTTTTAACAAGCGTGAGGGAAAGGCATCTGAGAACGCCATCCTTACAGATCGTGTAATTGACCGTCCTATGAGACCTCTTTTCCCAAAGGATTACAGAAATGATGTTACATTAAACAACCTTGTCATGTCAGTG
>ENA-UEOR01001952-UEOR01001952.1-human-gut-metagenome-genome-assembly--contig:-NODE-1952-length-11721-cov-5.819048_pt1 | contig 11721 bp, 6 predicted proteins | sample MGYA00242887_ERZ507890 | MGnify/ENA primary metagenome ERZ507890 (study PRJEB26167, sample SAMN06115431) | human gut metagenome | host: Homo sapiens | place: China:Guizhou | collected 2014-10-21...
TGCTTGACGTTGTTGATCATCAGGGGGATCAGCTTCTCCGGGAACTGATAGGGGCCGTAGTTGTTGGAGCAGCGGGTAATGTTCACCGGCATGCCGTAGGTGTCATGGAATGCCATGACAAACATATCAGCACTGGCCTTGGAGGAAGAATAGGGGCTGTGGGGGCACAGCGGGGTGGTCTCCATGAAGTAGCCGTCGGCACCCAGAGCACCGTACACCTCATCGGTAGACACCTGCAGGTACTTCTTGCCCTCTTTCCAGGTCTTGGCGTCGGCATCGTACCAGGCTTCCTTGGCGCGCTGCAGCAGGTTTACGGTGCCCATCACGTTGCTCTGCACAAAAATCTCCGGATTCTTGATGGAGCGGTCCACATGGCTCTCGGCGGCAAAGTTGATGACGTAGTCGAAATCGTACTTCTGGAACAGGCTCTCCACCAGTTCCTTGTCGCAGATGTCGCCCTGCACGAACACATGGCGGGGGTCACCCTCCACGTCCTTCAGGTTTTCCAGGTTGCCGGCGTAGGTCAGCTTATCCAGGTTGACCAGCAGGATCTCCGGGTATTTCTTGAGCATATAATGCACAAAGTTGGAACCAATAAAACCGGCGCAGCCGGTGATCAGATAGGTTTTCATAAGTTTATTTCCTCAAAGTTTCGTTGTAGTAAGCCCCTCTCAGTCATCGCTGCGCGATGCCAGCTCCCCCGAAAAGGGGGAGCTTTTTTCAGCGTTCCCTCCAGATGCATAAAACCTCGCCCTTCGGGAGAGGTGGATGCGAGGGAACTGAGCAGACGGAGAGGGTTTCATCTCAGTCTTTCATTCCGTTGTCGCCGTCCCAGTGGGTGAAGAAGCAGGCCAGTGCATCCTTCCAGTCACGGACGTCGTTGCCAACGGTGCAGCGCAGCATCCGGTTGTCCAGAGCGCTCCACTTCGGGCGGTCGGCGCTTTCCGGGTGCTTTGCCTTGTACTCCTCGCTGGTGCAGGGAGCCACGGTGGCATCCACACCGGACAGGCGGATGATCTCGGACGCGAAGTCATACCAGGAACACACGCCCTCGCCGGTGCAGTGATACAGGCCGTACTCGTGGGTCACGCACAGCTGCAGGATCTCGTGGGCCAGGTCCACCGCGTTGGTGGGGTTGCCGCACTGGTCGTTGACCACCTCCAGCTTGCCGAATTTCTTGCCGGCATTGACGATGGTCTTGACAAAGTTCTTGCCGTAGTAGCTGTACAGCCATGCCGTGCGCACGATGAAGTGGCGGTGGCAGAACTGCTCCACATACTTTTCGCCCATGAGCTTGGTGGAGCCGTAGGCGCTGATGGGGCCGGGGATGGTGGCCTCGTCCTGTGCAATGCCGCCGTTCTCACGGCCGGAGAACACATAGTCCGTGGAGACATGCACCAGGCGGGCACCGGTCTTTTCGGCGGCCTGTGCCAGATTGCGGGGGCCCAGAGCATTTGCCTTGAAGGCTGCGTCGTGGTTCACCTCGCAGCCGTCCACGTTGGTGTAGGCGGCGCAGTTGATGATGACATCCGGGCGCTGGCGGCGGATGAAGTCATCCACCATCTTATAGTTGGAGATGTCCAGCTCCGGCAGGTCCACCGGGATCACGGTGGCATTCATCAGCTTTTCGGGAATGGGGCCGATCTCACTGCGGCCCTCCCGCAGCTGCTTGATGATCTCGGTGCCAAGCTGGCCCTTGCAGCCGGTGACGATGATTTTCATGGGTGATTCCCCTCCTGCATCAATATCTCAGTTTTCCATCGGCCACGTTCTTGAGGTGCTGGCCGTAGGGGCTCTTACCATAGCGGGAAGCGCTCTCCAGCAGGGTCTCGCGGTCGATCCAGCCATACTTGAAGGCGATCTCTTCGGGGGCGCTGATCTTGATGCCCTGACGCTTCTCGACCATGCGGACGAAGTCGGCGGCATCCACCAGGCTCTCCATCGTGCCGGTATCCAGCCATGCAAAGCCGCGGCCCAGCAGCTGGACATCCAGCTCGTCCTTCTTCAGGTACATATCGTTCAGGGTCGTGATCTCCAGCTCACCGCGGGCAGAGGGCTTGACCTGCTTTGCCATCTGCACCACTTCCTTGTTGTAGAAGTACAGGCCGGTGATGGCGTAATTGCTCTTCGGGTGCTCGGGCTTTTCTTCCACGCTCAGCACCTTGCCGTTCTGGTCAAATTCCACGATGCCGAAACGCTCGGGGTCCTGCACATAGTAGCCGAACACAGTGCAGCGGCCCTTGGTCTCTGCATTGGCGGCGGCAGTCTTGAGGATCTTGGAGAAGCCGTTGCCGTAGAAGATGTTGTCGCCCAGGATCATGGCGCAGCAGTCGTCGCCGATGAACTCTTCGCCCAGAATAAAGGCCTGTGCCAGACCATCGGGAGAGGGCTGGACCTTATATTGCAGATGGATGCCGTACTGGCTGCCATCGCCCAGCAGCGCCTCAAAGCGCGGCGTATCAGTGGGGGTGGAGATGATCAGGATATCCTGGATGCCCGCCAGCATGAGGGTGGACAGAGGATAGTAGATCATGGGCTTATCGTAGACAGGCAGCAGCTGCTTGCTGGTGACCATCGTCAACGGATAAAGCCGGGTGCCGGCACCGCCGGCCAGAATAATGCCTTTCATAATTTGTGCACTCCTTTATTTGTATTGAAAAAGTTGTGCAGCTATACGGGATGAAACGCTCACCTCGTAATATTCAAAGCGGAGCTGCGTCCGCTGTCAACAAAGTTACAGGGTAAAAGTTCCGGCCGCGCGGGGCGGCATCAGATAGTTTTACACCTTATTCTACTCTCAAATCGAAAAAAAAGCAAGAAAAAACGGCCTGTTCCAGAATTTTTTCCGGAACAGGCCGTCAAACAGAACCGTTCAGCCGCCCACGGCGGCAGCACATCGCGATGGTGGAGCGTTTCTTACCACTTGAAGCCCCACTTATGGAAATACTTCAGCAGGTTTCCCGTCTGCCAGAGGGCGGGCTTGAGATCCCGGTGGGCAGCGCGGTGCCAGGCGTGGATGGCGGTATACTGGGGCACCAGATACACCTTGCCCCGGGTGCGCATCTTCTGGGTGAGGTCCGCATCCTCCACATACATGAAGTAGCTCTCGTCAAAGCCGCCCACCGCCTTGAAGGTGCTGGTGCGCACACCGGAAAAGCTGCCGGTGCAGAACTCGATCTCGATGGGCCTGGTCAGGTCCTCATCCAGCATCAGGTAGTGGTCGTTCTGGCCTTTCCAGAAGCTGAGCCGGGGCAGCTGGCGGTAGAGCATGGGCCGCAGGGCGCACCGGCGCAGGGGCAGCTGCTGGGGCTTGCCGTCCGGGAACACCAGCGAGGGCCGGGCCATCACGGCATCCGGGCGGGCGGCCATCCAGTCGGCCAGATCACTCAGGGTATCAGCGGTCAGCTGGATATCCGGGTTGAGGATAAAGTGGAAATCGCTGTCCAGCTCGGGCAGGATCATATTGTGGCCGGTGCCAAAGCCGCCGTTCTCGGTGCGGCAGTGCACCACCACCTGCTGGCCCGGGCCTGCTGCCAGCAGGCCGTCCGCCACGGCCTGCTCCAGCTTTTTGCCGCTGCCGTCCGGGCTGGCATTGTCCACCAGGTAAAGGGTCACCGGGTAGCGGCGTGTGCAGTGCAGCACCGTCTGCGCCGCCTTCAGCGCCTCGTCATAGCCGTTGTAAACAACGATACAGGCTGATAGTTTCATCAATTCACTCCAAAGGCAGGATCTTCAGCGTGAAGTCCTCACGCTGGATATCAAAGTTGGGGTTGGTGCAGGGATCGCCCGCGGCCAGCAGGTCTCCCCAGCGGGCCTGGAAGCGGAGCACCTCGCCCTGGAAGCGCTTCTGCTTTTCGGGGTTGTCCTCGGTGCCGCGGCTCTTGCTCTCGTAGTGGTAGAGCTGGGCAAAGGGGGTAAACACGTTGGTGTAGCCCGCCTCCCGCACACGGACACAGAAATCCACATCGTTGAAGGCCACGGCATAGCTCTCGTCCAGGCCGTTCATCTCATCATAGATCTCCCTGCGGATGAGCAGGCAGGCGGCGGTATCGCCGTAAACATCCTGCACATAGTTCAGCCGCCCCATGTAGCCATCGGATGCCGCCGGGAAATACTTGTGCAGGTGGCCCGCCACGCCGCCGATTCCAAAGCCGATGCCGGCGTGCTGAATGGTGTCATCGGGGTAGAGCAGCTTTGCACCCACACAGCCCACCCGCTTCTGCTGGGCGTACATGACCATCTCTTCCAGCCAGTTGGGGGTGATGACCTCGGTATCGTTGTTGAGCAGCAGCAGGTATTCGCCGGTGGCATACTGCTCGCCAAAGTTGTTCAGGGCGCTGTAATTGAAGCCCTTGCCCTCCCAGGTCACGACCTTGAGGTTGTCCGGGTGCTCCTTCTGCATCCGCTCGTAGGCGCGGAAGGTCTCGGGCTGCTTGCTGTTGTTCTCAATGAGGATGAGTTCAAAATCCGGGTAGGTGGTGCGGGCATAGATGGAATCCACGCAGAGCTCCAGATCCCGGATGTGGTCGCAGGTGGGGATGAGGATGCTCACCCGGCCCGGGTGCTCAATGGTGTAATCGGTCTTGTAATAGCCCGGGGTGCCGGGGATAAGGGCAACATCGTCCACAGCGATCCCGCAGCGGGCATAGTGGGCCTTGAGGGCCGCAATGCCTGCGTCGATGCAGTAGGTCTTGGCGGAGATATCCGCCGCCGTGCTGCCGGGGCTGGAGCGCCAGTAATACAGGGCATGGGGAATGTGAACGATCTTCTCAGCCTGCTCCGTCAGGCGAAGGAACAGCTCGTAATCCTGGCTGCCGTTGTACTCCATCCGCTCGCCGCCGCCGGCCCGCTCCATCAGGGCGCGGCTGAACACGGTCAGGTGGCAGATGTAGTTGTTGGAGCGGAGGTTGTCCAGCATGAAGTCGGGCTTGAAGTGGTAGAGCACCACATGCTCCGGCTTCCCCTCAAAGGTCGCCTCGTCGGTGTAGACAAAGTCGGCCTTCTGCTCGGCAATGGCCCTGGCCGCGTACCACAGGGCGCAGGGATGCAGCAGGTCATCGTGGTCCAGCAGGGCGATATACTCACCGGTGGCCATCTCAAAGCCCTTGTTGGTGTTGCCGGGGATCAGCTCATTCTTTTCCAGCTTCTGATACCGGATGCGCGCATCGGCCTTCGCACGGGCCTGCACATGCTGGCCTACGGCCTCGTCCTTACCGGCATCCACGCAGCAGAGCTCCCAGTTCTTGTAGGTCTGGTTCACCACGGAATCCAGCATCTCGTCCAGGAAATCCAGCGGGGTGTTGTACAGGGGCACCACGATGCTGATCTTGGGCCCGGCAGGCTGATCGTTTGCCTGCCTGACCAGCAGCTCCACCGGGGCAAAGCGGTCGGCCCGCAGGAGGTTTCCCGGGAAGAGGGCGGCATACTCCCGCCTGGCGCGGGCGTGCTCCCGCACTCCCGAGATGCCGTCCCGGCGCAGCTCACCCAGCAGGACGAAAAGCGGGAAGGTGTGCCAGATCTGGCGGCTCTTGCTGACAACATACCGCATGGGCCAGGTCAGCTTCCAGAAGGTAGAGCTGGTCACCTCGTTCAGGGTCTTTTCCAGGTTCTTGGCATGGCTGCGGCTCAGGGAAAGATCGCTGCGGAGCCGCTCAATGAGGGCGGCTTCCTCGTTGCAGGTGCGCTCGGCACGCACCATCCGGTCACGCAGGAGATCCAACTCCTTCTCATAGCCCGCGATCATCTCGGCGGTGGCAGGCTGGACCGTGCAGTACAGAGCCGACTGCTGGGCACGGCCCCGGCTGCGCCAGCGGAAATCCCGGTAGTATCCCCGGCGGGCCAGTTCCTCGGCCCAGCCCTCAGCCACGTTGCTCCCGGTAAACACCAGCAGCACCTGCCCGGGCAGCTGCGCGGGCATCTCCACCCAGGCGGGGTCCTCCACCACCAGCAGGTCTGCCTGCCGGGCAGCCACTGTAAAGGGGTTGGCATCCACGCCCGCCCGATGCAGGGCCTTTTCCAGTGCCGGGGTCTCGGCGTTCAGCACCGCAGCTGTTGCCGGGGCCAGCTCCTCCGCAATGCGCTGTGCCAGCAGGCGGCAGCGCTCCATGTCCTGCTTTGTTTCCTTTGCTTTCTCCAACTGCATTCCGACTTCTCCACTTCACTGGGCCATTCCACCGCCCAGACGCATTTTTACAAACTATAATAGTATACCAGATTTCGTCCCGTTTGAGAAGCGCTTTTCCGCATTTCCTGCGCTTTCCGGTGCAAAATTTATTGCAGTCCCAGCAGGCTCCACAGCCAGCCGAACAGGCCGCCGTTCGAGCTGCCGCTGCCCACCGTGCCAAAGGACACGCCGGTATAGTAGTGGCGCAGGATGTCCCGGTAGCCCATGCCCTGCTCCTGCGCATAGCCCACCATGCCGCACTGGCTCATGCCTACGCCGTGGCCGAAGCCATAGTAGTTCATGCAGGGGGTACCGTTCTCGTCCGCGCTGAAATCAAAGCAATAACGGGAGGAAACGAACTGGCCGATGTAGCGGTAGCTTTTTCCGTTCGAGACAAAGGTATTGTACTGGACAAAGCCGCCCAGATCCTTATGGGTGGTGTCAGCGCTCTCGTAGGGCTGGCCGGTCCTGCTGTCGTTGTACTCGGTGTAGCGGTAGTCCTTGCCGATGACCCGGCGCATCAGGTTGTGATACTGCTCCTCGTAGGGGCTTTCCACGCTCTGCAGATAGGGCACATCGGTGCCCCAGGCATCCAGACCGGAGCAGGTGCCGTACACGCCGGTCTGGGTGTTGTACCCCGCGCTGGCCGACCACACTGCATCGATGACGCTGCCGTTGCAGGTCAGCACCTCGTCCTTGACCTCAGAGACTGCCCTGCGGATGGCGCTGCGGGCAGAGGAAGGGATCTGATCCACGGGGGTGTACACCAGCGCGTTGGCCGAAGAGCCGTATTTCTTGTGGTATTCCAGATAGGAGTGGATGGCCACCGCCTGCGCTTTCCACGCCTGCTGTGCCGCCGCGTCACTGACATAGCTGCCGATGGAGCCCAGCTCGGTGTAGGTGATGCCCACCAGACAGTCCTCAAGATCCAGGGTCACGTTCCGGCGCAGGCCCTGCCCCTTGACGTTCAGGTAGGGCATGGTGATGGTATCGCCGGAGCCGAAGAGCCAGCTCAGGCAGTTTTCCTCCTCGTCCGGGATCAGAGTAGTGTTGGCACCGCCCATGGTGGTGGCACCGGCGGGCAGGGTGTCCCCTTCCGCTGCAAAGGCGGCAGGCACTGCCATGCAGAGCAGCACCACCGCCAGCATCAGCGCCGCACACCGGCGCGCAAACTTCGACATCCGTTTCAAGTTCCTTGTCCTCCTGCGTTCTGTATTTTATTCAGTTTAGCACAGTGCAGGGCCGCGGGCAAGGACTTGAATCAAGAAAACGCCGCCGGGCAGAGCCAAAAGCTCCACCCGGCGGCGTTTCACTGTTTCTATCTTATGCTTCCTGTCAGCGGCTCTCCCCGCGCTGTGCAAGGCGGGAGAAGCGCTTATCCTTTTCGTCGTCCTTCTCGGCATCCTCAGCTGGGGCGGCGGGGGTCAGGCGCACCTCCGTCACGCGGCGCTTGGCGGTGCGGGTAACAACACCATCGTACTCACCCAGGGTAAAGCGGTCGCCTACCTTGGGCAGATGGCAGGTTTTTTCCTGCACCAGACCGTTGACGGTATTGGAATCGATATCCTCTTCCTCCGGCAGGTCGAGCTCCTCATACAGATCATCGACGCTGGCAGAGCCGGACACCAGCCAGCTGCCGTCCGACTGCTTGCGGAAGTCCTCAGTGACCTCGTCGTGCTCATCCCAGATCTCACCCACCAGCTCTTCCAGGATATCCTCCAGCGTGATGATACCCTCGGTGCCGCCGTATTCGTCCACAACAACGGCCAGGTGGTGGTGCTGCTCCCGGAGGGTGCGCAGCAGCTGGGAGATCTGCGTGGAGCCCGTGGTATACAGGGTGGGCACCACCAGATCATCGATCTTGGTCGCCTTTTTCAGGCGGGCGATATAGAAATCCTTTTCATGTACCACACCAATGATGTTATCAATGGTGCCGTGGTAGACAGGCAGACGGGAGTAACCGGACTCCGCAAAGGTCTGGGCCAGCTCCTCCAGCGGGATATCATCCTCCACAGCCACCACATCCACACGGGGGGTCAGGATCTCTTCCACCTCCACGTCATCGAACTCGATGGCGCTGCGGATGAGCTCGCTTTCCCGGTCGGTCAGTTCGCCGTCATTTTCAGCCTCGCTGACCATGGTCATCAGCTCACCCTCTGTGATGGTATCGGCCTCGCCGCTGTGGACAAAGTGGCCCAGCAGCTTTTTCCACTGGGTGAACAGCCAGGTCAGCGGGGTCATCAGGGCCATCAGGAGCACAAGAAAGGGCGAGACTGCCGTGGCCACCTTTTCCGGCATCTCCTTGGCCAGGCTCTTGGGGGTCACTTCGCCAAAGATCAGCACGATGATCGTCAGCACAATGGTGGACACCGTAGCGCCCCGCTCGGCACCCAGCATCTGGGTAAACAGGATGGTGCCGATGGAGGCGGCGGCAATGTTCACGATATTGTTGCCAATCAGGATGGTGGAAAGCAGCTTGTCATACTGCTCCGCCATGTTCAGCACCCGGGCGGCAGAGGAATCGCCGTCCTCGGCGCGGCTTTTCAGGCGGATCTGATTCAGGGAGGAAAATGCGGTCTCGGAAGCGGAGAAAAAGGCGGAGAATCCCACCAGGATCACCAGCGCCACCCAGAGCGTCATACTGCCATCGTCCATAATAAAGGAAAATCACACTCAACTTTCTGTTTTTTATTAAAGAACGGACTCCCTCAGTCTGCTTCGCAGCCAGCTCCCTCAAAGAGGGAGCCTTGCCGCACGGTCAGCCTCCCTCACCGAGGGAGGTGGCATCGCGCAGCGATGACGGAAGGAGTTCTTTCCTAGGGATACAAAAATGTGCTTTCCACCGTGGCTGTTCCGCGATGAAAAGCACATCAATGTTACTTGTTATAATATCATATTCCGCACCCCCATGCAAGCATTACAGCCGGCACAGAGGTAAAAAACTGGCAAAACTGTGGAAAATCATTTCAGCACAAGGGCATTTCCGTCGTAATCCACAGTCAGGGTGCTGCCCTCGGCATAGCGGCCCTGAATGATCGCCTTGGCGATCAGAGTCTCCACCCGGCTCTGGATGAACCGTTTGATGGGGCGGGCACCATAGACGCTGTCGTAGGCAGAATCGATGATGTAGTCCTTGGCGGCGGTGGTCACGTCCAGATTCAGGTGCTTGCCCTCGTCCATGCGGCTGCGCAGGTCTGCCAGCTGCAGATCCACGATCTTGCGCATCTCGTCCTTGGTCAGGCTCTTGTAGTAGACGATCTCGTCCAGACGGTTCAGGAACTCGGGGCGGAACTTGCTCTTGAGCAGCAGGTCGATCTGATGCTTTGCGTCCTCGCTCAGCTCGTTGGAGCCATTGGCCCGGCGCTGCTCCAGATCGTTCAGGATGATGTCGCTGCCCAGATTCGAGGTCAGGATGATGACCGTGTTCTTGAAGTCCACGGTACGGCCCTGACTGTCGGTGATGCGGCCATCGTCCAGCACCTGCAGCAGGATGTTGAACACGTCGGGGTGGGCCTTTTCCACCTCATCGAACAGCACCACGCTGTAGGGCTTGCGGCGCACAGCCTCGGTCAGCTGGCCGCCCTCTTCATAACCGACGTATCCCGGAGGCGCGCCGATCAGACGGCTGACGCTGAACTTCTCCATATACTCGGTCATGTCGATACGCACCATGTTGCGCTCGTCGTCAAACAGTGCCTGTGCCAGTGCCTTGGCCAGCTCGGTCTTGCCCACGCCGGTGGGGCCGAGGAACAGGAAGCTGCCGATGGGGCGGTTGGGGTTGGCGATACCGGCGCGGCTGCGCAGGATGGCCTCGCTCACCTTGGTCACAGCCTCGTCCTGACCGATGACCCGCTGGTGCAGCACATCGTCCAGATGCAGCAGCTTCTCGCGCTCACCCTCCACCAGTTTCTCCACCGGGATGCCGGTCCAGCGGGCCACGATGCGGGCGATCTCCTCATCGGTCACGCGGTCACGCAGCAGGCTGTCCTCCTTCTTGGCGGCGGCGATCTTCTCTTCCTCTTCCAGCTGTTTCTGCAGCTGGGGCAGCTTGCCGTATTTCAGCTCAGCGGCTTTGTTCAGGTCGTACTCGCGCTGAGCCTTTTCAATGTCGGCATTGGTCTGCTCGATCTGCTCACGCAGGGATTGCACCTTGCCGATGGCGTTCTTCTCGTTCTCCCACTTTGCCTTCATGCTGCGGAACTTGTCCTGCAGCTCGGCCAGCTCCTTTTCCAGATCCTTCAGGCGGCTCTGGCTCAGGGCATCGGTCTCCTTTTTCAGGCTCACCTGCTCGATCTGCAGCTGGGTGATGCGGTGTGCCAGATCGTCCATCTCGCTGGGCATGCTGTCCATCTCGGTCTTGATCATGGCGCAGGCTTCATCCACAAGGTCGATGGCCTTATCCGGCAGGAAACGATCCGTGATATAGCGGTCGGACAGGGTGGCAGCGGCGATCAGGGCGCTGTCGTTGATCTTCACGCCGTGGAACACCTCGTAGCGTTCCTTCAGGCCGCGCAGGATGGAGATGGTGTCCTCCACGGTGGGCTCATCCACCTGTACCGGCTGGAAGCGGCGCTCCAGAGCGGGGTCTTTCTCGATATACTGGCGGTACTCGTCCAGCGTGGTGGCACCGATGCAGTGCAGCTCGCCCCGGGCCAGCATGGGCTTGAGCAGGTTGCCTGCGTCCATGGCACCATCGGTCTTGCCGGCACCCACGATGGTGTGCAGCTCATCGATGAAGAGGATGATCTTGCCCTCGCTCTTCTTCACCTCGTTCAGCACGCTCTTCAAGCGCTCCTCGAACTCGCCGCGGTACTTTGCACCGGCCACCAGAGCGCCCATGTCCAAGCTGAACACGGTGCGGTCCTTCAGGTTTTCGGGCACATCGCCGCGCACGATGCGCTGCGCCAGACCCTCGGCGATGGCGGTTTTACCAACGCCGGGCTCGCCGATGAGGCAGGGGTTGTTTTTGGTCTTACGGGACAGGATACGGATCACATTGCGGATCTCCTGATCTCGACCAATGACGGGGTCCAGCTTCTGCTTGCGGGCAAGTTCCACCAGATCCTGACCGTACTTCTGCAGCGCGTTGTAGGTGTCCTCCGGGTTATCGGTGGTCACCCGCTGGTTGCCGCGCACGCTCTGGAGCGCCTGCAGCACCTTGTCGGCGGTGAGCCCGGCCTTGCTCAGCAGTTCGAGCGCGCCGGAACCGGTCGCCTGGAACATCGCCAGCAGAAGGTGTTCGACGCTGATGTATTCGTCCTGCATCGATTCGGCCTGCTTGGCCGCGTCGACGAGCAGCGTGCTGAACTCGCGCGACTGGTAGACCTGCTGTTCGCCGCCCTGGACGGTCGGCAGCTTGGCGAGCGCCTCATCGACCTGTTTGCTGAAGAGCTGGCGGCTGACGCCGAGTTTTTCGAGCAGCGACGGAACGAGGCCGTCCTCCTGGCGCATCAGGGCGGCCAGCACATGAATGTCCCGCAGCTCGGTATTGCGGTTGCCGACGGCGATGTTCTGGGCTTCGAGCAGCGCTTCGCGGCTTTTGTTGGTGAGTTTTTCCA